>OLXW01000234.1_pt1 | contig 41253 bp, 45 predicted proteins | sample 1673551 | NCBI WGS metagenome assembly OLXW01 (sample SAMEA103958114, study PRJEB25191) | human gut metagenome | reverse complement strand
TTTGGTGGATGCCTTCATCCGCACCGAAAGCGGCTTTGACCCGCAGGCCACCTCCACTGTGGATGCCCGGGGTCTGATGCAGATGACCGAGGAGACCTTTATCTGGCTGCGCAGCAAGATCGCACCGGACGAAGGACTGCTCTTTGCAAATCTCTACGACCCGGAGACCAGCATCCGGTTCGGATGCTATTACCTGCACCTGTGCATGGAGCGCTACAACGGCGATGTTGCCACTGCCGCTGCCGCTTATCACAGCGGGTGGGGCACGGTAGATGCTCTTTTACAGATGGAAGAGCACTCCGCAGACGGCGAAACGCTGCAGGGCTTTCCCTATAACCAGATGAACCACTACGTAAAAAAGATCACTTCCTGCTATGCGCGGTATCAGCGTATCTATGCAGAAAGCTGAGAGGAGATAAGGAACATGAGCGAGAAACTTACCGCAAAGCAGGCTGCCGAACAGCTGCTTTACAAGCCGGAGTACGCTGCCGACAAGAGCGCCGACGTGAAGGAGAAGGCTGCAGCCTTTGCCGAAGGCTACAAAGCCTTCCTGAACGCTGCCAAGACCGAGCGCGAAGCTGCCGCCGCCAGCGAAAAGCTGCTGCTGGAGGCCGGTTACGAAAAGTTTGAACCGAAAAAGACCTATGCCCCCGGCCAGAAGATCTACTTTGTGCAGGAGCACAAGGCGGTGGTGGCCGCTACCATCGGCCGGAAATCTTTTGAGGAGGGCTTCCGTCTGGTGATCGCCCACATCGACAGCCCCCGTCTGGACCTGCGCCCGAACCCGCTGTACGAAGCAGACCACCTCAGCTACTTCAAGACCCACTATTACGGCGGCATCCGCAAGTACCAGTGGGGCACCATGCCGCTGGCCATCCACGGCGTGTTCACCCGTGCTGATGGCTCCAACGTGTCCTTTGCAGTGGGTGAGGACGAGAATGACCCCGTGTTCTGCATCACCGATCTGCTGCCCCATCTGGGTGCCGAGCAGAACGACCGCAAGCTCAGCGAGGGCATCAAGGCCGAAGAGCTGAACGTGCTCATCGGCTCCGACGCTGTGGAGAATGCCGACATCAAGGAGGCCGTCAAGCTGAACACCCTGATGCTGCTGCACGAAAAGTACGGCATCACCGAGCGGGACTTCACCCGCGCCGAGATCGAGGTGGTGCCCGCCCATAAGGCCCGGGACGTGGGCTTTGACCGCTCCATGGTGGGCGGCTACGGTCACGATGACCGGGTGGACGCATACCCCGCCCTTATGGCCGAGATCGAGACGAAAGATCCTGTGCACACCACCGTCTGCGTGCTGACCGATAAGGAAGAGATCGGCTCCGACGGTGTGACCGGCATGCAGAGCATGTATGTGTTCCACTTTATGCAGCTGCTGTGCCGCGCCGCCGGTCAGGACGACATCCTTGCCTTCCAGAACAGCGTGTGTCTCTCCGCCGATGTGACCGCCGCCTACGACCCCTCCTGGGCAAATGCCTTCGAGCCGCAGAACGGTACTTACGCAGGCCGCGGCGTGGCCTTCTTCAAGTACACCGGCAGCCGCGGCAAGAGCTCTGCCAGCGATGCTTCCGCTGAGCTGGTAGGGGATATCACCTGCCTGCTGGATGCCAATGGCGTGGCATGGCAGATCGGTGAGCTGGGCCGTCTGGATCTGGGCGGCGGCGGCACCATTGCCAAGTACGTGGCCAACCGCGGCATCCCGGTGCTGGACATCGGCGTGCCGGTGCTGTCCATGCACTCGCCCTTCGAGGTCATCCATAAGACCGACCTGTACATGGCCTACCGCACCTTTGCACTGTTCTGCCAGAACGCGGAATAAGATTTGGCCCCGGAATGCCCGCAGCAGCAGGTTTTCCGGGGCTTTTTTTGAAAAAACTTGACCTTCAAGTGTCTTTAAGGTGTAATGTGAGTGCGGAGGTGAAGCAAATGAACATCAAACAGGCTTCAGAGCAAAGCGGCGTGTCCGCCCCGAACATCCGCTTTTACGAAAAAGAAGGGCTTCTTACACCGGCACGCAGACAGGGCAATGACTACCGCGATTACACCGCCGGGGATGTCCGCACCCTCAAGCTCATCCGAATGCTGCGCATGCTGGATGTGCCGCTGCCCACCATCAAGGCGGTGCTGCGCGGGGAACAGCCCCTGCAGCAGGCGCTGCAAGCCCAGCAGACCGTGCTGGAGCAGCAGGCCGCGCATCTGGCGGCAGCCATGCAGTTTTGTGCCGACCTTGCCCGGCAGCGGCCGCAGGCAGAAACGCTTGATGTGGATGCCTGCCTGACCCGGATGGAAAAGCCTGCCGTACAGGGTACGTTCTGCTCTGGCTGGCTGCAGGATTACCGCACGCTGGCACAGGTGCAGCACCAGAGGCATTTTTCCTTTATTCCGGAGGGCAGCATCAACACTCCGCAGGAGTTCACAGCGGCCCTGCAGACCTATGCAAAGGCCAACGGGATGCAGTTCAGCCTTGAAAAAGAGGGGATGTACCCGGAGTTTTCGCTGGACGATATCTCGTATAAAGCTTACCGCAACCCGGGCAAGTACCGGGACGAGATCTGCTGCGATGCCGTGCATCCCGAGCAGCTTGACACCGGGCTTCCCTCCCGGCGGGAAAAGCTGCTGCGCATCGCGCGTATCGTGCTGCCGCCGGTGTGCACCTTTGCCGCCATCCTGACGGCAGGCTGGATAGCGACCGGAGGGACAGACTGGCTCTGGCTGGCGGCACTGGCAGCAGCGGGGGTCCTGCTGGGCCGATGCTTTGAACACCGGCTGTAACCGGGCTGGTCTGCTCAGCTCAGCGGCAGAGCCTCAGCAACGGTCAAAAAAGTGTAGCCGTTGTCTGCATACCACCGGATAATGTCCGGCAGTGCTTCGGCGGTGGTGTGTGTGGAGGAAGAATCGTGCATCAATACGATGCAGTTCGTCTGCTGCCCGGTCTCGTGCACCACATTGCGGTAGATGGTGCCCGCGCTTGGGTGCCCGCCCACGGCATCCTCGGCGCACACGTTCCAGTCCACCCAATGCCAGCCTTTCTGCTCTACTTCGGCTTTCAGCTGCTTCATCAGGCCTTTGCCGCCGTAGCGCCGACTGACGGTGTTGGTGCTGCCGCCCGGAAACCGTAGATACCGGATGCTCTCGGCATCCACATAGGGCGCAATGCGCTCCTTTAAAAGGGCAATGTCCTCCCAATAAGCGTCGCTGCTGCGGTAGATATCGCTGTACTCGTGGGAAGCAGAGTGCAGCGCGATCTGGTGCCCGGCGCTGACCGCTTCGGTGAGCAGGGGCAGATACTTCTCGTTGTAACCGGTAGCCACCACAAAAAATGTGGCGTGCACTCCGGCCGCGTTCAGCGCGCTGAGCACATCCGGTGTGGTCTTGCTGGGGCCGTCGTCAAAGGTCAGGCAGACCCACTTTTCCGGCAGCGGCTGGGCAGCAGGCTCCTGCTGCTCCTGTGCCAGAGCCGAAACGGCGGGGGAGAGCATCGAAGTGTCCGGTGCCGGGGTAAGATCCTGCGCCTGACATCCGGTGACGACCGGCGGCGCAGCAGATACAAACCCCATAATGAGGGCGAACAGCATCACGGCCGCAACTCTGGCCCGCCTGCGCCGTGCGAGATATTCTGCAAGCTTCAAGAGCAAAACCTCCTTTGTCTGTTTGGTTTGCTCTTATCAGAATATGAACGACGGCGGATTCTATGAAAAAAATCAGCCCACTCTCTGCCGTTTGTCCAGCCGCATCTTATCAGCTATCATTGCAATGAACTCCGAGTTCGTTGGTTTTCCGCGCAGGTTATGGATGGTATAACCGAAGTAGCTGTTGAGGGTGTCCACATCGCCCCGGTCCCATGCCACCTCGATGGCGTGGCGGATGGCGCGCTCCACACGGCTGGCGGTGGTGCCGTTTTTCTTGGCGATTTCCGGGTACAGACGCTTGGTCACAGCGTTGATATACTCCGGCTCGTTCATGGTGAGCAGGATGGCATCCCGCAGGAACTGGTAGCCCTTGATATGGGCGGGGACGGTATCAGAGTAGGCAATAAATCTAAGTCAAAATCTTATTATTTGTTGGTATAGTCTCGAACAATTTATTGTGACACCAGTATACCGCATTTCGGCTGCAAAAGCAATGTTCTTTACATATTGTATTGGAGCAGTCTGCCCCGGCGGAGTCTTGTTACAGTCGCTCAAATCCAAATATACAGCCCCGCCGTGGCATTATCTTCAATTTAACAAGAATGAATCCATTGAACAAGAAAAGCCTGCCAGCTGCGTTTAATCGCGGTCTGACAGGCAAACGATATATAATTGTCTTTAAGACTTACTTAGACTCAGTGATTCCAAGTATTTCTCACGCGCTCTTTCACGGGTTCTTTTATCTGCTTCGATTTGACGGTGCGTGTCACTGTTACGGCAAATCATTAAATTAAAACATTCGTTATGTGTTTTATCTTCCATGTGGTGAACTTGAATTCCGGGAGCGTTAAATTCAGCCGGAGTCATGCCGACAAGCAAAGCGTTGATGTATTGAGCCACCAATCTGTGAATATAGACTTTAAGATTATCATAATTAGTAAAGTATACAAACTGATAGTCTGTTGCCGGGTGACTTGAAGATTTTGGATAAGGTTCCATAATGAAAGCCTTATATTTTTCATATGACTTAACTCTGCCATAGCAGCTAGCAAGGAACTGTTCTCTAGGGCTGTGAATGGGGTGGTCTCGATTGCTGCTAATTTCAAATAAATCAATAAAGAACCAAAACTCACCCGGTTCATCTTCAATTTCATCAATACAATATTCGGAATCATAGATGTTCTGAACAATTTCTTTCATTGAAATTTTTACCAAGTTTCCATCCAAGCCAATAAAGCTGATATTATAATCACTATCTGGTTTTAGCACTTCATCATTCCATGTATCTGTGATGGTATAATGCTTTATCCCATTTAGAATGTTTTGATTGCTAACATATTTTGCTTTAGGCAAATTTGAATACTCATTGCTTAGGTCAATATCTAGCCCAGAAAGTTTTCCATCCATGTTGATTATATTCATATCTTAAAATCTCCTTCATGTTATTAATGTTTTTAATCTTTTTCATTTCTTTTCACCGTTTATTCTTTCTTTTAAATTTTCTTTTGTTACGGTATATTATATCTTTTCTTGTCGAATACCAGCCTGTTGGCTGGCCTAAGTTCTATAAAATATCAAAGTGTATTCCTCCATAAAAATATTATTTTGTGATGAATATTCGGACTATAAATAAATATCAAAACCTATCGGGAATGATATTATTATCTGAATTTAACAGAGATTGGATGCAATAGCATTAAAAGCATCAACCCAAGCACTTTGTTTATAATAACGTGTATGACGGAGTGAAAACGTATTATATACATACAAAACAGCTCCGTTATAATCAATGCTAAGAAGCAAATCTGAAAAATAAAACTCTGTAAAATTGTATTTATCTTTTAAATTTAACAGATAATTTTTGACCTTTGGCTGGTTATAATCGTTCCATTCCAACCAATGCTTAGACCTATTAGACGTAATATCCTTTTTCAATAAGGCTTTTCCTCCTGTCGATAAGTAAAAATAGTAGTGTCGAGTGGATTATAAGAACTATCATGTGAATTTAAGTATTATTTTTGACTGTTTATGCTAAATTATTTCTTCCTTTATAAGAAAACGAATCAAAAAACGGTGCGTTTATTGGGCTTTTTGATAATGCTTGGCAGAAAAAATCTGACAGCATTAATCTTTATCATCAAGATATTGATATAGCAATTTTCTAAGCCTTGAAGAAGGAAGATATAAATGTACTGGCTTATCTTCTCTGATTGCGCTGCGCCAAATCCATTGCAGAAGTTGGGCAAGAGCGTATGTATCAGCGTCAAGTGGATAACCGTTGATTGCTAAATAATCAGAGATAACGGGAGATGGATAAATATTTAACAGATAGATAAGAACTATTTTATCTTTAAATTTGTTAGTTGCCCGGCAATTACAGGCAAGAAAATTGACTCTACAGGAATCACGGCTCTTACAATCTAAACAGCCGTTTCCTTTTTTACTATCACGCTTTGCACAACGATACTTTAATCTGGGACAATCAAATTTGTTGGCATACTGCTTAAAAGTAGACCAAAGACATTCATTTTTATAAGCTTTACGAATATGAGAAATATAATTGACAGCATTATTTTTTAGCTGTTCAATGGGCGCTTTAGCAGTTTTACTTTTCTTGGTATCAAACCAATTTTTAGATAGAGCAGAATCAGCTTTAGCAGTGCTATTGAGTTCTTTCTTGCTTAAATAATTTGTGTTAAGAGGGCCTTCGTAAATATTTAGCAGAGATTTGATTTTTTGCTTCTGTTCAGGTGTGGTTTGGCGAAAGCCTTCTTTAAATTGGTGTCCTGTATCAGTCTGTTCAACATGATAATAGCCATATTTGATATGATTGATATTCAGATAAGATGCTAAAATACAGCCGTCAAAAAGATATGTAAGAATAAATACTCGGTCAAAAGCCTTAAAAACATCTGCATTGACCATCCAAAAAACTTGATTGGGTGCGAGTTCAAAGAGGTCTTGACGCTTTACTGCTTCCATGTGACGCTTGTATTCACCCTTATAAGAATCATCCATCCAGACCAGTTGTTTTGTATCCGGGTCAATTTGGAGCAATTCTTGTTCTTGCATGATTTTAAGGTCATCACAGGTGATTTTGTGGGGTTCAATAGTGGAGAGTTCTTCATCAAGAATCAAACAGTAGTCCCGAATGTAATCCATGGCATCTTCTCGCAACAGTTTAAACAGTTCGTGAGAGATAGCAACATTGAATCCTTCTCTAAGCAGACGGAGAAGGTCACCGCTCTTTGACTGGATTGCGCCGGTATCATCTGGCTGCTTGAAATCCAATGAAGGACAATCTTCTTGAATACGGCTACATTCGCTGAGTAAGGGACTGACATAAAGATAATGATGGTCTGGATGCTGATTGATATAGTTGATGGCTGCACTGGTCTTGTAACTTCCCATAATGCTATCAACGATGTTGATTTTACTGCTTATAACTAACCCTTCTTTCTTAAATTGACAAGTGGACAGAATAAGCCATCTGCTCGGACAGAAACTTCTTCGTCCGCTGTGTGTCAAGAATTGTAGCACTACTTGTTGAATTTGTCAAATATTTTTCGTTCCTACGCTGTTTATATTGAAATAGTTATCGCTTTTGGTGCTTTCTTAAGAAATAATTGGCCCATTTTCTTCTTAAAATGAATAATTGATAGTATTGCTGCACATTTGACGATGATACTTCACGCATAAGTTTGTCGAAAGTCACAACAAGTTCTCGGCTACTGGGTGCACCTTTTTATGTGCGATTCTCTGGCGTATTCACTAATATGCGGCGGCAGCTCATCTGGTAGAGCGGCACCTTACAAAGGCGTGGACTCCTCTTTTTCCTACTCTGTGCGTTGATGGACTGCACGAGCAATCCAGAAAATCGGCTTCCAATATTTGTAAATGGCAGATTCCTTCTTAAATTTAAAAGGGTATTACGCAAATGTTGGCCCTTTCCAATTTTGGAAAGGGAGTCTACACTGTGGACACCCTTTCATCTAAGCTGCGAAAACCACATCACAGGATTTGGAGCGGGCATACATCCCAACTAGAACAATCTGATTGTGTCTGTCTGCGGACACGGGGCAATACTCGCTCCTTAATTTGCTGTTAAATTTAGCCAAAAGAAAAGGACGCTTCCCGATGTGAGGAAGCGTCCTTTTCTGGTTACTGCTGTTCTGCTCTAAGTTCTTTCTTATATTTATAGAATGTATTCGGCGCAATCTTCAAATACCCGATGCACTCTTTATCATCCAGACTTCCGTTAAATGTCCTACTGTTCTTGAGGATGAACTTTTTAGCGGTAACAGATTTTTGCGTTGTGAGCTTTGCTCCTTGCTTCTGTCCTATCTGCTTTCCGTTCAATTTAGCCGTCTGTATGCCCTCTTTTGTGCGCTGGTGAAGGTCATCTACTTCTTTCTGCGCCTGTTCAAAGGCAAGTTTGATTTGCTTTGCTGCCAATCTCAGCAGATAAGCATTGATGCCCTGAAAGATAAGGTCTGTATCTTCACCGGTCATTGCAAGCTGATTGCGCATAGCTCCTTTATAAGTATCTGTGTCAATGTGGCGCTCTTTCAAGAAAACTAAATTGATACCTCTATTGTAAAGGTCTTGGTACAGATTATATCCATCTTCCGCGTTGCGGCTCATACGGCTAACGCTGTCAAAGACAATGGTCACATCCTCGCCGCTTTCCTTCAGCTCTTTGGCGGAGTTAATCATATCATCAAAGGCCGGGCGTTCAATCTTCGTCCCGGTAAAGGCCTCCTCTATAATCTCAGCATCAGGATATGCCGCCTTGATGTTCCTGATTTGCCGTTCAATGCTTTGCTGTTTGGTACTGATTCTGCAATAACCGTATGTCATAGCCTTTACCTCTGTATCTATCAACTGAATCTGACGAACCACAATTTTTACAGTTTGATTATATCAAATCTAACGCTATAATTCAATAGTTGAAGGGGAGTGATTAGCCAAAAATCAGATTTGATAGTTAAATTCAAAATGAAAAGAGCCGTTGTACAACTTATATGTACAACAGCCCCATTTTGTGGTTCTTTGTATCAGTTAATTTTTCTTACTTCCATTTTTCCTTCGCGTACAGTATCCAAGTATTTCATATTGCTAGAACGCGTTCCACCAGCAGCAACAAAAAGATTGTACAGATTAATAATAGAATCCTTCATCGCATCCGTCAGAACAAATTCTATGTTCTTTTCATCGCCACAGAGTCGAACTTTAATTTCTTCATTTCGATGCTCAATCAATTCTCTCATAAGCGGTACTGTGCTGCTGTCTACTGTAATGCCAGTTGATTCTCTAATCGTTCCATCTGAGGCAACTTCTCCATTAGACTCAACATCGGAGAACACATAACTCTTATTCCCGATTTTTACAATAAAGCCATCAATATAAGCCCAATCATCAGCATAATATTGAATCACGACTCTGAAAAGGTCAAAGCTACTATTGGTTGAAATAGCTCCATATACAGCGACCGTCTCGCCATCTCCGACGGAAATTTCTCCATCGGCCCCAAGCAGAGAAGTTGTGGCAAAAATTGCATCTCCTGTCATGTCATCTGCTTTAACTGTAACATCAGCCGCATTGTTGAATACAGCCTTGTTAAATCCATCGGCTGCAAAAGTCGATAGTGAAAGCGATGCAACTAAAAGCAAAATCGTTATAAGGGCTACTAATCTCTTTTTCATTTTTGAAAACTCCTTTTTATTCACTTAGAGGCATTGTTACACTAGTTCCATCTGTGAAAACAATAGTAGTGGGTTCATATTCGAAATTCAAGTCAGAATAATCTTCGTTGTAAAGTTTTGTGTGCTCATCTTTGAATTCGTTGACTTCAAGAGATAATTCATCATTTACATATACTTCACCTGGCTGGATTGTATGACCTGTAAAGTCACACCGAACATCCAGAATTTTAGAGCCAAACAAATCCTTTACATGCAAAACACCTTGAACACCTTTTATGGGTTTGTCACTGTTATTTGTTAATTCAAAAGTAAATGTGACATAACTGCTGAATCTCCATTTATCGAGATTTTCAGGGAGTTCTCCCTTATCCGTGCAAACGACCTTGATATATTGATAATTTTTGAGTTCGCTGTATTGCTGAGCCAGAACTTTCAGTTCGTCTGTATTACCAACAACATCGGACAAGGTATTGATTGTACTAATCGCGCCGTCATAATCTTTTGAATCCGCTTCCTGCTGTGCCTGTGCCTTCATCGTTTCGGTATAGGTTTCGCTCAACTGCAAAACCTTTGCCTGTGCGGTTTCGTGATTCGGGTCATCCTCGATAACGCTCTTATAATTCGTAATGGCATCAGCTAAATTGCCGTCATTTTCCGCTTTTTCTGCGTCAGAATAGGCATCTTTGGATTTTTGAAGTGTAGTCACTTTATTGATGGTCGTAAATGCGTAGACAGAAGAGGTGTCGTACTCTTTATAGCTTTTTAGCTTCTCTTTTGCTTCATCAGATGTGATTTTGCCAGCCTTGAAGTCTTCATAAATAGAATCCATGCGTTCCTTCAGCTTGGCCTGTAGAGCTTCTTTGTCTTCAGTGCTGTCTTTGATTTCTTCACTGTAAATTTGAGATGCCGCTTCACTATCGCCCTTATCAAAGGAACGAAGATATTTGTCAACAGGGGTTGCCGAAGCACATCCAGAAAGAATGCTTGCACATAAGAGTGTTGAGCTGACCGCGAGAGCAATTTTTCGTTTCATGTCAAGATTCCTTTCCTTAAAGGTAAATATCCGTAAGTTCATTGTACGCTTTGACTGACTGAATGTCAACAAAACTATGCATTATTGGATAATTTAATATCAAGGACTGTATAGTAAAGTAGATGTAGGAAGGTGAACAACATGATTTCTGACAACATCAAGCGTCTTCGGGAGAATGCCGGGCTTTCCCAAGCTGGCCTTGCTCGTAAGCTGGGCGTTACGCGTGCCAGTGTCAATGCTTGGGAAATGGAGCTTTCTGCACCGACTGCGCAATACCTGGTAGCCCTTGCACAACTGTTTCACACCACTACGGATGATATTTTAGGGCTTGAATCGCAAGAACAGATAGTGCTGCGCGGTATGAATGAACAGGAAAAGCGGCTGGTGTATGACCTTGTGGCATATATTGCTGAAAGGAAAGAGGAAAACAGCTAATCTCAATAATGAAATATCCATATATCTAAAAGGCCACAGACGGGAACAAAAATCCCAACTGTGGCTTTTCTTGTTAAATTATCTTACTAAGCGGGCTGTGCTTGCGGTACATCTCTGCAAGGTCGTCTTGGTTCACATCCAAATAGGCCTGCTCTGTTACGGTAACGCTGCTGTGCCCTAGCAAGCGGCTCAAGGTGTAGATGTCGCCGCCGCTCATAAGAAAGCGCTTTGCAAAGTTGTTTCGGAAAACATGCGGGTGAATGTCCTTTAGTCCTATCCGCTGGGCATACTTGCGAACATTGGCTTCAAAATTATTCACCTCAAGAAATTTACCTTTGTTTGTACAGAACAGAAAGTCACTGTCCCGGTATCTGTCCTTATACTTTATCCACCGTTGCAGCTGCGTTGCCATTTTGTCAGAGAAGAACACATAGCGGCCTTTCTTGCCTTTGGTGTTCTCCGCCGGGAGATAGATGTACCGCTTTTGCAAATTCACATCCGTTACTTGAATCAACAGACATTCGTTGACTCTCATGCCAGTATCTAGCAAAAGCTGAATGATGATAGAATCCCGGTATTCGCTGAAGCTGGCCGTGTTCATATTCCGCAGCAGCTTGCGGAAGTCCTCATCCGACACGAACTCAAGCGGGCGGCGTTCTACCTTGATATAATCGCCACGTTTGACAGGCGAACGGAGAATCAAATCTTCTTCCACACACCAACCGAAGAAGGCGCTCATGTTCCGCAGATAGTTGTTGATTGTCACATCTGACACTTTCTTGCCGAAATCCAACCGCCGCTCCTGATAGTTCCCGCTGTTCGGATTGCTTGTGACGGTGTACTTGCCTCGCTCCTTTATCTGCTTAACATAGTTCTGAATGACCGTGTGTGTGATTTTCTCTGTCTGTGTGATGCCCTGTTCATCAAGGTAAAGCATCAAAAGGCGCAACGTTTGTTCATAACTTCCAATCGTCTTTGCTGCAAGCCCTTTGTTTTCACAGTGTTCAATGAACATCTCAACATCCCGGATAAGCATAAAAAATAACCTCCTGTATTTGCCGGGACTATAACCCAATAAATACAGGAGATTTATTGCCTTAGATTTAAGTCGTTTATTGGTCTGGTTCCATATTTCCACAACGTTTTTCGCTATATTGGTTGGTATAGCTTCCATTGCTGGAATATTATGGAATATTTTCAGACGCTTTACCGTTTCTCTCTTACCCCACCCGCTGCCGTTTATCCAGCCGCATCTTATCAGCTATCATTGCGATGAACTCCGAGTTCGTTGGTTTTCCCCGCAGGTTATGGATGGTATAGCCGAAGTAGCTGTTGAGAGTGTCCACATCGCCCCGGTCCCATGCCACTTCGATGGCGTGGCGGATGGCACGCTCCACCCGGCTGGCGGTGGTGCCGTTTTTCTTGGCGATTTCCGGGTAGAGGCGCTTGGTCACAGCGTTGATATACTCCGGCTCGTTCATGGTGAGCAGGATGGCATCCCGCAGGAACTGGTAGCCCTTGATGTGGGCGGGAACGCCGATCTGATGCAGGATCTCGGTAACGGTCAGCTCATCGCTGTCCACGCTGGTGTGCAGGATGTGCTTTTCCGGGCCAAGTGCCGCCTTGAGCACCCGTGCGGCAAGCACGGTCTCATCAAAGGGCTTTACAAAGTAGTAGGCAAAGCCTTCGTCCAGCAGCTCCTGTACCATCTCTTCGCTCTGGAAGGCACCGGTCACGAAGAAGGAGGTGTGCCGCTCACCGGCGGCATTGTAGCGCTGCTTTACCGCAAGGGCATCCAGACCGGGCATAAAAGCATCCAGCAGGACCACCTGCGGGCGCACGGTGAGCATTTTCTGCAGGACCTTGTTGCCGTCCTTTTCCACAACGGTCACGTCCACGCCCTTCTGCTCCAGCGCTTCGCGGCAGGCGGCAGTGAACGGGGCACCAGTATCCGACATCAAAAATCTAACTTTGTCCATGGTTGTTTCCTCCAATGTGTGCAGTTCCCTTAACACCATGGATTTTACCATAATTTTCCAGAACTTTCAACGGTTTATATTGGTAAATTTTGGCAAAGAAAATCGAAATGCGCAAATTTTTTTGCAGATCAGCTTTATGGCTGCGCAGCATCGTCTGTTTTTTCAACAGCGCGGGCCTGCTTGAGCATGGTCTGAGCAAAAATGCCGTAGCCCCGCGTGGGGTCGTTTACCAGCACATGGGTCACTGCACCCACCAGTCTGCCGTTCTGCAGGATGGGACTGCCGCTCATGCCCTGCACGATGCCGCCGGTTTTGGCAAGCAGCTGCCGGTCGGTCACGCGCAGGATCATGTTGCGGTGGGGGTCTGCGTCGTTTACCTTTTCAATGCGGATGCGGTATGCCTTGGGCACCTCGCCGTCCACAGTCGTCCAGATCTCGGCATCGCCCGGCACCACCTCCTGCGCAAAAGCCATCTCCAGCTCCGGGCCGGAAAATGCAGCCCGTGTTCTGCCATAGACCCCGGTCTTGCTGTTGATGCAGATGCTGCCAAGCGCATGGGTGCTCAGAAAGCGGCCCTTCAGCTCACCGGGGCTGCCCACGGTGCCGCTGGTACACCCCACGATCTGGCAGGGGACGATCTCGCCGCTGCGCAGGGCCACGCTCTCACCGGTGTCGCTGTCGCTGATGGGGTGGCCAAGCCCGGCAAACACCCCGGCGGCATTGTCCACAAAGGTCATGGTGCCTACCCCGGCGGAAGAATCCCGCACCCACATCCCGGCGCGCCACTGCCCGGCGGTGCTGTCCCACACGGGGGTCAGCCGGGTCTGGAATTGCTCACCATTGCGGATATAGACCACCTGCACCGGCGCGCCTGCGGCCGTTTCCAGAGCATCGTGCACGGCATCGTTCGTCTCGGTCAGGGTGTCGTCCATGCGCACCACCCGGTCGCCCAGCCGCAGCCCGGCCTTCTTGGCGGGGTTCGCGGTGCCGTCCGGGGTGTTCAGGTCGGAAAAGCCCACAATGAGCGCACCCTCGGAGAACATCTTAACGCCGAAAGGCGTACCGCACACGGTTACCACCGGACGTGTTTCCACCAGAGCGCGCACAGTCTTGACGGGCAGCCACCCGCCAATGGACAAAGTGGCCTGATAGCTGCCCGCAGCCTGCGTGCTGGCCGCGTTGCGGGAGCCAGCGGTGCGCAGCGGCTGCACATAGGCAAAACGGGGCAGGGTAAGGGTCTGGCCGGGTTCCAGCAAAATTTCAGCAGGCAGACTGTGCCACAGCCAGCCCAGCACCGCCAGCGCGGCCACCAGAAGATAAGCTGCCGCAATGCTGCCAGCGCGGCGTAGTTTTGATCTGCGCATCGGCAAAAAGCCCCTTTCCGCCATGGAAAATGATACGATCGTCCGGCGATAGTATGCGCTGTGAAGGGCGGAAATATCAATGCAGTGATTGACTTTTGCCGCCGGAACTGATACTATATTAAGGCGGTTTGGCCGCAGCTGCAGAATAGAAGAATACGCGGGTATGGTGGAATTGGCAGACGCGCAGGATTTAGGTTCCTGTGCCGCAAGGCGTGTGGGTTCGACCCCCACTACCCGCATACAAAGAAAAGCGCGTTGGTTCGTACAGAACCAGCGTGTTTTTTCTTATCATGGTAACACTTTTGGTAACACTATTAAGTTTTCAGGCTGCTCTCACCAGCGCATTGTACAACATCTCAATGAACTGCACCGCGCTGGGCGCACCGGTCAGCGGATAGCCTGCCAGCTGCTGCACATACTCCGGGTTTGTGAGCCATGCACCTTTAGCTGCCCGGCGGACAGCGCTTTGAATCGCTTTTGGCTCACATTTTCTGCGGTCGGCGATAGGGGTATAGATATCTTTCTCCACGGCCTGCAGGCGGTCTTCCTGCTCACAGACCAGCTCAAGACACTGGCACAGGATACTGTAGGCGCTCAGGTTACGTGTAATGCCCATCGGGCGCAGCAGATCATTGACTTGAGTGGACAATTCGGAAACGATCATAGTTGACACATCCTTTCTTTGCGTCAACTCTAACCGAAAAACACTTGAAATTTGTTAATTGCGTCGATATGCGTCGTAAAGCGTCGAAACACGCCAAACAAAAACAGCCCCGAGGAACCGTCAGGCTCCCCGGGGCTGGTGCTATACTATGACTTTGTTGGCGTTAACATTTTCGTGATGCCGCGAAAACATCACATATAGTTTTTCTGGCTGCGCACCTGTGCTTCGATCATCGGCTTCAGGTAGCTGTCGAGGTCGCCAAAGGTCTCCTTGATGAACGTGATGGTCTCCTGCGTCAGGGCTTTCTTCGCTGCAGCCAGTGCGCGGTTATAGGCAATGCGCTGCGCAGCCTCGTCGAACTTGTCCTGCTCCTTCAGGGCATCAACATAGGTCTGGTTGACGTACTGGACGGCGTTGAACACCGCATTGGCGGCATTCTGGAGACAGGTCTGCGCAAACTTGTTGTTGATGTAGCCGTTTGCAATGCTGACACCTTTGTTCAGGCCCCAGCCGAAAATGACGGTCATTGCGGGGATGCAGGCAGTGAGTGCGACTTTCAGAAATTCATTCATAAGAGCTTATCCTTTCTGCTCGGTTTCCGAGCGCTGCTTTAAAATGTCCACGGCCTTGGTGATCGCTGCCGGGATCGGCAGTCCCATCAAGCCCGCGTTTTCAATGATGGAAATGGTCTCGTTACAGATAAAGCCGATCACAACGGCATCCCGCACAAAGGTGGAACCCATCACGGCATCCAGCCTGCAGGCCACCAGCACGATCAGCAGTGTTTCGCCCTTTCGGCACAGGCCCTTCCAGCCTGCGCGGCTTTCCAGCGTGCCGCTTTTGGTCTTGGGGCTTGCGTGGAAAACCCCGGCGACCACAAGCCCCGTGATGTAATCGACTGCCATGAACAGGATCAGCGTCGAAAGTGCCGCATCCCATCCGCCGAATTGACTTGCGATCAGACTGCCGATTACTCCAACCATGGTGCAAACTCCATTCTTCACTACATCACCCATCTGCTTTTTACCTCCCGCACATCGACGTGGACAAAACCGTCCGCGTGGTATCGTCCAATGCCTCCCTTGCCGGGAAGCAGTGTTTCGACGTAGGCCGCCAGCGTGTCCACCGACACGCCAGCGATCCAGATGTCAGCCGCCTTGCCATAAAGGTGCTGGCTGTACTTGGCCGCCTTTTTCTGCTTGGCGTTGTGGCTGGCAGTGCGGAAAGCACTGTTGATGTTCACAGCCTTGCCGAAGTGATCCCGGATTTTTTGCAGTAGAGCCACAAGCTCGTCATCAATAAAGATTGGGTCGCTGCCGTCTTTGCACTTGAACTCCCGGACGTGGAAGTTCTTGCTCAGAGCCTTGCTCCCATCCTTCGCATAGGAATAGGCTTTAATCGCCATTGTTGTTTTCTCCTTTCTGGCTCAATGCCATTTGCAGCCGCTCGACCCACACTCAGCCACCAGCACTGCAAATTCGCCGCGCTCTGCGGTCGTGTCCGCACCACTGGTTTCCAGCCGGGTCATCAGCCTTTCGCACAGATCAGGCCAGCCCATCGGTTAGTCCCGCTCCTTCTGCTTTGCGGCCAGCAGGCCGGTCAGTTCCGTGTAGTGCCCATCGGTCAGCTTGCCAGCAGCGTAGAAGATGTCGATCTTCTCAGCCAGACCGTCGATGGTGCCGCGCTGGATCATGCGCTTGCAGGTACGATACAGAACCATTTCAGATGCTTTAGACATAATGTTTTTCCTCCTTATCAGGTGTTATCAGCTTTATCGGTGTCGTCCGTATCGGAGACACCCAGTTCCAACATGGTGATGCGATATTCCTGCTCGACCACCATAGAGTCGGTGTCAGACTGTGCCGCCTGAAGACTTGCCACGGAGTTCGCCATCCTTTCAAACTCGTTTTTGGATTCTTCTTCGGCCCTCGCCTGAGCAAGATAGCTGTCGTATGCGGCAGCCACATCGAGCGCGAGGCCGTCGTAGAGAGGCATCTCCAGCCGGTACTCGTCGTACTCCCAGCCCTTTGCGGTCAAATCGCCGGATTTTTCTTCAAACGGCTGCGCGTTTTCGAAGAACCGAACCACGGCGACGCCGGGCTTCTGGGGGTGAGGTTCAACCTCAAATGCACCGGACGGGGCGTTGTCGCCTTTTACTTTCATTTTGGATTACCTCCTTCAAAGCGTTGATTTTGATTGGGAAGATTCGGTTTTGCCCTGCGCAAAATGGCAGGGCTGGTAGTTACAAAGTTTCTGGGGGCTGCGGCCCCCAGTCCCCCGTCAGGGGACGAAAAGGAGTCGAGAGCCGATGCCGCCGTGCGAGTAGGACGAGCCGTTTTCGCCGTAGAAATAGAACAGGCCCGAATTCGTTCTGTCGACCCAGCAGCCGCCCACAGCCAGCACAAGCCAGCCGTCCGCAGTCCACGAGTAGTCCGGGATGTAGGTGGTCTCACTGCCTCCGGTAGACGAGGGGTAAATAGCCCACGGTGCAGTTGTGGATACTCCGAGAGCGCTGATGTATCCGCTGGAAGAAGCTCTAGTACCTGCATTGGTGTATCCGGCGGAGGTGTCATCGGCGTATTTCGCGGGGTCAGTACAGACATAGACTGTACTGCCGTTGAAGTTTACGCCGTCCACCCAGTCGAAGACGTTCCCCCACGGGTTTTCGATGTGTCTGTACTGGACGGCGGTTGCGCCGTCCGTGCCGGAAGCTCTGCCGGTGTGGTAGGTCATGCTGTCGGTGCCACCGGAAGGAATTGCCGAGCTGCCACTGCTATAGCCCTTGCCGATTTTGCTCTGGGTGTTCCAGTCGGCGAACTCCACGATGTAGAGCAGGCCGATGGCGCACCAGCTTGCGTAGTCATACTCGTACCAGCCGGAACCTTTGCTCTTTGCGCCTATGCGGGCAGATGCTCTGGTGATGTTTACCAGCGGAGACCATCCGGTGAGCGAAACATGGCCTGATCCGGTATTGTAGCGACCGACGTATCGGCCAGAGCCGGGGTGCTTCTCAAAGCCTCCCGTTTTCTTGTCGGCGATGTAGAAATAGCGATTCTTCCCGCTTGCATCGTCGATGACCCTGTAATAAAATTCCGGGATAAAGACCATGACGTCGGTGTTCGAGCGACTGAAGCCGCTTTCTCCGAATTTCGGGCCGATCTTGCCGGATGTGACGTTGTATTCCTCCATCCCGCTCCAGGGCATACAAGCATCAAACGGGCTGCTGCCGCTGCCTCCGCCCACGGCGGGAGAAGGACTTGTGGCAATGTCCACGTTGACGAGTGCGTTCGGGTCGCTGGCTCTGAGTAGTCTGGTGCAGGCCGTGGAGCTGTTTCCGTAGCTCCAGCAAACGCCGTAGATGCGGACATAGGCAAGCTCTACCGCATAGTCTTTATATGCGGTGGCCGCTACAGTTTCGGTGGTGGTCTCATCATCCTTGGTGGCAGTGATGCTCCATGTGCCAAGGGCCGGAGGGTACAGCTTGACAGTTCCGGTTTCCTCATCGCCGGTGACTGTGGCGGTCATAGTGTTGTCGCCGCAGGTGGCTGTCAGTGTGCTTCCCACGGGGGCGGTCAGGGTCAGAGTGCAAAAACGTGCAGTTGCAGTGTACGTTTCTCCATTCTCCAAGATCTCCACTTCTGCGGTGTCACTGGTGGCACTCCCCTTGGATGCCTGCACGGTATAAGTGCCGGAACACTTGATGCGCACCGAGGCGTTGCCGCTGCTGTCCGCTGTTGCGGTATATGCCTTTCCGGTGGGCAGAGTTGCCGTGACCACAGCGTCCGGGGCAGTGGTTACATTCAGCGTGGCCGCAAAGTAAGGCAGCGTCAGCGTGTATTTACCGCCCACGACATCCACCGTGATGGTGTCATCGGTGGTCAGACCGGCCAGTGATGCCGTGACCGTCCACTCGCCCAGTCGGGGTAACGTGGTGGTGAAGCTGCCACCAGTCGCCGTGCCGGTGATGGTGCTCTGGCCGTCGGTCAGGGTCAGGGCGCTGCCTGCGGTCGTGGTGACGGTGAGCTTCGGCAGCGTATTGCCCAGCACCACATCAAGCGCCTGCTGAAGGTTAGACGCTCCCGTTTCGTAGGTGTCCTCGAAGGAGATGTCTTTGGCCGCTCCATACTGGTCGAGCATTTCGCGGACGAACTTCTCGGCTGCTGCCTCATCCATGATTTGGCCGCTGTCTTCCAGTCTTTTGATGGCTGCGGACAGGGCGGCGGAGATCACGTCAACGTGGGCGTGCTGGTCTTTGTCGTGTTCGGAAATCATTTCCCGCACACGCTTTTCAGTGGCTACGACATTCGGATCGGCGGTGATGGTGATTTGCGCCGCACCGGAGATGGCAAGCGCAGCGTAAAACTCCATGACGAAATCGGCATTATCCGTTTCGGACGGGATCTCGATTCCGCGTTCATCCTGCAAGATAACCGCCAATGCATCGCTGTTGCTGCCAACCAACTCAGCATAGATGCCGATCTGATGCAGCACATAGCCCTGCGTCAGCCCGGCATTGGTGATCTGGATTTTGATGGTGCGGATGGCATCTTCATCTTCACCAGTTTTCTTGATGCTTGCAATGGCAAGCGTCTGGCGCTGATCGGTCACTGCCGTTGCATTGCTCAGTTCTGCCGCGGCCATCGTGCCTGCGCCGCTTACAGCGCGGGTGAAGTTCATACCCTTACCAGCCAAAGCTTCGGAGAGCATGGCCGTGCCAAGGGTAGTGTAAACTGAGTTATTCCAGCTCATCTGGCTTTTCCTCCATTCTTCTGACTATGATTGTTGTTTCTGTTCGGGTTCCAGCCGGGGCGACTGCGGCAAATGCCGTGACGGTCCCGCTCTGAGGCTTTATCTTTCCACACACTTTTGCGGTGACGGAGATGAAGGTGCCGCAGGGTGCGGCGGCAGCGTAGGCATATGCTTCTACGGGGTCACAGAACAGATACATTCCGAACACGATATGCGCAGGCTTGATCTGGTTTACCATGTGGATCAGTTCTTCGCGGTGAAGCTTATCTTCAACGTGAGTGCCGATGGTCAGCAGGTAAGCCGGATAATCCACGCGGCATGTCCACCGGCCAACGCCCAGTAACGTGTCGAGCTGTTGGTACAGAAATGCAAGTGTAAAGGGTGGGCGGGTGCACAAACGCGACAGAATGCGCTGCCGTCGAAAACTCAGCGTTTCGGTCAAAGGCTTTGCCCGGATATGCAGGACTTGTTCCCATTTCTGCACAGAATCCACATCCATGGTCTGGACAAAAAAGTTCTGCCCGATGACCCGTACACTATCAGCTGTCCGGGAAAATTGTGCTTTTTCAGCGTCACAGACCTGCTGGTATTCCGCAATTTCCCGGTAAAAAGGCGGCAAAAGGGAATGCAGGTCATGGTTCAGGTCAAGTTCCATGTAGTTCCACCTTCCCCAGCACCGGAACCTGCTGCAAAGCACCGGTCTGCTGCAGCGCCATGTCCGCAGCAATCCCATTGAGCGTCAGAGCCGAAACATTGACGACCCCATCAAGAGAGATGAGCGCGGCAAGGACACGAGCAAGGTACACCTCTGCCGAGTAGGCAATGGCCGTACTGCTGATATTGACATTCCAGTTTTTACGAATCTGCAGCAGGTAGGCACTGACAGCGTCCTGCGCAAGCTGCTGTACGGTTTCAAGTTCGTGTCCGGATGCAAGGGTCAGCGTGGCAGAAATGTCTACAGGCACTGTCTTCGGCGCTGTGACGGTCACCTGCGCACCGATGGGCGCAAGCCCAAGGCCAAGCCCCTGACCGGGCGGGGGATCGATGGCATTCTGTACCATCTGCACAAGATCACTGGACGCAGGAAGAAAGTCGGCTCCCAAGATGGAGCAGCACACCGTGCCGCCACCATCCCACACGGGGTAGACCTGCACAGCGCCCACGCCGTCTATCGCTTCGATCTCCTCAACGTACTGTGCCACGTTTCCACCAAAGCTGCGGCTGTTCAGACGTTCAATGATTCTCGCGCGGAAAGGCTCATCCTCTTCGGTGTTTTCGCCGGGAATCAGAAGATCCGTCAACTGAGCGCTGTTCAATCCTTCAATGGAATCAATCGGCAGAATGGGGCCGGAGTATCGGTTGCCGATATCACCGGCAGTCTCAGCCTGCAGACGGTAGGCGCTTCCCTCCGTAATGGTGGAGATGACCACAAAATTGATACTCTCAGTGCCATTGATCGTTGAAAATCGCGCACCGATCGGAACCTCACAGTCAAAGATGCCGACCTTTACAGCGGCGGAAGCCTGCTTGCGGGTGATACCGGCCAGCACTGCCAGAAGATCCAGCGAATCGCCGGAGGCTGTCTGGACGAACGCCTGTTTCTGCACAAGGTCGAGGCTCAGATAAAAGCCCTCAAGCACGTAGGCTGCCGGGCCTACCGCGGTCTGGATAGGGCTGGTATCGCGCTTATCATAGGTATCCGGCACCAGTGAAAGCATGTAGTCGAGGATGTTTTTGTAGGTTGCATCTGAAAAGTTCTGCATCAGAATTTCACCTCCGTTCCGGTCTTAACATCGCCGTAGACTGTTTCGACGGTAAAACTCACCGTCAAATTCTGCCCGTCGATGCTGTATTCGTAGTTTTTTAACCCCGTGATGCGGTCGTCTGTCAGCAGAGCATCCTGCAGACGGCGCTGCAGTTCTGCGGCAACATAACCGGCATCCTGTCCGACCAGCTCATCCCATTGCATACCGCTTGCAGGCTGGTAGATCTGCCAGCGATAGCGCTCTACGTTCAGGATGATCTCCACTGCCTGCTTTACGGCATCATAGCCGTCGCATGTTCCGGCGATACGTCCAGCTGCACGGTCGATCTTCCATGTCAGGGAAGGCTGAGCGACAAACTCAACGCCGCCCGATAAATCGATGCTGTTTTCCGGCAATACGGCCATTTAATCACCACCTTCATATACACGAGATAACACGACGAACTTCTGGCCACGCTGCACACGCAGAAGAAGCACCTTGTCACCGGCTTTCAGGGCCGGGTTGAGGATGATATATTTCTTATCCTTGCTCAACGGAAGGACTTTTCCATTCTCCCAGCCTTTGATGTCCTCGCTCTGCACAGAACCATCTGCGCCCTCTGAGAGCAGGGAATAACCAGTGTAAGGCTCCGATGGGCCGCCTGTGCTGCCGTGAACACCAGCGTGTATATGGGGCATGGCGTGCCGGTGTTTCAGCAGCGGGATCTTCTTTTCAATGACCGGCTCTGCAAGGTAGAGAATATCCTGCCGCAGTGTAGCCATTTCCGTGTTGATGGAGATTTCCAGCACATCATCATCGGGCGGGGCCTTTACCACGGTGCCGATCTGCAGATCGGTGGGCTGGTCAACGTCTCCGGCAACCCGGTTCAGCTGCAAAAGTGCTTCCACGATGTCCAAAAGATTTCCCTCCCTTACAGAGCTTTTGCTTCCAGTTCCATGGTGTGCAGATCGTTTTCCCACGTATGAGAGACCTTTTCCAGCATGACATACTTGCGGAACGGGTCGCCGTCAAGATCATTGATATTGACCAGAAGAAGCTGTCCCGCCCGCAGGCTATTGACACCCAGCGAGGTGAATTTGAGTTGCTGCAGAACGCGATTGTAATACTCCAGACTGACCTTTGCCTGCTCCTTGACCTGTGCGTCTGTGGCCGCTTCGTCCACCTTTTGATAGAGCTGCAGCAAGCCCCAGCGGGCAATGGTGTCCGAATCCTTTCGGATAAAAACATCGGACTTGCCGGTCTCCTTGTTCGGACGCACCAGCTTGATGCTGTTGTAGGTCTGGGAGTCAATGGACGTGTTGTAGCTGTAGTTGGTCATCAGGCTCTTTTCGCCGATGATGTAGTCGCTCTTCATATCAGCTGCAGAGCGCAGAGCAACACCATCTCCAGAATCGTAAAAAACAAAGACCGTGCCGGTATTCAGCAAGGTCTTCTGGATGGCAGTATTGATGATGTCGATGCAGCTTTTATCCTGCATCACGAGGGAGGGGAGTTTGTAGCCGGTATCGGCCAGCGTGCCCACATCTACCTGCAGGTCTTCACAGATCTGCTTGATAATGTCGGCGGCGCTCTGGGCATAAAATGTGTAGCTGTTATTTGCTTTCAGGTAGCGCAGCCGGTCATAGCAGACCACATCCACAGGCCCCCAACGGTCCTGCCCGCGGCTGAATACCCATCCATAAAACTGCAGTTCTCCATCTGCGGAAAACCGTACAACGTCGCCCTCTTCGATTTTGGATTGCGGCGTGCGCAGATAGGTGAAGGTAAGCTTGCCGGGATTCCCGGTGCGCTGGGTGATCCAGCTTGCGGTTGTTACGCTGTTAGTGAGGTTTAGCAGGTCTCCGGGCGTTTTGCGGCCCACGATCAGTTCATAGCTCACCGGTTCACCTCCGTGAGGTCAGAAGCGGACATCCAGCCGAATACCACCCCGGAAAGATCCTGCACGCAATACGGATGCGGGTTTGTGCGGGATACGATGCGCCGTACCTGCACCTGCTGGCCGCTGAGCGTGCCGGCAGGTGTTGGTGCAGTGCTGGTGCTGTAATATTTCCCGTTTGCCTTACGCTGGGCACCCACATAGAGTTTGCTGCTTTGGATGCTGCGTGCTGGAGTAAGGATCACTTTTACAGCACTGACAGTAGACGTTGCGACAGCAGCGGCAGAAAGCGCCCGCGTGACAGTGTTCAGCGCAGAGGATGCCGTAGTGGCTGCAGGCGAGAAGTTTCCGCTGCTGCCCTGCAGAACAGCCTTCTGCGGTGAAAAGTCCTTGTATTCAGTAATGGTCAGGTCAAAGTAAAAGTCGCCGGTCTCGCCGCCGCGCTCCTCGGTCTTGAAACTGGTAACAAGGCACTCAAAACCCATGCCGCCACCCAGAAACGGGGTGCCGTTCTCATAATAGCGCACCGGCGTATAGACGATGGGCCTTTTCTGATCCATTGCGCTCTTGAAAAACGTAATGTACACCGATGGCGGTAAAAACACGGCCGCGCTCATCCATGGGAGCCTGCGTCCGGGAAACAGACCGGAGATCGTTACCTTACGCAGCTTTGGCGTGCGCGGCTGCATGACAGGGCCAAGGCCAAGCACATTATACTCGCCATTGTCGGATTCTTTGGTCTCCGGAAGCTTTTCCGGGTTGATGGGCAGGGACAGCACGGTGCTGTCCCGTGAAAAATAAATGCGGTAAAGGCTCGGCATACATTCTCCTTAATTGACCGCAACGACACTGCCACTCTGCACGCGCTCCATAATGAGGTCGCCCAGAAGATCGGCAAGGCTCTGGCGGTCGGCTTCAGTGTTTCCGGTGTTCTGGCCTTGAACAGTAATGACCGGGGCCTGCGAGGTGAGGTTGATGTTGTTCACGAATTTACGTTCCGCAATATCAACCATCATCTTGAGCTGCTCATCTGAAAGATCAACCGTTTTTGCGATCTTACCGGTGTTGTTCTTAATTGCGCCAACATTATTCAGCAGGGAATTGACATCTGCTGCCTGAGGAACGCCCAGATCGCCAAGACCGCCCGGCCCGAACAGGTTGCCAAGGCTGAGGTTGGAACCCCAATCATATCCTCTGGTGTAGGCGCTTCCGAAATCCATGTTCTCCCACGGCTTCACATACTCGGTATAGCCGCTGTTCTGGATCTCATCGCTCCGTTTTTTGGCAAGATCGGTGATCCAGCCGCCCAGGCCGCTGGTCAGATCGACCGTCACGCCGGGGATCATGTTGATAAGCCCCTCAACAGCGGACGCAATATTCTGCATATACTGCAAAACGGTGATTGCCATATCATAGAACAGAACTTTCACAGCTGCGACCGGGTTCGTGAACACATTGCCCACAAAGTTTGCAAACATGGCAAATCCATTCTGCAGGGGAACCAGAACACTGTTGAACACGAATGCACCCATCACAGCAAATGCGCCCGTAATGATACCTGTAGCGGAAACGCTTGTGCCTGCAAAGTGGTTCATCACAGCAACACCTGCATACAGGGCAGCTACCAGCACCAGAACGGCGGCAGCGGCCAGTGCGGCCGGGTTTGCGGCCATGACGGCATTGAGAAATGCCTGTGCGGCAGCGGCTTTCTCAGAAGCAAATGCCAGAATGTTCGTCCAGTTGGCGGCAATCAGCAGCACACCAAAAGCGGTTCCCAGAGAAATCACAATGGGGACAACCGTCTGGATGTTGTTCGCTACCCAGTTGATGGCTGACAGCAGCGGGTCAAGGGCACGGATGGCAGCGTTGGAAGCCACCGTCCAAACCTGCGCCCAAGTCATGGGGGTTTTTGCAAATTCAGCGTTGGTCTCTGCTGCGGCTGCAAACATGGCGTTTTTTACAATGGCGGCGGTGATCTGCCCCTGTGCACCCATTTCGCGCAGCTTGCCCATATCCACCTGCAGATAGTCCGCAATGGATCTTGCAATGGCCGGTGCCTGTTCCATGACGCTGTTCAGTTCATCGCCGCGCAGCACGCCGGACGCAAGGCCCTGTTCCATCTGAAGAATTGCAGCCTGCGCAGCTTGCCCGGATGCGCCAGAGAGCGCAAGCTGTTTGTTCAGCTGTTCTGCAAACTGCACGATCTCCTTCGTGTTGTCAAATGCGCTGCCCGCCATAGTACCCAACTGTGAAACCAGCCCCATGGTGTCCATAAAATTGCCGCGGGAACGCTGCGCGGACTGGTAGATCATCGTTTCCAACTGCTGCGTGGTCTGCAGGCCATCGTTCATACGGTCAAGCCGGGCGCGGGTAGAAACCAAGCTGTCTGAAAGGTCTACGGCTCTTTTCAGCCCCTGAATACTGAGGTAAGAAGCAGCAAGCCGTTTCACAGCGCTTGCCAGAGCATCAGCGGAAGACGTGGCCGCTTTCTGATTGTCCGAAAGTTCTTTGGTGCTTTTGGATGCTTTTTCAGCGGCATCGGCCTGTTCTCGGATAGCGGCGGCTTCTTTTTCCACCGCAGCCTGCGTTTCACGGGCTTTTCCGGTAAGGATGCCGGTTTGTGTACCCAGCGCTTCCACCTTCAAACGCAGGCGTTCGTTCTGGGTCTCAAGCTGTTTGTACGCAGCGGTGCCCGCTTCACCGGCAGCGCGCATGGCATCCAGCTGCTGAGCACTGGCTTCAAAGGCCGCAGTTGCCTTAGCAGAAGCAAGCTCTGTGCTCCGCAGTGCGGATTCATAGCTTTTCAGCTGGCGCTGTGCAGCGGTGGTTGCAGAAGCCGCATTCTTCGCGACTGTGATATACCCGGCCAGCGGATTGGAAGCCTGATCGTCCAGAATGAACCTTGAATGGATATCAGCCACTGTGTCCAGCCTCCTTCATCTGTCGGGATTCTTTTAAGCGCTTTTCCATTGTACGCAAAGCAAATGCCCGGACCAGAGCCTTTTCACGCTCCGGCAGGGCATCGTATTGACCGGGGGACCAGCCGAGATTGTCAAAACAGTAGTAAGCTGTCAGAACATCAATATCCCAGAGGTCCCCGGCGATCAGTTTTTTGCTTCTTCGTCCGGGCCTTCATCCAATCCGGACAGTTCGTTGATGGCGGTGATGAGTTTGAGAAACTCACCGGCCAGCAGCATCTTGCCGGGGACCTGGACAGGATCTTTGGTGTTATAGTTTTCGCACAGCTCAGCGCTGTGAAAGTCGGGGAATACCGTTGCAGCCACGATCATGCGGCTGGAATATTCGTTGGCATCCATCTCGTCCTGCCACTGCTGGCCTACCTTTTTCTTGCGGGTGGATGCCTTGAGCAGGGAAGAATTTTCTTCCTGGGTCAGGGCGCGGATCTTAAACGGAACAGGTTTGCCATCTGCGCCGAGAAAGCGCTTGGAAATGACAAGCTCCTTTTCTTCCGTAGGAACAGCGGAATGCAGAAATGCGGAAAGTGCGCTCATAAAGAATACCTCCTATCAGTTGCCCAGATTGACCGGGTCGGAAAATGCTTTCAGACGGTTTACCTTGGTGTAGCTGAAATTGAAGTCATAGTTCAGCATTGCTTCGTCGTCGTTCAGGATGGACAGCGGAATCTCACCGGTCAGCATACAGCCATAATAGCCCATGACCTGATCGCCCACGCTGGCCGTGGGGTCGTTGTTGGTGATGGTGATATCAAAGGTTTCCATTACACCAGTGTTGATATACTGCAGCAGCATATCGGTGAACAGGTTGCTGCCGTTGGAACCAAAGTAGACATTGCCGGTGCCGGTCTGCGTGACACCATTGGCCTTTTTCTGCACCGTGCGGGTGCCGATGGTCTTCATGTCCGAGGTCTGAATGCCAGCCACAGTCTTGATGTTTTTCATGCCGCAGATCTCTGTGATGCGGCCATCACGAGTGACGGTGATTTTGCCTTCGGCACCGTTCAGGGTGTCCTGTGCAAGCAAATACATTAAAATCCCTCCTTACGACACATCCAGCGTGATGTAGATCTTGTTGGTGCTGCCCACGGCTTCGATCGCCAGCGTGATAAGCACCGCGTCCTTGGCATCGCCCTTCTCAACGGTGACATCGGTTTCGCCATCAAAGTTCTGGATGCCACCGGATGCCTGCAGCTGGGTCAGGTACTTCACGACGGCGCTCTTGTACTCCATGCGGCCCGCATCGGTGTTGTCCACAATGCCCACATAGTTCTTGGAGAACTGAGAATACAGGTCGTTGGCGATGGTGTTGCACAGCCGCATGGTACGGTTGTAGCGGTACACCTCGCCGATCTCCGAAGTGTAGGTGACCAGAGAATTGATATCATACTCCACGCGGACTGTACCATCATCGGCATTCAGGACGAACTTGCCGGAATTGATGGCATCCACGTACTGGCTGTGGGTCAGCCGGGGAGAGATGTCCACAGCATTGGGATAGACGGCGTTGGTCAGATCCTGTCCGTAGGTGGCGGCAGCCAGTGCGCCGCCTGCCCACCAGCACACCTGCTGCGGGGTCAGGGTTGTGCCATCGTCCAGCACAACGCCGGTGTCCACGTTGACGATATAGCGGGTGTCAGGATTGGTGCTGCCGGATTCCACCAGCTGAGAATAGCGGCCCGTCTCGGTATTGACCCGCTTGATGAAGCTTTCCATCGCGGTACGCGCCGTGTTGTCCGCGCCATCGTAGATCAGCACATCGAACTTGTAGGGCTCAATGGCGGTCAGGAATGCGCTGTAAGCCGAAGCTGCTACCACGCCGTCCTCTCCGCCGGTCAGGGCAGTTCCGACATTGGCAGTCAGAGCGCCGGTGCCGCTCCAGTCCACCCAGCTGTTTGCAGCCAGTTCTTCCACCGTCTTGGCGGTCTGCTGGTCTTTGATCTCACCATCCACTACAGTTGAGACCTCAAAGCTGCCTTCCGGCGAGGAAAGCGCCGTCACAACGACGGAGATATCGTTCCCGCGTACGCCCACATACTTTGCGGTAGCGGTCAGCGGCGCGATCTCCATGGTGGCTTTTACGGCACCACTGGCCGTGGGACGGTACAGCAGTACCTTGCGGGGCGCTGCCGTGCGGTTGGTGCCCTTGAAGATCTCGGTCAGAAACCGGTTTTCCGGCGCAGTAATATCATAACCGGTGTACACGGTCATGTCGGCACCGGCATCGATCTCAATCACTTTGGCCGTCGGACCCCAATGCAGAGGTTCACAGAGCGCAGCAATGCCGCGGTCGCCGACGGTCAGATCCTGTTTGTTCTTCGACCGGAAGCGAAAGTAAACGCCCGGCCGGACTTTGTTTTGTACGGTAAAGGTTCCACCTGCTGCCATAGCGGGTCACTCCTTCCAAAAATCTTTCACAGCGGCCTGCGCCTCTGCGAGGGTGTAATACGGTTTGTTCAGTACCGCAGCCAGAAAGTCCGGCTGATATCTCGCAAAACGCGGGTCCTTCAGCAGAACTTCACGGCGATACTGGGTTTCTTTTTCTTTCATTTATCCACCTTCTGATCGATGCTCAGGGTCTGCATCTTTACAGCATCTTCGGGCTTTTCCACAAAAATACGCAGCTCGAATTTGTAATGCAAACCGTCGGAATCAATGTCTGTCTTGCGGTCATAGGCCCGCAGCAGGGCGGTGTCTGTACCATCGGTATAGGGAAACACCTCCATGCAGAGGTCTAAGGTTTCTGCGGCGGAACTGTACTGCTGCTGCAGGTCAGGCAGGTTGTAATCCAGCAGATAGGTCAGGTCTACGCCGATGGTGCGCAGCCAGCGCCCACCCGGGTGCGGTTTGATGTTGGAATACCGCTGCTGCAGGAACATGCAGGGCGGTTCTACACCCTGCTGGGCGGGATCTTCAAGCATCTGCACACCGGGCAGGACAGGCGCGAGATGTGCCGCCAGCGAACGTGCAATGGTGGTAACTGTAAAGTTCATCTCAGAATCCTTTCCAGCTCTCTTCCGGTTCTTTCCAGTTCCGCCTGCAGCGTTTCTTCGTAAGCCTGCTGGGCAGCATCGGTCATGTGCAAGCCTTCCACGTACTGCGTTTGGGTGCCCACCATGATGCCCACCTCATCTTTACGGCTGGGGTCATATTCCAGCAGGCCGAAAGCAGGGTTCACATACAGGCCGGGCACAAAATGTTTGTCCATCCGGTGGCCGTCATTCACAAAAGAAGCATATTCTTTGTTATTATTCAGCTCGGTGACATACTGCCCGGCCTGCTGCTCCGGGATGATCTTGCTGTCCGTGGCCCAATGCTGCTTCAGTTCACCGGTGCGGGTGTTGATGCCGCTCAGGCTGTCTGCTGTGGGCGGGGTCTTTTCCTGTGCGGCTTCCACTGCGCGGATGGTGGCGTTCTTCGCGGCAACAGAAATCATATCCGGCAGAACTTTTTGAGCTGCTTCCAGTTTTTGAATGTATTCATCCAGCGTCATTTCACACGCTCCTGCTTCAACAGTGTGATCTCCTGATGGGCCAGCCCCGGCATGACCGCACCGAAGGGTTCATAATAACGCTCCGGTGTGTCTGCAAAATAGCGCTCGTCCGGCGCAGTATAACCCAGCTTTGCACCTCTGTGGATCACCAGCTCATCTCCGGGCTTGATATCCACTTCGATGCCGCAGGCCAGCTTATCGGTCTGGGTGATGCTGGCAGCAGTCTGGTTCATCTGCAGCCCGCTGGGCTTTGTCTGATAGACCCGGCAGGCAACACCGGAAAGCACCTGCCTGCGTTCCATGTGGGTCAGGCTGTTCTCGGTCACTTTCTCATTGCGGAACACATCTGCCGTGTCGGTGTACCAGTCCGTCCAGTCCATCCTTCATCACCTCAGATCACATAACTGCCCGCAAGCCCGATGAACCGGGCGCGGTTGGCCAGCATCTGGCCGTAAGTGGTAGCATTCAGGTCGCCCCAGTCCTCAGTGCCTGCGGTCAGGGCGGAGGTGTCGTAGGTCACAGAACTGTCGCCCAGTGTGGCGGATTTCACCACGCCCACCAGTGCACCGGAAGCTGCAGCCTGCGCAGGCGTTGCGCTGCTTTCAGCAAAGGTGCGCAGCTGCAGGGTCACGTAATGTGCCACATACAGCCCCACGGCGTAGTGCCAGCTGTCCAGCCATTTGTCCGGCTGTACGCTGACATTGGCCATGCGCACGATCTCATTCAGCAGAGCATCCGGCAGGTGACACTTGCCGTCGGCATTGCAGAACTGCGGATATTCTTCCTTGAACTGCTCAGCGGTGTAATTTCCGACGCTGCCGCCGAGGTTCGCCGCCTGCTGGCGGACTCCACCAAACTGTGCACCGTAGATCATGCCGTTCTCCTTACTCTGCCGCAGCAGGCTCTGCGGGCTTCTCCTCAGCCTTGGCCCTGCGGGTCTTTACCGGCTTTTCAGCTGCAGCCTGAATGTCCTTATCGCGGTGTTCGGTGGCAACGATCTTACCATCGGCCGCCAATGCCTTAAAATAGGTCGTCTCCGCGGCCCAGTCGGGGACGGTGGCAAAACCATCCTTTTTCAGCACGACCGGTGCAACACCGGGTGCAGGGCTGGGAATGATGATGTTGCGCTTTGCGAGGATGAACATGATGCTTCTCCTTTCTCAGATGCCGTCCACGTACAGAATGGAGGTGGGGTAGAACAGCTGCACCTCGGAAATGTTTGCCATGTATGCAGTATCATAGCAGACATTGGTCACGTTAGGAGCAGTCATGATGCGGCTCATAGGCACCAGTTCGTCCATCTTGATGTAACGGGGCTTGTTCACGTAACCCACCATGCGGTCGGCCTGACCGGTGCCTGCACCCTTGCACCAGCGGCAGCCGCCGATGAACAGCTCACCGCCGTTCTTCACAGCAGCGTTGTTTTTCATCAGGAAGTCGTAGATGGTCTCGGATGCCAGATCGGACACCATGGTGGTCAGGATGTAGTTGTACTGCTCATAAGGCAGCAGGATGTGGTTGGGGATGGCGTCGGTGTCGTACTCGCAGGCAGCCCACACGGCGCTCAGCAGGTCGTTGACGTCCTTCAGAATCTGCTGCGGGCTCTTGTCCTTCCACTGGGTGGAGGAACCGGTGCCGGTGGCTGCAGCAGTGGTCTCGGTGACATTGGGGTTGTTCATCAGGCCGGTGGTGCCGTAATCCTCAAAGCCGGTGTAGACGTTGGCGTCCATGTGCTTGTCGTAGGTCAGGCGGATGCCGTCCTGCAGAAGCTGGTCAAGGCTGCGGCCGATGAGGTTGGAGCGCTGCATGTCCACGAAGTTCACGCGCAGAGCCGCGCTGAACAGGTGCGCCTTGTATGCGCCCTTGGCAACGTTGGCCTGAATGATGGGCGTGCCGTTGGCACCGCCTGCACCCACAGCACCGGAGCCGGAGCCGCCGGTGATGCCGTAGGCCACGTTCATGGCGGTGACGTAGTCCACCCAGCCGCCGCCGGTCTGGATGGGGATATCGCGGGCATAGGTGACGCTGGTCAGGGGCTTGCGGATGAGCGGGTCGCGCTTTTCCAGCTCACTGGTCAGGAATGCACCGCCGGAAGCAATGCCTGCCGCGTCCATGGTAAAAGAAGAGCCGGACGGCGCAACACCGCCCAGCTTCGGGGTAAACACACCGGCATCGAAATTGCCGACATTCTGGAAATCTGCCATATTCTGTTCCTCCTGTTACACGTTCTGACGGGTGAGAATGACCAGCTCGGCCACGCCGTTTGCGTCTGCAGAGCCGCCCCACTGGCAACCGGTCAGCTTTACGGTGTTGGCGCTGGTGCTGTCTGCCTCGGCCTCAAAGCCGCCCACGACAGCATTGGGGAGCGAAGTGTTCTTGATGATGCGCACGTACACTGCGCCGCCGCGCTTCGGGGTGCCCTTCTGGCACAGCACGTTGATGCTGCCGCGCTGGAACACGCTGCCAGCATCGCCGGTGGTGTATGCGCCGGTGTTCTGGTCGGTGTAAGACAGGGCAGAGCGCATCTCGCGGCCTGCCACGCCCGCAAACCTGTCTGCGGTAACGCCGGAGCCCTGCATCAGGACAACGGCACCGTTTGCATCATACATCAGAGCCATGCCGAAGGGCAGGGGCTCTTTTTCGCCCACAGGGCGAGTTACAACGATCATGTCGGGCTGGCGTGCGTAGGAACCGGCAAAGCCGTGCTCCATCTCCGCGCCGATGATCTGCGGATTGAGCTGAGAAAGTGCCATACGATCAAGCCTCCTTATGCTTGTGCGGGTTGAATGCGTCATACGCGGCCTGCGATTCTTCACAGGCTGCTTCGTAGCTGGTGCGGCCGGAACGGTGGGCAGCCTGTGCTGCGCTGTCCTGTGCGGCCTTGGTGATGCCTGCCAGCAGGCCGTCCACGCCGTCATCCTTGCCGGGGTCAGCGTCGGCGGGCGGCTGTACAGGCTCCTGTGCCTTCTGCGACAGCGCCTTTACCAGCGTGGTCACGGCGTTCAGGATAGCATCCAGCTTGGCATCAATACTGTTGCCTGCGGGCTTTTCTGCCGGTGCAGGCGGGACACTGTCCTCTGCGGGGGCAGTTTCGGCCACAGGGGGCTGTGCGTCTTTTGCGGGTTCAGCTTCCGGCGCAGATGCGGGTGCGGCTTCCGGCGCGGCAGTCACAACAGCGGCGGGGTTCTTTTCGGATTCGTTCATTGCAGTTCCTTTCTCCGCCGGTGCGGCGGCACTGTCCTGAATGGCAACCAGATGCCCTGCGCGCCCTCTGGGCACGATCGCAACATGGTTTCCTCGGATATTAGTCTGGCGGTATCCCGTGCCATCCGGCGTGTAGCAGCACCGGTAGCCGCAGGACACCTCCCGCGTCACGCCGTTTTCCACATCAGAGATCAGGCCGGGATCCTTCAGGTGAAGGTCAGCGACAAGATAATCGCCCTCCCGGTGAACATTCTCTGCGTGGCCCTTGGCGTAAAGGGCGTGATTTTCCGGCATCAGGCGTTCAGGAGGATGATTCTGGGTTACATCCTTACCCTCGAAACTGGCAACTGCTGCCGGGTCGAACACATCTTCAGGGCGGCGCTGCACCTGCACAAGGCGGTCAGGATCGCCGTCAAGGCCCAGTTCCCCGGCAAAGTATTCCTGCTGGCCGATGCGCGCAATGGGCACGTCATGGCAGATGAGGAAGCCCTCCGGGGTCTTGGTCATGTGTTCGCTGATTTTACTGCCGTAATAGGCAATCAAGGGGCATCACCTCCGAAAAATGGGTATAAAAAAACACGGTGCTGTCTGCATCGTGTTCGTTTCAGGTTTGGCGGTCACGGTAAGCGCTCACCCAGCCCTGATATTTTTCATCCCCGGCCAGCTTGTGCCGCTGGAAGGTGGCAAAGGTCTTGGGTACCTCGTCGCCCAGGGCGGTGCGGTAGCGTTCCCACTGCCGGTACTGAGCAAGCCACTTGGCACGGCCCTGTTCTTTGTCGCGGTAGGCTTTGATCTGTGCTTCGGTGCGCGGGTCGCGGCTGTAGGGGTTCGTCTTGGGGCTGGAAAAGCGCCTGATACGCTCAAGCTCTTCCGGCGTTCGTCCTGCCGGTGTCCACGGGCGGAGACTGTGCAGGCAGTTGGGGTGGATGTTCAGCCAGCTGTTGGAAAGATCATCCGGCCCAGCGGGGTCCATCTTGCCGAAGGCGTCTGAAAGCGGCGGGAAGTCCGGGTCTTTTCCGCTGCGGCTGTACACCCGGCCCTCGTAGGGAGCGCACAGGGCACAGGTGGTGCCGTGGGCGCTGATCTGGTATAGATCCTGTTCCGGGTCAGCGGTTATCACAGACAAGATCTCTGCCTGCCGCGAGGTGGAGCGGGAGACCATTGTTGCATAGGTGTGCAGGCTCCAGTTCCGGCCTGCTTTGTCAGTGAAGGCTGTCACGCCTTCCCGGCGCAGAGCGTCCACAAAGGCGGGCACGCTCTGGTTGATGCCACGCCCTGCAGCCTGCTGTTCGGCTACCTGTTCCAGCCCAACGCGCCGGTAAATGTCCGGTTCCGTGCGGCCCAGCAGGGCACTCTTCAGGCCTGCCAGCACAGTGCTGTGGGCATCGGTCAGCTGGCCCATGAGGTTCATGGTCAGCCGCTGCACAATGTCCGTCTGGGTGCTGGTGAGGGTCTTAGCATTGAGATACCCGGCCCGATGCTTTTCTACCGTCTCGCCGGGCACAGCTCTGGCATCCGGGCGGCGCACATAGAACTGCGCTTCCACAAGGCGCGGTACATACTCCCAGTCCTGCGTTTCAAGCTGTCGGAGAATGGCCTGCACCCGTTCAAGAGCAGCCACAGCGTGATAATCCACAAGGCCTTGACTGCGCAGACGGCCGATCTCGTTGATGATATCTGTTTCGGCACGCAGGTACAGCCGGATGAGCCGTTCCAGTTCCCGGTCAGGGGATGCACGGGCAAGGGTGGGCATAGGCTTCCTCCTGAAAATGGGCAAAAGAAAAGCGCCGGACTTTCGTCTGATGCTTGTACTGTTAAATTAAATGCAGGGCACTGTTTCCTTGATCGTTTTGAGGAAAGCAGCGGCCTTTTTCATCATGCTGTTTTCCTGCAAAAACTCAATGCCTTTCTGCGTAATGCGAAGGTCAATGACTTTGACGCTGACAGCGGAGCCGATCGACGCAGGGAAAACAAGCCCTACAATATAGCCTTCTTCTGTCAGGCTGCGCATGATGTTGAACCAGTACCCCACGGGGATATGAAGAACATCCGCTGAAATGCAGTCCATATCAGGCCGTTCGCCAGCTTTGAAGCAGGCGTAGAGATATGAAAGAATGCGATATGCAAGAACAAAGTAATCATCCTTGGCCATAGGTCAATTCTCCTCAAGGTCTAGCCCATCGTCGCCCGGAGTAAGCCCGTCCGGGGCAACTTCATCGAAGTATTCGATAAGTTCTTTCATGCTTGCATCCGGGTGCTTTTGTGCATACTCAAGCATCTCGTCCTCAACCTGATATCCTGCCGGTGCATTCAAAAGCCAAAGCAAATTATTTTCGTCCTCATAGGACATCTCGACATCAGAGGCAGGTTCATAGTGCTCACGAACATACTGCACCCATACAGATTCCTGCTTGCTCATTTTTTCCTCCTGTTCGTGATTGGAATGCGCCGTTCAACGCTCAGTCCACCAAAGCCATCTGCAGTAACGTGGTACTGATAATTGGCATCCCGAATAATGACCTTTTCACCAGCCAGAAGCCCCGGGTACTGCGTGTTCAACACACCGGTGAGCCTTGCATAGGTCTTGGGCTTGAGCTGAATTTTGCTCTCGCTCCTCTGCGGAGACGGTGCGTACTTGGTTTTCTCTATTTTACCGCTCCCGCCGCCGCTTGTAAAGCGTCCGTCGGAGGGGTCGTGGCGGGAGTTGAAATCGAATACCGAGGTGTCCGCAGTAGGAACCTCCATTCCGGTCAGATTTTCTGTCAGCCCCGCCAGCGGGTCGCGCATGGCGGTCACGTCCTGATAAGTCTTGCCCGCATTAGCGGCAATGGCTTCATCGGTGATACTGCCGAACATGCCGGTCTCATCGCTCAGGCGGCGCAGCTCCTGCTGTGCAGCGGGCACATCCAGCAAGCCGGACTGAAACGCACTAACGATGCTGTCAGCCTTGATTTTGGCAATGTCGGCGGTCTCTTTTGCGGTTGGTGTCCACAGCGGCGGGAAGCTGAGGTCTGCATCTTCCAGCTGGATGCCTGCGGAACGGGCCAGAACAGGCAGCAGCTTTTCCAGAACCGGGCGCAGTCTGCTTTCCCGCAGGGTATCCACATAGTCGTAGTAGTTCTTCAAATCGCTTTCGCCGGTGGCGTTCATGCCGGCAGGAGAGCGTCCGAACAGCTTCGTCATAGGGTAGTGGGATGCGCCGCACAGGTTCAGGCACATGCTCTCGTACACTTCCTGCAGGCCGGTGAAGGTGTACTGTGTATTGTTGATCTTGTTGCCCTGTTCCACCAGCTGTACACCAAAGTTGGAGCGCAGCACACTCTGGGCCTGCATGGTGTTCCAGAAGCGCCGCTGCACATCCGGGCTGGAAAGGGAAAGCAGCTGTTCCAGACCCTTGACCTCCATGGTGTTGATGTTGGCCTGAAAGGTTAGCGCTGCCATGTTGGCCGAAACATTATCGTGGGCCACAACATCCTTGTACAGGGCTTCCACCTCGGATTCGCCCCAGTAAAGCTCCGCCTGCCGTTCCAGTTCCGGCAGTTCTCTGCCAATGAACCGGACGACGCGGGAGTGATGCACCCGGGTGACGATATGCCCGGCGGCATCGTTGATGGAATAGAACGCAGGCACCACCTCGCCACCCTCAAAGGTCAGGCCCGGTTCTGGTGAGATACCCTGCCAGCGGTCAAGGATGTACAGGCCCCGGAAACTGCCGGGCTGGATGCTGTCGGGGTCCAGCGGTTGGGAAAGGTCGGTCTGCCCGGCGATCAGGATCAGCCCGGCGGCACCGCCATACAGGCGACCCCATTTCAGGCCGGTGGAAATACATCTGCGCAGACCGGCGCGCTGCTCAGCACGATGCAGAGCTTTCAGCTGATCGGGCGCAGCGTCCTTGAGTTCGTACCATTCCCGCAGCATATCGTCCACCATCAGGCCAACAACATTCTGCACGACCCAGTTTTCACGGTAGAGGCTGTTGAGCAGCGCATAGTTGCCGGTCATTCGGGTGAGCGGATAGCTGGTGGCTTCCAGCGGGCTCTGGCTGCCATAGCCCAGCCGGAACAGCGGGTTGGAGAAAGCATCCAGTGTCAGGGTATTCGGTTGTGTGCCCCCGGCGGGGCGGTTCTTGTTACGCCTGGACATGCTCAAACCTCCAATCAGGCAGGGAATTTACAAAATAGCGTAGGGCATCCATTGCGTGGTCGTTTTCCTTTACGGGTTTCTCCACGCCCAGCAGTGCAGCCTTATCGTCCCAGCGGTAAAGGCCAAACTCGTCCAACAGACCGGTGCAGGCTTTGTTTACCAGAAGGCGGCGCTTGGAGATCAGGGTGCTGCACCGGCGGATGCCGTTCAGTACATCGTTGTTGGCTTCCATGACATAGACGCCGCGCTGGCGCAGTGCGGTGATGAAAGATGCCGCCGACGGGTCCACATAGGCCGCACAGGGGTTATCTCCCATAAAGGCCATGAAGTCGTCGGCATATTCTTCATCGGTTTTCTGGCGGCGTTCCTTGCGGCCATCCCATCGGTATTCCCGGTCAACACGGACAGTTTCACCGTCGTCAAAGATCGAGAGAAAACAGGTTGGGTTCAAGGTTCCGTAGTCTACCGCAATGGTGCGGGTGGAAACGGCCTGCATTGCAGTGGGCGGAACCGTATAGACATTGGCCGTGAAGTCAAACATATCGTAGATCAGGCCCTCGGCGGCTCTGCGCTGGCCCAGAATGTCGCGGGCGTACCAGATACTCTTGCGGTCATAGGTGGCCAGCACGGCCAGCAGACGGTCGTCTGAAATGCTCATGTTGTCCGCGATGGTGAAGTGGCCGTAGTTCAGGCCATAGTCGGGGTTCTCACGCTGCTTCGCTTCGTGGAAGTCCAGAATGGTCTTGTAGTACCAGTGACCCTCAGCCTTGGGGTTCAGGTCGTGAAACACTTTTCTGTCCGGGCTGGACAGGGTACGGTCGAACACTTCCTGAATGAATGCTTCGCTGCACTCGTTCACCTCGGTGATGTATGCGGTACCGTAGGTGTTGCCCTTGATGAGCTTTTCATCACCGGCTTTGCCACCGCCGGATACCAGCACCACCTTTTCGCCGGTGGCCGTCTGAATGTACAGGCAGTCGCGGTTCTGGTAGGTGCCCTCACGGCAGCGGCCCTCAAAATAGTTTTTCAGGCCGAAGCCGTCACAGTCCAGAATGTTCAGCCGGGCCGTTGCAGTGGATACGCCCGCAATGAGGTGTATTCTGCTGGGATGCTTTTCCAGAATGGTGCAGTAAGCCATGGTGATAAGAACGTTCTTGCCGCCGCGCTTGCCGCCCTCGGCCACATTGAACCAGTGGTCGAAGCAGTTCCAGAAGAAACGCATCTGGTTTTGTGAAAAAGGTGCAGGTATGTTCATGTCTCAAAGTCCTTGATGTCACGGTCTGGCACAGGGTGCTGCAGCAGATCAGCAAGGGTCTGCATGTCGTTATTTTGAGCAGCGGCATTTTCTTTTTCGGATGCGTCTTTGTACATGCCCAGATGCTTGCCCAACAGGTCAAGTGCTCGGAGCTTATCTGCAAGTTTGACCTCGTGTTCCAAACCGTCCTCGCCAAAGCTCTTGACCTTGATGGACTGGATTGCGGCCAGATCATCCCGGGAGGCATCCAGTTTGACAGAAGCAGTCTCCGGGTCGATCAGGTCGCTGGCGTTGGCAAATGCAATCTTGGCAAGCTCTCGAACGACACGATCAGCAGATACACCGGTCCGGCGGCTCTGCTCAGCCTGCAGCTGGGCAATGCGATTTTGAATGCTAACATTTGCTAACAGCCGGGGTGCCTGTTCTCTTGCGGTTTTGGGGCTGTATCCGGCGCGGATGGCCGCTTGAGTGGCGTTCAGGTCGATCATATACTCTTCACAGAACCGCGCCTGCTTGTCGGTCATCCTCACCACCTCTCTTGCCGTAAAATCAAAAAGCCGCCCGGAAGATCCGAACGGCAGGATATAACAAAGAAACCCGGCTGGTACATTCAGGCTGTTGGTCGGTAAAGGTGATCCTCTGCGTCAGCCGGGCAGCACAAAGCCCGCAGGAATGAAGGGAGTAAGTCTTTCCTGCGGGCTTCGGCATTTTAAATTTTAGCAGGGGTTGACAGTATTATCAAGTCCGGTTCGCTCCGGTTCAGTCCGGACTTTTGATATCCAGTCTTTTTATGGCCGCGCTGTGGCGCTGGAACATCTGGCTGCGGGAAATGCGGACGATGACCGCGATGTCCGGCCAGTCCTCCAGCAGGACATACCGCCGGAACAGGATCATGAAATCCACCTCATCGTCCAGCTGGCGGAACACCTCCATGATCTCGGCCCGGATGGCGTCGCACACGGCAGACTGCGCCTCAGCGGCCCGGCGGGCCTCGTCGATGCGTTCCACACTGCGGGGCAGAGCCTGTCCGTCGCCGTTGCCGCCCGGCACGGGGGAAAAGCGCTGGGTGGTGTGGGTGGCATCGGTCTGCAGCGTGGCCAGTTCGTCCAGTTTGAGCAGCTCGAACCGCTTGGCTGTCCGGTACCGCCAGAGCCATGCCTTTTTCTCTTCGTAGGTCATTACAGTTCCTCCACCCGGACGAACACGCCGCAGGGGTCCGACCAGAATTTCTCCACGATCTCGCTGCACACCTGCGCGTCATCGGCCCAGAAGTGCAGGCGGGTCATTTCGTCCTTGAGGGCCTTTTCCAGATTGTCGGTGTCCGGCTTTGCGGTGCGCCAGCTGCCGTTTTTGCGGCCCTCGGCAGGGAAGCACCACTTGACCAGCAGACGCACCGGACGGCCTGCGGGGATGGGCTTTTCCGGCGCGTGGGGTGCCAGATGGGCGTGGAGCTTGGCACGGGTTTGTTTCAGTTCCGGGCTGTCGTGGAGCACCGCGTGCGGCTGCCCGCCCTTCATGTAGGCGTGCAGCTGTTTTGCATTGTGGGTAGTGGTGGGCGGCTGCATGGGGAGAAAGAATTGCATGTACATGGGGTTCACCTCGTTTTTCTTTTTCTCAGGGTTCGCCAACGTGATGGGGAGGGTTCCCCGAATGGATGGGGGCTGTGGTCGCCCCATCCTTCGGGAGACCCCATCACAATTGCAGTTGCAGTTTTAGCTATTATATATAGGCTATTTTGCACTGCAAAATCTGCAGTCATAGCGGCTATAACTGCAAAATTGCAGTTTTTCGTGTCGTGCAAAATAGCGGCTATTTCTGCATTTTTACAACAAATTGTAATCGGACTTATTACGGTTTGTTTAACCTGCGCTGCCGGGCTCCTTGCGTCCCACTTTCTCGCCATCGATCCAGAAACGTCCGTCATCTTTCAGCCGCGTCTTGATGGTGCGGGGCTTCAGGTCCATGTACTCGGCCAGCGCATAGACGGTAACTTCGCCGTCCATCATGCAGGCTTCAAAGGCGGTGTCCAGTTCGGCCTTTTTGTCCTTGGTCACCTTGCCTTTATCGCCCCAGCGCTTGGCGGCACCGCGGCTGCCCAGCGTTTTGAAATCGCTGTCCGGCTGCAGGTCCTCCAGCAGGCCGGTGTCCAGCTTGTGCACGGGGTAGTCGAACCAGAGGTTCACCGGGTCGAAGCGGGCGAACTCGCGCAGGGTGCCTTCGATGCGCCATGCGGTCATGCCGTCTGCCTTTTTCTCGGCAGCCGCGACCTCAGCATCGATGGCCCGCAGATCTGCAAGGCCCAGTTTTTCCTTTGCGATGGTCAGCATCCGGTGGCGGCTGAGGGTATCATCCAAGCCGTAGGCATCCGCATGACCGCGTTTGTCCAACATGGCCTTGATCACGCGGCAGGCGGCTTTGTTATGCAGCTGTTCCCGGATGGCATCGGTGGGCACCAGCTCGGTCATGTCCAGCATGGCATCCGGGTCGCGGGCGAACACGCCGGAGCCGGATGCGCGGTCCATGCTGCGCTTGCCGCCCTGGGCACCTTTGCTGTGGTGATGGCAGTAGATCACAGCGCAGTCCAGCGCGCGGCACACAAGGTCGAACTGGTTGCAGAACTTTGCCATCTGGTCGGCAGAGTTCTCATCGCCGGTGATGACCTTATAAATGGGGTCGAGGATCACGGCGGTGTAGCCTTTTTTCTGGGCCCGGCGGATGAGCTTTGGGGCCAGCTTGTCCATGGGCACGGACGCGCCGCGCAGGTTCCAGATGTCGATGTTTCGCAGGTTCTGCGGGGGCAGGCCGAGGGCGGTGTACACGTCCTTGAAGCGGTGCAGGCAGGAGGCCCGGTCCAGCTCCAGATTGATGTACAGTACCTTGCCCTGTGCGCAGGAGAACCGGCCCAGCCACGGCCTGCCTTCGGCGATGGCGATGCACAGTTCGATGAGGGCAAAGCTCTTGCCCGCCTTGCTGG
>OLXW01000223.1_pt1 | contig 42512 bp, 37 predicted proteins | sample 1673551 | NCBI WGS metagenome assembly OLXW01 (sample SAMEA103958114, study PRJEB25191) | human gut metagenome | reverse complement strand
TGACGTGCAGGACACGCTGTGGGCCGGGCTACTGTGCGCACTGTGCTTCAGCGGCTTATTCGCCATGGAACGCAAAGGCGGCATGGATGAGATTCTGGCAGCCACGCCGTTGGGTCGGAAATATACCGCGAAAGCAAAGCTGCGGCAAAGCACGCTCGTTGCGGCAGGGATCACTCTCGGAACGGGTTTGCCGCATCTGTGGCAGATCCTGCGGGATTACGGTCTGCCCGCGCTGCTGGCCCCGGCGATGAGCATTTCGGAGTTGGAGGCTGTACCGAAATGTATCACGCTGTCTGATTTGCTGCTGTTCTGGCTGCTTTGCCGCGCGGCGGCCTGCCTGTGCATGGCACGGCTGACGCTGTGGCTGGGGCAGAAACTGGGCAACCTGTTGGCGGCGCTGTTCGTTTCGGCGGTCGGCTACTGCCTGCCCGCGCTGCTGGCGCTTTCGGGCATGAGCAACGGCATCGAATGGCTGGGCTTTTACCCGCTGTTCCACGCCGCCGCACTGTGCCAAACGCAGGGCACGAACGCCGCGGGCGCGCCGTACAATTTGCTGTGGGTGCCGATATTTTTGGTCGTTGTAGCCGCGGCGCTTGCATGGGCCATCGGCAACGATTTGACGGAAGCCTACGAGTGGGCAGGCGTAGATTTGGACGCGTTGTGAGCCTTTGCAGAGGTTTGTAAATCAGTACTATACACGCATGGCTGCTAGACAACGGTCACGCCGGATTTTACGAATAATCAGGTATTACACATGATGAACAACATCAATTTACAAATTGACGCCGCCGCACGGCAGGTATCGCAAAATGGCAAGGCTGTGTACTTGACGCAGACTGAGTTCGACCTGTTGCTGTATCTGCTCGACAACGCCGGCCGCATTACCACCCGCTCCGAGCTGTTGGCGCAGGTTTGGGGTATCACCGCGCCCATCCACACCCGAACGGTTGATATGCACATCGCCAAGCTGCGCCACAAGCTCGGCGCGCAGATCGAGATCACCTCCGTCATGCGCAAGGGGTATGTGACGAAGAAAGCCTGATCAATGCAAAATCAAAATAAGAGCATGTAAACCAAAATTGCATCAATAATGGGAACAGCCTCCCCATTATTGATGCAATTTTGGTTTGTATAGCAAATTTCAATAGGTATATAATAATTTCAGTTAAAAAGTTTGATATAACGAAAAATGCCTCGCGCGCAAATCGCACGCGTGAGGTATTTTGAGAAGGAGAATAGTGAATATCAGTTTTTCATTTCGGCGCGGATCTTATCGTTGGCCTCCTCGACCTTCATGCGGGAGAGGATAAAGGTAATGATGGCGTCCAGCACAAAGGGAATCACGAGGTACATGAGTTTCAGCATATTAATGCAGGAATCCGGCTGCACGGCCAGCGCCTTATCGTAGTTGCTGAACGCCAGCAGCCAGCCGGTGATGGCGGTGCCGAGACCGCCGCCCAGCTTGACACCGAGCGAGGTGCAGGAGTACATCGTGCCGTCCACGCGCTTGTGCTTCGTCAGCCAAGTGTACTCGGAGCAGGAGGCGATAACGGCATTCATGTCGCCCTGCCACGGGCCCTGACCCAGTGCAGCGATGGCCGTGAAGAGCAGCATCATCTTGACATCGCCGGTGCCAGTATAGCCGGCCACGGCAACGAGCGCGCGGGCCACGGTAGCAAGGGCATAGCTGCCGATGTTCAGTTTGTACATACCGTGCATCTTGGCAACGAGGGTCGGGGTAAAGACCAGTGCGATGATCAAAGGAATGTTGATGGCCCAAGAGAACACGCCGAACAGGTTCTTGTCACCAAGGATATGGGCGGCGCAGTAGGTACCCATACTGATCATGGCACCATAGATCTGCTGCAAAATGTAGGTGACGCAGATCATCAGGTAGTATTTGTTGGAGACCAGCAGCTTGGCAGCTTCGACAAGACCGTACTTCTCGTCTTTCTCGATTTCGGCTTTATCCGTGGTATCGACAAACTCTTCCTCCGGCAACTCCTTGACGGAGAAAACAGAGAGCGTGTTGACGATCAGACCGATAATGGCATAGACGATAGCCACGGTGCGCCATGCTTCGGCAGTGTCGCCCAGTGCAGAGACAGCCAGCAGTGTGAAAGACTGAATGGCAAGGCTGGTGGCGAATGCGAACATGAAGCGGTAGGAACCCATCTCGACTCGCTCGGCGCTGTTCTTGGTGACAAGGGAAGTCAAGGCAGAGTAGGCGATGTTGTTGGCCGTGTAGAACACAGCGTTCAGCAGGGAATAACAGATAAAGAACCATGCGTACTTGGCAAACTCGCTCATGCCCATGGGGATGGCGAAGATGCCGACCAGTGTGATGGCGCAGCCGATGTAGCCGTAGAGCATCCACGGGCGAGCCTTGCCCAGCTTGGAGTGCGTCTTGTCGATCATCGAGCCAAAGAAAATGTCGGTAATGCCGTCAAACAGCTTGGACACAGCAATCAGCGTGCCGACGATGCCGGGATTCAGGCCGACGGTGTCGGTCAGGTAAATCATAACGAACGAGGAGAGGAACGCATAGACCACGTTGCCCGCAACATCGCCGGAGCCGTATCCGATCTTGTTATACCATTTTAAATAGCGTCTTTCCGTATTTTCAGACATATTATTTCTCGATTCTTTTGTAGTAATCAGGTTTGTAGAGGTTATGCTTTTTCAGGAATCAAACGGATGCTGAAATCGAAGGAAGCATCGTCAAAGCGGTACTGCTCCGCCAGACGCGGCCCGCAGCTGGCAGAGCCGATGCCGTTCTGTGCATAGTCAAGGCAGAGAACGGTGCTGTCACAGGGATGCAGCTCATAGTTGTGCGCCTTTTCAGTCAACTCTTCCTGCGTGTAGTGCGAGGCGTTGAAGCAGAACGGCTTTGCACCGACAGCGGTAAGTTTGATGCCGGCGCCATCCAGCTGGACATAATCGCAATCATAGTGACTGCCGTTCTCCTGCGGGCGAATGTAGTCCTCGTGCTGCTGCCAGATGGTGGAACTGAAGTAGTCGTGGCTGGCAGCATGGTGCTTCTCGCAGTAGCTTTCCATCGGACCCATGCCGAAGTAACTGACGCGGGCCATTTCTTTTGGCAGGAACAGGCGCAGGCCAAAGCGCGGCAGTTCGGGGAATACCGTGTTGCGCTCAGCGTGCAGTGCCAGCGTTACTGCACCGCTGTTGGAAACCGTCCAGCAGACATCCAAATCAAGAAATTTCTGCAAGCTAATCGGTGCAATGCCGACTTTGGCGCGCAGAGTCACACCGCTGTCCGTCACCTGATATTCGGTGCGGTAGGCGTTGGTCATACAGTGGTCATAGCGGGCAGCCAGCCAATCCAGCTTCAGCTTGCGGTCATTGTCCGTAGGAGCACGCCAGATGTTGAACTCCATTTCCTTGTCCAACAGGACTGCATCCTCGTACTGCATCGCGGCGAACAGACCCGTCAGCTTATTAAAGTTGTAGGTGAAGTTCTTGCCGCGCAGCGTCAAATGGCGGTCCGTCTCCTGAACAGTGATTGTGCTGTTGGAAGGGGCATCACTCCACATAGCCAAGGTTTTCTGGTTGCGGCTGTCTTCGTTTTCCAACAGGATTTCATCAAAACCCAGGAGATGACCTTCCGAACGCAAGGACAGGTCTTTATCGCAATGGTAGAAGAGTTTCAGGAAACACTTGCCTTTATCGGGAATATGGACGGCCAACGGCAAGGCGTTTTCGCTGTGCGGCGGCAGGGTGAAACCGTCAGGGTAGGGGATGAAGCCGTTGTCGATGACTTCGCCGTCGCAGCTTACCTGATAGGTTAGTGCGGCATACTCGGTCAAATCAACAAAGTCCATGTAGTTGTGCAACGTGAGCATGCCGGATTTCCGGTCGTACTTCACAACACGCGCCGGGCGATAGACGTTCTTGAACTCCAACAACCCGGTGTGCGGGCGGCGGTCAGGGTAGACCAGACCGTCCATGCAGAAGTTGCCGTCATGCGGCCACTCATTGTGGTCGCCGCCGTAATAATAGATGTCACGGCCGTCGGGCATCTTCCCTTTATAAATACCGTGGTCGCACCATTCCCACAGGAAACCGCCGACCAAGCCATCATGGCTCTGAATGAACTGGAAGTAATCCTCCAAATCGCCGGGGCCGTTGCCCATGCAATGGCTGTACTCGCACATGATATAGGGTTTGTCCGGCTCGTTGTCCAGATATTCCTGAATGCTTTCGAGAGAAGGGTACATATTGCTGAACATATCAATGTTCGAAAAATCGTATTTACGGTTCCTGCTGCGGTACTGGGCGCTCTCGTAGTGGGTCAGGCGGCGGGGGTCAAAACTCTTTGTCCATGCCAGCGCTTCTTCAAACGTGCAGCCGTAGGCGCTCTCGTTGCCCATCGACCAGATGATGACGCAGGGACGGTTCTTGTCACGCTCCACGCAGAGGCGGGTGCGGTCTACGGTAGCCTCGGTGAACTCCGGGTTGTCTGCGATGGGCTTGTTCCAGTTTTCAACGTGGTTGGGCCAGCTTTCGTTGCCCTCGCAATAGTATTCGGACGCACCGTGGCTCTCGTTGTCGGCTTCATCAATGACAAAGAAGCCGTACTGGTCGCAGAGCTGATAGAAGTAAGGCACATCCGGGTAATGGCTGGTGCGGATGGCATTAAAGTTGTGCTTTTTAATCATGAGCAGGTCTTTTTTCGTCTGCTCAAAGCCAACAGCATATCCCGTGACGGGGTCGGATTCGTGGCGGTTTACACCGTGGAACTTGATGGACTGGCTGTTGACATAAATTTGGTTGTTGGCAACATGAACCTCACGGATGCCCACACGGTCCGTAATAGTCTCGTTGGGCGTGTCCAACACAAGGGTATATAAGTAGGGCTGCTCTGCGTTCCAGAGTGTCGGGTCAACAATGGTGATTTCTGCATGATAGGGGAATACCGTATCATCCGGTGCTTCCACGGGCGTTACGCTGCCGACCATCGTGCCAGCTGCATCGTAGAGGGTAATGCGGGTGGCAACGGCTGAATAGTAGTAACGCAGGCGGACAGCAACCCCTGCGGTGCTGCCGTGGATGTCGGTGGTGATGAAATAGTCCTCGATGCACTGTTCCGGTCGGTGCAGCAGGTAGACATCACGGAAAATGCCGTTCATGCGGAACATATCCTGATCTTCCATGTAACTGCCATCGCACCATTTCAGCACGAGGACCGCCAGATGGTTGGTGCCGTCCTGCAAAAACTTCGTTACATCGAACTCGCTTGTGGAATGGGCGACCTGACTGTACCCGACAAACTGACCGTTGAGCCAGACATAGAAGCAGGAGGCAACGCCCTCGAAGTTCAGAAATGCACGCGGGGCAGCGGCATCCTTTTGGTAGGTGAAGTCGTAGAGGTAAGCGCCGCAGGGGTTCTCTTTAGGAACATACGGTGGATCAGCGGGGAACGGATAGCGGATGTTGGTGTACTGTTTGACTTTGGAAAAATCAAAAAGATAGCAAAAAGTGCGAATATGTTGCTGTCCATTGATATCCATGATTTTTTACCGATTGAGAAAGAAGTCTATAGTTGCAGGGGAAGAGCAGCCTATTAAAAAGAAATTGGTTTTAGTATTTGACGATTTTGAGCGATGTAAAATCGGTGTAATTGATTTATTGGGAATTATAAATACCTATGTAGAAGACAAAAGAATTAAGACAATTTTTTCTACAACGCAACCCGCCGTCTGACGATCAAGCATACATTCGTTCATTTTACATTCTCCTGTTCTTAAGCTGAATTTGCAACCGCTTTTTGTCATTGATAAGTTGTTTTTCGATTGCAAAGCAAGCATATCACAAGTGCGATGACAAAGCTATTCACGAAAACCAACGATAATGAGATGCATAACTCGGCAATTATGCCCATAACCAACAATTTATGATTTTATGTTTATTACCACATGGTAATCACCACCTTAAAGTGAAGCTAAAAAGTTGATTGCGGAAGGCGGAATTATATCTGTTGCTCGGGTGCGAGAAATTGCCCCCGTCAAAGTGACTGCCTGCAATTCCTCCCGCACAACCTTGCGGATGCTTTTCTCCAGCCTATCCGTCTGTTCTGCCGCAAGGATACTCTGCACCAGAAACTCTTTGCGTTTGGCAGGCGGCACCTGCTGCAGCAACGCCCACGCGCGGCGGTGTTGCGGTTCGTTAAGGTTCGGGCGGAAAACATATTGCGGTCGTTTCATACCTCGCTTTTGCGGCGCGACACGGCGGCCAACGCACGCTCGAATCCGACCGCGTTCACCTTGTCGTCCAGCAGGAAAATCGTCTTACAAAGGCCGTCTTTGGGACTTAGGTGGCGGCTCACCACCGATGCGCCACCGCCCAGCAACACGGCGGGGATGGCGTGCAAATCGAATCCCGCTTCCATCGTGGCAGACAGAAGATGCTCTGTGTACTTGCGACCTTGTTTGTTCACAATGTCACGCACCGTATCGCTGACCGTGCAGGGTTGACCTGCCAGCATATTTTCGATTTGGGCATCCGTGAGGGACAGCCCGGTTTCGCGCCGCACCTGCTCCCGGATGTCATCCACGCAGCGGATCATGCCGAGCTCCAAGCTGTGCGCAGTGTCAGCCGCAGGGATGGCGTTGTCGATGCGCATAAGGTCCACCGTCCAGCCGCCGAGATCCATGAGGAGCATTGATGGCTCGTCCTGCAACAGCCCCACTTCGGTCATAAGGGCGGCGTAGCCTTGAGGGAAGACCGCAACTTCCTCGATGGTAATGCTGTACTCCACGCCATCGAACTTGTAGTTCACAGGCTGATTGCTCCGCAGCAGATAATCTTTGAACTTGGGTTTGTCGCGCCCAAAGCTGGTCAGCGGCAGCCCCGCCGCAATGCGCACCGAGCATTCGGGCGGCAAGCCGCGCTGCTGGATCTCCTTTGCGATAGCTGCCAGCGTCAGCAGATAGTAGTTGTCGTTTATGGTCTTGTCCCGCTGGATAGGCTGCCGCCCGGAGCCACAAACAAAAAAGCACCCGCCAAACTCTAAGAGTCCTTGGCGGGTGTAGGGTTCGTGTTCTCCGTAACTGGTAAGCCCAGCCGGGAACGAGCAGTGGGCTGTTTTGATGGCGTAGTAGCCGTGGTCGATGCCGATAATGATGCTCATAGTGGAAATCCTCCTTATTATAATAGGTATAAAATGGAAAACCTGAAAACAAACTGAAAACTGCCGGGAAAAACGAAAAATCCCCGCAGCCAACAGGAAATTGGCTACGGGGGAATTGAAAAGATTCTGAAAACAGCAGAAAAAAGTTGGAATTTTTGCTGAAAAACTGCAAAAGCGGGCGGCAGGGGAGGGGAAAGCTGTCCCAAACTGCCCAACAAAAAAGTCCAACCGCTTTAAAACGGTTGGACATCTCTATAAAACGCACTTTGAAAATCGGTCATCGACTTTGCTAATTTTGTGCGATGCAACAAAGAAAAGAGCCTGTGACATTCTTTATGTCACAGGCTCTTGGTGCGCCGGAAGGGACTCGAACCCCCGACCTTCTGATTCGTAGGGACCTGTGAAACTTTTTTTGATTTTTCTTTCTTGCGTATTTTTCGTGTTTGCGAGTGTTTTTTGCGCGTATTTTTCGTCTGATGATCTCATTTTTGTGTTTTTTCTGAAATTTAAGCGCCTAATAAGCGCCCAAGAAAATTTTGTACGAAGCAATTTCTTGAAGAAAAATCATTATGGATAAATACCCCGATGGGCAAACAAAGAGGCGACCCTGAGGTCGCCTCGATTTTTAATGATGGTTATATCCGGAAAGAATATCCTGTATTTTATCCGCTGCGGCTGCTTGGGCGCTTTGGATCATGTGGGAGTACACGCGGGTAGTGGTTGCGGTATCTGCATGCCCTAACCGTCCTGAAACGGCTGTAAGCGGTATGCCGTTGTTAATCATAATGCTGGCATTGGTATGCCGCAAACCATGAGGAGGAATCTCTTTGAGATCAGGATTGAGGCCGTGAAAACGCCGCATCCAGCCTCCGAACGTATCCGGACGGAGCAGATGCCCGTCAACTTCGGCAAAAACAAAGTCATTGCTTTTTATTTCTACGCTGACCTTTGCAAACTCCGCTTCTTTGTAATTGCGAAATTCCTGCAAAATTTGTGCAAGGCTTATCGGGATGGCGATTACGCGACAGGATGAGTCGTTTTTTGTGCCCCCTATCACAAGACCCTTCCCTCGCACATATATCGCGGTGCGCTCGATATTCATCGTGCACTTTTCAAAATTTATATCTTCCCACTTGAGCCCGAATGTCTCCTCTTTACGCGTCCCGGCAAAAAGCCCTATACAGGTGGCGGTGCGATATTTGGGCGGCACCCGTTGCTCGTCCATGCGCTCCAGCCATGCAATAGCCTCTTCTGGTTCAAGGTATTTGGGCTTTGTTTTTTCTTTCCGAGGGCTCCGTGTACGTTTTGCAGGATTATCTTGCAGATAGTTCCAGTATACGGCGGTGGTCAACATAGAGGATATCATCCGATGGTAGTGCAGTGCGGTGGTGCCGGATAAATAGGTGGTTTCCTTGGCAGGACGGAAAATTTTGTTTAAGGAAACCTTGAGAGCATCAGCTATTTTCTTTGCGCTACGTTTAGAAATGTTTCGCCCATGCGTGGCTGATGTGACAACTTGATCGCTTACGTTTGCGATGTGGCACAGTTTGGTTTTGCTGACTCCCTGTGACTCCATCAGCGCAGACAAGCCGCCGTCACTGCAATAGTGGGTTGCACAGGGGGTCTTGCGGAGATCTGTGTAAAAATCCGAAAGATTTTTGCTTCCGATTTCATCCAGATAGAGGCAGCCAAACGCATTGACCACGCGCGGCATCATGTCCCGATAACCACTGACGGTTTTGGGGGCGAGGTTAGGCTCGGCGTATTCGTCCAGCCATTTGCGGGCAAATGCGTCCATGCGGATCCGTTTGGGATCCTGCCCATGTAGTATTTGCGTTTCGAGGTCATCTGCCGCGCGTTGGGCAGCTTTTTCGGCTGCTTTCGGGGTCAAGCCCTCTGGTGCAGTCCATGTGCGATATATGCGCTTCTGCTTGCCATCCGCAGTGTAACGGGTATATACAATAAGCTGATATGTACCGGCACTCTTCTTTCTAATAGTTGCCATAATAATTCCTCCAATCTATAAATAAGAGGTTGGTCCCCCTAAGGGGACCTCGCTCAGAAAGTGTTATTCTGCGAGAACTAATTGTTTCTCACAATCCATGCACATTACACGGACAATTTTGGTGGCGCGGACGCTCATGCCACAGCAGGGGCATATATATTTGCGTGTACTGCTGGGGCGTTTCCCGGTCGTGCCAGGATCAGGGGCGGGGCCTTTGTTGGTAGCGCCGGGGGCAGATGCCCAGCTAATGTACTCGGCTCGTCCCATTTCGATGTCGGACCAGCCTTGTTCTAGTATAAACTCGCACAACCTATCGGTGGGTTGTGTTATGGACCAGCCAAGGCGAGAATCATAACTTATTGCAAGATCGCGGGCGGTAGCGGCATCCCGGAATTTTTTGTTGTGATAGACACCGTTTCGACTGCAATCTTTGACACCTATCTGCATGTTGTGCAGATGGACCATCTCGTGAATCATCGTAGCTACGATGTTTTCTATTGGTCGGTCAAGGGTCCCTGCACCTATATTCAACTCGTGGCGGTATTCATCACCACGCCGCCAAGTTTTGCTGACGGTCACATGACCATAAGCGCGGGGAGTGCTCATAATGGTTATTATGGGCTCTTCTAACGTGCCATCGAAATATTTGGCGTTGAGAGCTCGAAAAATCTTCTCCAAATACCCCATTGTTCTGCTACTTTTTACGGTGGATTTCATTGTTGTGATATCTCCTTTCAAATTGACGCTGGCAAATTGCGAACCCTTGCGGGTCGTTAAATTTTCCGATCGTCCTTGATTACCCCATAGTTGGGGATGCGGAGATGTCAACTTAACCGTGGAATACCGGAAGGGAGCGAAGCAACTGAGGATATGCCGCGAAAGTGAGTTGACAGATTCGCAGCACTGACTATGCTGAGACAAGGACGTCGGAAACTCAGCCCCCGGTGAAGGGAACTTTCACTTTGTAAACGACGTCAGGACGTCGTTTGTCATAAAAGAAAGCCGTCAACGGCGGTATTCCTTTAATCTCGTCTGGTGAGATACGGTATTCATGCACCAGACGCTTCGTACCCTTAACCCCGTCCCCAAGTCGCTGATCCAGCGACACATAAGTCGTTTCAGTTGTGACGAAAGTGCCGAATAAATTGGACATAAATTCGGCATCTTTCGCGGAATTTAATTGCAATACGCAGTATTGCCCACAGTTTTCCATCAGGCGCTCCGTAAAAGTATCGCTGACGGCTTCGAGGTCAGCAATACTTTGGCTTGCGACAATTAACTGGTATCCATAGGAGCGTGCCTGCGCACAGATTGGTAACAGTTGCTCGGTGGCAAAAGAACCTAACTCGTCAAGAATGACATCTTTTTCCTGGTTAAAATCAGCCTCTACGGAAATCACATGCCGCAGATCAGCAATGAAAAGCTTTCCGATAGAGCGCGTGAAATCCTCGTACCGGAAAGAATCCAGATCCAGGAAAAAGATGGTCTTACTGTCCTTGACCTGTGAGGCACAGCAGCAATCCAACCCATTGCCGAACAGGGAAGCGCCTTCGCCCATCAGCAGATTTGCATATCGAGATTTGCTGAGGGAGGCTTCTTCTGCGATTTTGGCGAGGCTACGGTATCGCGCAACATCCTCCTTGGTGATAGTTCCTGCCTTGCATAGCTTCGCCAGCAGACCATTTAATGCGCTGTAATCATAATACTCGCAGATTGCATTAAGCGACAGCGGTGTGCCTGCTGCAATCAGACATTCACACACGGCCTTGAGCCAACTGGTAGTGACAGCCTTGTAGTGGGGCTCCGTGTACTCACTGATTGCAGTAAGGGCATCGGCGGCCTCCGTGGGTGACATTTCAGCCAGTGGATTATATGGCTGGCGCATGGGCTCACGCTCATTGAGGCTGACGAGCAACAGCTGATACCCCCTGGCTTGTGCCAAACGCTTGACTTGATTAAGCAGGCTGTAATTGTCGTCCGTTCCGTTTTTGCCGGACACAATGTACAGCCGCTGGTTATGCTCCATAGCATGGGCAACATAGCGCATCAGTGCCGTGGTTTTTCCAGATCCGGTAGTACCCAGCACAGCAATGTGCGTGCGGTGCTCAATGGGGATGTCATCAAGATGGATTTGCCGCGCCTGTCGCTCCTGTTCGGATCGCTCCAACAGCATTTGATCTGATGGGGCAAACCAAGCAAGGGAGTACAGGCACAGGGCAAAGCAATCCAGCCCCACAACAAGCGATTTTGGCACAAATAGCCAGTTCAATATTGTTGGGGGAAAGCACAGCGACAGCGGATCTCGAATAAAACGTACAATAAAAATGAAGAAGAACGCACAAGCTGCCCCGCCCAAATAAGTAGGAATTTTTGCCGCCACGGTACGATTGGTATGCTTGATATAGACGTACCCTGCTGCAAAAAGGGCAAAATAAAAAGGGGACGCAAGGAGAGCCGCAACAAGCGCAGGTAAAGTCAGGTCATTCAGGCGCTGCTGCTGCCCCAATGTAAGTTTGATTTTTGACATTTTTGTACTCCTTTAGGGTAGCGGCGGTGCTTGCCAAGTGTTATTGTGGATGTTGCAAAGGCAAATTTCCTGGTGGATGTCCTCCAGACACAGGATCTTTGCAGAATCATCCTCAATAACATTATCAGCAAAAATTTCTGCCAGACTGCGCCGGATATTAGCTTTCCGCTGCGGGACCAACCATACCTGACCATCATAGGTAAGCTCATTGCTTAACACATTCCGGGTCAGGGTTTCCTTGCGCTTGTGGTTCAATTCGATTTCAAAGGCCAAATTGCCCACAACAATATCCGGTCTGTGCTCACCAACAGACTGTGATTCCCTCAACTGCATATCCAGCATCATGTCAGAAAAATGCAGTTTCCTCGTTGCCCTTAACCATGCACACACAATACCAACCTCCAGACAATGATTAGTCATAGATGATACCTCATATACACGGCTATTATATTTACCAATACTTTTGAGTCCTTTACTTTTTAGAAAATAACAGTTCTTCCCATTATTCCCCTTTACAATGGATACATATCCATTGTTATACAATCTCATTAAAGATTTACGACAGTAGCTGTAATCTGTATAACCAGCCAACCATGCTATTACATCTGCTGTACAGATTCTGAGTGCATCAATTATAATCAACACAAAATACTCTCTGTCAGTCAGTTCATATTCTTTATACATATAACATCATAACCAGTCCAGCCCTCAGCTACGTGTGCGCCTACATTTTCGCGCTTAGAGCCTCGCATTGGCTCTCTGTAATTCATTACATACTTAGATCATACACGTTGCTCGGCTGTGGTTCCGCGTTGGAAAGGCGGAACCACAGTCGAGTAACAGTGTAGGTATCGGGTTTGTAAGGGATTACAGGCGCGCATTGTATGGCGCACACGCGGGCTGAGGGCTGGGCTTTATCCTTTCTTCAGAATTTGTCAGTGCACCCGCAAAAACCGGTGTTAATTGATGTGAAAATGGGCCTTGACCACATCCATATCAACCAGATAGCGATTACCAACGCGGCAATACGGCACCTCGTTTTTCATGCACATGTTACGCAGTGCGTAATATGTAATGCTGGTGTTGGGATCATCCCGGCGAATCTGCGCCAGGATCTGGGGCAAAGTGCGAATCATTCTATCTCCTCCATATTCGAATGGGTTGTGTTGTAATTGCGGACGGTGCGGGAAATCATGCCAGGAGCAATACCCGTCAGGCGGGCAAGCTGGCGTACACCAGTCCCTTGCTGTACAAGTGCGGCGAGGCTGCGGGTACGGATTTCCGGCGAAAGAGTCTGAAATGCAGAGGGTGTGGTACAGCCACAGATGCGATCCATCTTGGCAATCACATCGGTATCGCTGCATTTCTTTTTTGGGGCGGGTGGCTCCAGAATCCCTTCCGGATCGCCAAGGCTGCTAATCTGCTGCAATAGGAAGTCCTTACTGTAGCGGGTAAGCATATAAGACGTATCAACAGCCGGATAGGGATGACCGGAACCAAAATAATCAGAGTAACTGCTCCATGTATAGGTGTCGGTCTCGGCAATGCCTGCCTTGGCAGGATTGCGCAGCACATAGCACCATGCAGCAAGCAGATAATGTTCATCATCAATGGGTTCAGAGGCAAAGCGCCCCGTAAAAAGGGGGCCTTCGCGCTCGTAGGTGTTATTGTAATAGGCAGCATAGCGGGTCTCAATGATTTTGAGGCACTGCGACAAAGCTGCTGTACTGGTTCGGTCCTCCTGACGCAGTTTGAGCATCAGGTGGACGTGGTTAGACATCAGGCAGTAATTGATTAACTGGACCTGAGTGCGCTGCAAGGCAAATGTGACCGCCGATAAAAAGGCGAGATTGTCCGCAACTGAATGAAAGAGTGCCTGCCGTCCGATACCACGCACCATGACATGGTAGATACCGCTGACGGCGAGTCTGCGGGCTTGACGTGCCATTAGTACACCCCTTCCCGCTTGTTGTGGTAGTAACGCAGCTGTTGCAGGCAGTATTGTGCATCTGCCTTAGATAGACCAGAAAAAGAATCCTCAGCAATCCCCGGCATATAGCTGCATAGCAATGCGATTTGTGCAGGCGTGGCAGGATCATAAGCCCAGCGCTTTTTACGGCGCAAGCTCCAAAACTGGCGCTCGTCTGCAAGTTTTGTACGGCAGATACTGCAAACAGTGTCCAAGGCAGTTTGCAATGGCATCTTGCCGTGATTGGTTTTGTTTTCGTAGAGAGTTACGTAACCCAGTGAGTCTGCCTGGGAAACCAGAAAACAGCTGCTCCCGGCATCCAGAAAAGCACAGCCATCGGGCAGCTTCTCCCATGCAACTCCGTGTGTAAAGACTCCCATTGCATGACTCCAGATATCAACCATGTGCTGGCTACGGATCCAAGAGGAAGGGATCTGGTCCGGTGTCAGGGTGTCAAGCGGGATATCCAGCAAGCGAGTCTTGCTGTGCCGTGATGCAGGCGGCGGGACGTAATATTCCAACCCCAGTAAGGTAGGAGCCGTACAGATTTCGCAGCTTTCGGAAATGCCTGTACAGTCAATGATGAGGGCATGGCTCTTTCCGGGGGCAGTGCGCAGTACGCGTCCTACCATCTGTTGGTACAGTCCGGGATTGGTCCTTGCTACAGGACGGGCAATGATGGCGGTCTGGGCGTTTTTGGTGTCTACCCCTTCGGTCAGGACCTGATAAGAGGTAAGCACTTTGATCTTTCCGGCAGCAAAATCTTGCAAAAGCGCTGCACGGTTTTTCGTGGTGCCGAGAATGGCGCTTGCAATGGGGCCGTTCCGGTGGTTAATGCTGTCTGCGGCGGCTTGCGCTTCCGTGGCAGACACGCAGAATATGATGGTAGGACCCACAGCGTAACGCTCGTAGACCTCGGCAACACTTTCAGCGGTGCCGGAGAGCGTCTGCTCAAGCTCAGCTTGGACAAAATCTCCTTTGCGGATGTGTACCTGTCCGAGATCGTATTGCAGCTGTACCCGCTGGCAGTCAATGTCGCAGAGATAGCCGTTCTCAATTCCGAAACGGAGATCCCGGACGAACAGTACATCGTTGAAAATCTGCCCCAGCGCCTGTCCATCATAACGGTGGCATGTGGCAGTCGTGCCGAACAGCTGATAGTCTGTAAAATAATCAAGGATCTTGCGGTAACTGCTGCATACGGCGTGGTGGGCCTCGTCAATGCAGATGTGGGAAAAATAATCGCGTGGGTATTGTTTTAGTCGTGCACCTGACAAGCTCTGGACAGATGCACTGATAATGGGTTCGTCTCGTCTGGCGTGTTCTGTGCCCCGTTCGATGCCGCAGCGGATATCATCGCTGAGGTAGTTGTCTACAGGGTTGCGGACAAGTTCCTCCCGGTGCGCCAGAAGCAGCACCCGTCCGCCGCGCTTGACGATTTCGCGTGCAAAATCGGTTGTGATTTTGGTTTTCCCCAGCCCTACCGCCAGCGAAGTGATTGCAGCATGTCCGGTGTAGTGGAGCATTGCCTGCACACATTCGTTCTGGTAAGGGCGGGGATCGAAGTTAGTCTGTGTAGAGCCAGTCATCATCAGGATCGTCCTCCGGAAGCTCAGGATCCGGGAAATCCATATCCATGAGATCGGCAAGGTCCGGGAAAGAATTGTCTACCCAGCAAGCATCATCGTCATCATCTTCAAGGCCGAGATCGAGGTCAGTCTGCTTGGCTTGGTACTCTCGGATATCATTTTGTGTCGCGCTGAAAAGCCTGAGATCATTGGCGATGCAGAAAGAATCCCAGGTCGAATACTCTTCCGGGGCGCACATGATGTAGTCAAGGCCGTGCTTGCACAGGTCATCTCTGCTGGCGACAATGGTATAGGGCTGTATCAGCACATAGGGACGGAGGCCGCTCGCGGCATCGGGCTTGACGAGGTTCCCCGTGTAGTAGACCTGGTCACGCTCCGGATCCTCGATAACCTCCGGCAGATAGGTGGAGTCCATTTCGGCGTTTTGCAGGAGGCGAAGAGGTCCGATGTATGCGGCGGTGATGCTCTTACCCTTCAGGGTAACAGCGTATTCTTTTGCGGTCATAAGGTATACCTACTTTCTCTATTTTTTCAAAAGCGCTGTGTCTTTTGTTATTTTTGATTATACAGGGGTCGAGTGCAGCGATGGTGCAACGAAAGTGCAGAAAAAAACGAATGAATTTTGTGGAATAAAAAAGGGCTCTGCCTAATACGACAGAACCCATAAAATAGAGTGCTTTATATGCCAGAGCACCCCCGAAATACAAACTTTTTCAAAAAATTAGTGACGTAAATATGATGAAAAACGGGGGTGACATAACGTTTTGTTAGGTCATCCCCAGGAAAAAAGAGTTGATGCCCATATTGACAAAAACATATACTATAATTATAATATAGGTATGGAAACAATAAGGTTTGAGTGGGACCCGAACAAAGCCAAAATCAATGTAAAAAAGCACGGGGTCACATTTAAGGAGGCTCAAAGCGTATTCCAGGATCCGGAAGCTCTTGTAATAGATGACCCTGACCACTCCCAGGAGGAAGAAAGGTTTATTATCCTGGGCCTAAGCCAAAAGGCAAATTTGCTGGTCGTGTGCCACTGTTATAGAGAGTCGGACACTGTGATACGCATTATATCCGCGAGAAAGGCAACCACGACCGAGACAGAACAATATACAGATTTTACTTGAAAGGGGATGCAACTATGAGAGCGGAATATGATTTTTCCAATGCAAAAAAGAATCCGTACGCAAAGAGACTGAAAAAGCAGATTACGATCAATTTGGATGTGTCTACGATTGATTATTTCAAGGGAAAGGCGGAGACATCGGGGATCCCCTATCAGACCTTAATCAACCTGTATCTGGCAGATTGCGCACAGCAAAATAAGGATGTTTCCGTTAAGTGGGGCTGATACCCCCCGCAACATGTATGGAACAGCAAAAAAGCCGGGAGCTTGTGAGCTCTCGGCTTTTTGTACATCATAGAGTTATTGTTCCGCAAAAAACTCCTGCAAGCTCTCTCTGGCAAGCTGCTGTTGTGCAGGGGGCCATGGGTCATAGGCACTCTGGTCTGCATCCAGTGTGATCCCGGTGGAACTGTACTGCCAGCAACGGTCAGGAACGCCATTTGTGCAGTGCAGGACGGCGGGCATATAGATAGTGCGTACACCTGTATCGACAGCCTGTCCGCCTGGGGCTGCTATGCGCTTGGGTGCAGTATAGGCATCCAGCAGCTGCAACAGGGTATCGTAGGCAGGGGTGCCATGCTGGGTCTCGATAAGGCCGACATCTGTATATTCAAAACGATAATTGTAATTTTGCAAAGTGCACGACAAAATCCTGCTGATACCGGAAGCCTGAGCCTGCTCCAGTAAAAGGGGCACGGTATTCCGGCAGTAGGGGCAGCGAGGGGATCCCAGGTAGATATATCCCGTATAGCCGTTTTGGATGCTGGCAACAAGCTCGGTGTCTGTACAAATTTCCATGGGACTGAAGGGGCTGACATGGATTGCTTGGTAGGTGTGGTCTCCGTCAGTCTGATTATTGACCGACATATACATCCGGGCAAAAGTACAACTGTCCGAGGTTGCAAAGCCCATGACGGCAGTAAAAAGCAGGAGCCCTGCTACGTATAGAATAGCTCTTTTGAATGTAGCGTGTTCCATGTGTCTAAGACTCCTGCTGTACTTAAATTGTAAGTGCACTTACAACGGATTACTGGCGATTATCATAGATTTCTTTCACGATGGCAAAGGCAAAATCGCCATAGTCGCGGCGTTCTGGTCCACCGGTGTAGATTTTCTCGGTGCCGAAAGAATCAGCCAACTTATTGGCGAAATTGACGGAATCAATAAACGCATTATGTACCCGTGATCTAGCAGTATCCGTGCGGCTGACTTCGCTGCGGTAATCTTCGCCCTTGCGGTTTTGGAGGTTTAACGCTGCACACTCCATTGTAGTGACAGCGGCCACATATTTACCGGCGTTGATGATGACGCTTTCAACTTCTTCCTGGAGGTCTGTGTCAACTGCGCCTGCAAGCTGTTTGATTTTTTCGATGTTGGTCATTTTTAGGCTCCTTTCGATGTTTGCTGTATGTAGAGGTAATCTACTAATAAAATACGATACTTGGAGCTATTTGTCAATGTGCCACGAAAATGAAATGGGTGCTGCAAAAGAACAGCACCCATATATAATATGTAGATTAGATAAGCAAAGGCGGTGGAACAGCGGTGGAACAGTGACCCGTCCCCTATTCACACTCTACACCACGAGGAGGTACTGATATTTGTAGAGCGACCTCGCCCGGTCCACTCGAGCGAGGCTGCGAGCATCATCCACAGTACATAAAGCACGTGTCGGAATTTTTGCTCGCATTTGAATCGTCCTGCGTCCAGTCAATACCGGAGGAATAACCAAATTCCGGATTCTGGTCCAGATAATCGCCACCGTAGCTTCCTGCGATTCCGCCACCGGAATTACCACCGCTCGGCTGAGAAGGCTCAGCAGGAGCAGGTGCGGGGTCGGGAGCCGGTGCCGGTGCAGGTGCAGGTGCAGGCTCAGGCACATAAGTGGGCGTGGACGCGGAAGGCGTAGACGGTGCAGTGTAACTCGGCGTGGTTGCTGCACCTGCGGAACTGGTAGTCCCGCTATAGTTGGTTGCAGGCTTAGCTGCAGCCTTATTTACCGTGAGCGCATAATCGGCACTCACATCCCCATCAGACTCGCTGGTTGCTGTAATCGTGGCATTCCCAGCAGCCACTGCAGTTACCTTCCCATTGCTATCTACCGTGGCAACCTTCTCGTCACTGGATGTCCAGTTGACGGTAGCGTTGGTTGCGTTGTCGGGAGTGACAGTAGCGGTAATGGTAACGCTGTTGCCAACGGTCAGGACACCTTCGGTCTTGCTCAAAGCAATCTGCTCGACCTTAGTAGTAACAGTGACCTTGGCGCTCGTCTTGACGATACCGGATGTTGCGGTGATTTTTGTGGTGCCATCGCTGACGGCGACCAGCTTGTTACCCTCCAGTTTGGCGATGGACTCGTCCGCGACCGACAGAGTAACGTCATCCTCTGTGGTATCTGCGGGCTCCAGCGTGTATGCAACAGTCTCGCTGGTGTGACCATTGGTTTCCAGGGCAATATCATTCATTTTGATCGCTTTGAGAGGTTGGTTGACGGTGACGGGGCATTTGGCGGAGAATTTGCCATCAGCAGAGGTGAGGGTTACAATCGTATTGCCGCCCTTGATACCGGTAATTACACCGTTTGCATCGACTGAGGCAATGCTATTGTCCCCGATCTCCCAAGTCCAGTCGATTTTGTCTGCTGCTGCCTGCTGCGCGGCAGAATCGGCTTCCTGCTTGCTTTCATAGGTCGCAGCGGTTTCGGCGGTTGCGCCCACATTGACTTGTATCTCATCGGGCAGATGTACCGCCGTAATTGTCACCCCGCAAGCCGTCAGAACAAGGGCGAGCGAAGCGGCGAGTAAGCAACCGATAGCTTTAGTGGTGGATCTCATACATTGTCATCCTTTCCGGGATTTGGCGTGTTTCCCGTCTTTTTCTTATATTATAATACATCGGATCGTAAAAGTAAATAATATCGTGCCTACAGGTACGATTTAAAGGACCGCTGTAGGCTAAAATATTTCCGTACCTATATGGACGGAAATGGAGTGGCGGGCGTGGAAATCCAAGAGGCAATCCGATGCCGTATATTAGAGCTTGCAGCACAGCGCAAATGGAGCGTCAATAAGCTGGCGGAACGCTCCGGCATTGCGCCCAGTGTCCTTAAGCGCACGGTCAAGTCCTACGCAACAGTGCAGCGCACAAGCGTGGAGACCATAGCCCGTTTGTGCGTGGGGTTGGAAATCCCATTCAAGGAATTTTGGGATAGCCCGATTTTTGACGAAGTGACAACAAAACAGCAAGAGGCTGAGAGCAAATGATGCTTTCAGCCTCTTTTTTATTATGTGTGGGGAACAAATACGGTGTGGACAAGATTGAGTAAATATAGTGGGTGATAGAGACTACTGCAGAAAGTGCAGCTAAGGCAAAGACCCATAGCAGACATAAGCAGACTTTTTCTTTTTGAGGGCACGGAAGAACCTCCGGATAAAGGAACTGGCACAAATTAGCTGGCGCGGATTTGCCTGCAAAGGCATACGGGCACGGCACACGGAATGGCGCGGCACAGACACAGGATAGGCCGTAGTGGTGCGGATTGCAGACGCAGGACGCTGCAATAGTGTGCCGTGAGCATATCATTATAATAAGGAAGATAACATACAAGATGCGCTAAATGCATATAAGGCAAAAAGATACAAGTGTATCCGGCACAGCACATAAGGCAGGGGCTTAGTCCTCTGCTTTTTTTCGTCTGGGGATGGATCTTACCTTTTCTCGGCACACAGGGCACCACTTGCGGGGCTGTCCCATACGGTTAGCCTCAATCCAGCGATGACAGCCTAGGCAGCGCCAGACGTTTTCAGCGGTCAAGTCAGCGTAGGACATAAAAGACAGCAAATTATCTGTCCGATACATCCAATATCGTTCACCGGAATAAGGACGGATAGGATAGTCCTTGTTCTGGGGCATGGCACTGCTGTTTTTGCGAAAAGCTACCCGGACATCAATATCATGGTAGCGCTGGTTATACTCGCGGTCCACAATGCGCCATGCGGCATCATACATCAGACTACGCAGATATAGCGCATGTGCGGTTGTGGTGGGGTCTGTATTTGCAGATTTTTTGTCAGTTTGCAGACCAGCAAAGAGGGCACGGACCCACCGATCACAATCATCGGAAAAAAGCGGCGCAAAATTGTAAGTGCTCCAGCGGTGCTGGCTGTCCGGATCAAAGGCTGAAAAGAAGATGCGCAAATTGGTAACGATTTCGTCCATAAGGAAATCAAATTCGGGCGGGAAAGTACCAAACTTGCCTGTTGCCAGTAATTGCTTTGCCCGCAGAGGACCCATCATGGAAGGGGAAATGCCATATATATGAGAATCTGCATCGGAATTATGCTCGGCCCAGTAGTCATAAGCGTCATAGTAGCTTTGCGACTCACCATATTCATTCTCGGTTTGCCTCGGATCCAAACCAGATTCGTCTGTAAAACGCTCAACTAACGCCTGCCAACTGCTCTTTGCTGTAGCGGATAGGCTCTTAGCTTGTTTTGGCAGATATGTTAATTCAACATGGGTTTCTTTTGGCATATTGGTTAGAGCATAGAGAATGATCCAGCGTAGGAGGCTAGGATAGTACGCGGCCTCGCGCTGATCTTTCAGCGTGCCTTTTGAATTTGCTCGGACTTTTGCAATCTGATCCAGCGCATCCATCAATTCTTTTGCGGCACGGAAGCGGGTGGAACAACGCTCGTACTCGATTAAGCTGTGCTTAGTCAGGCTCCATTCGGCAGGCTGCTGAGGTTGATCCTCCCAAGGCAAAGAAGGAGCGGGAAAGTAAGGATTGTCACTTTCTTTACTGGTTGATTTTTTGGAAAAGTCACGCTGGAGATTCTCCAGCGGTAACGATCTGAATGCAGCGACAAAATGTCGCACACGTTCTGCAAGCGCCCGGTTTGCTTTCTGATAGCAAGGGGCGGATAAATCAGTTGTAGGATCCAACTGCAAAGCAAATACAGGCAGGGACAATGCACGTGATGGCATGGTTTCACGTGGATCGGAAGTGATTTCATCGCCCGGAATGATTTCTGCAATGTCAGCTATGTTTAAAAATTCCGCAATGACGTTCTTTTTCACTTTCGGAATTTGCTGACCGGAATACGTTATGCTGATTAAGCCCTTGTCAGTGACCTGTAGATGCACCTTGGTTGAGATGGGCTTGATAAGGATACCTGTTTCGCCTTGAGGGGTGACATCGCAGCGCTCGTCAGTTTCAGCAAGGTTTTGCTCCATTACAAGTCGCAATGTGGCGGCTTCATTCATCGTGGTTGACGAATGAACGCTGCTTTTTTCTAAAATGTCGTTGCTACCGCTCTTGGAAGCACGCATATTTTGTCCTCCTTCTCAAAAAACACAAAAAATATCTTTCGCAATTTTTCTTACAGGCCATAGAAAACAAAACTTTTTTCTGAGTATAACATAAGTCGTTGCATTTACGCAACAAAAATAGCAAAAAACGCAAAAAGTACAGCAAGAAAATGATTACTAAAAAAGTAAAAACAAAAAAGTTTGCTTAAATTTGCATACTAATTATTTACATAACGATACATCGTGTAAAATATCCGAAAACACCGCTATATCTGGTATAATATAAATATCGCAAGAGGACAGCGAGTGAACAGAAGAAGTCCATCACATAGACAACTCTACAGGACGCTGATCCTCGCGCAATATTACAAACGCACGTTGTTTTGTCGTGCACACAAAGAAAGAGAGATTGAATATGAAAGTAATTATCAACGGCCGCAAGTATGACACTGAAACCGCTAGGCTCCTTGGCAAGGTAATGAACGAAAACGCCTCCATCGGCTGCCCGGTTTTTGACGAGCTTTATCGGAAAAAGACGGGTGAGTTTTTCCAATACCTGTGGAGGGAGTTTTATGGCGATGAAATTGTTCCCCTGACCGAGCAGGAAGCCCGTGAATGGATGGAAGAACACAGTAGCGTTGACCTCTACGAAGAAATCTTCGGAGAGGTCGAAGAATAATTAAACAATACGGAAAGGGGGTGGTCACCTTGCTTGACTAATTTGGACCGACAATGAACAAAAATCCAGAAAAGGGGGTGGTCCTATTGATTGTTCCAAGCTGTATCCCGCAAAAAAGTCTACCGCGTTGAGCGGCTGTAAAAGCGAATATTATCACATTTTGGTCATTTGCTTGAATTGCCAAGATTAAAAGGTATTGATTCGCAGCTAGTCAAATATCTTCACCTTCGATTCTATTGTATCAATATTATCCTGCGTCCGGAAGTAAAAAGGAGTAAATCGGAGAACCGCTATAACTGAACATTTTTGTCACTACATCATCATTAAATTTCATACCTCGGGATTTGTTTTACATGAGTCGTAGATTTCTGCTTTATTGCACCGACTCGATATTGGGCTGCTGAGTTTCGCCTTTTTCCATTGGCAGACCAACTGGGGTGATATCAACATAGTCAACGAGACTTATGACCATCGCTATCGCCAGAAGCAGGCGTGCGATGCCAGCAAATAATTAACGGACATACACACATAGTTATACATATATTAAAGCTAACCTCCTAATGAGTTTTTTTCTTGCATAGAGAACCACAAACGATACCTGCTGACCTGTAGTGATAGCACGTATCCGGTGGCTCACCGGAGATTTATCTCCACTTATACCCTTCCAGGCATTTGCCTGTTTACATAGATCCGCTACCTTATCCCTTACACGAAAGGAGAAGTCAATGCATTACCTTTCCGGGCACCCACCTTAGGGCAATATCAATGCGGGAGCATTCCCGCAAACCTCGGCATAAGACAAAGACATCAAAAATTTTATTATACACCAAGGAGACATATATTATGATTTTTAACAATCCGACAATGAATCCCACTATGACAACTGCGGTTAATGCAACCACCAACGCAAATGTGCGTGAAATTACTCTGACCACTAAAGTTCTGAATCCCAAAACCAAGGAGGACGGCACGATTACCGGGCTGCTGTTGTTCAGCAAGTCTACCGATTACCCTCAGATTGCAGCACTCCAAAATGCTATTGAGAGCGCCAAAAGCTATGGCCTGGAGCACAAGTGGGGTAAAGAAATGCCCGCAAAGCTGTTCTACCCGCTTCATGATGGCGATGTTGAAAAGCCAGAAAGCGACCTTTTCCGTGGCAGATACTACATGAACATCCGAATTAAGCCGGATGCGGTGATGGTTGACAGTGCAGCTTGCCCATTGCAGCCGAGAGCCTTAGAAAAGGGTGACATCATCAAGATTACGATGGAGGCGTTTGCCTACGCAACCCGCGTGTGTAATGGAGTGGCGTTCGCCGTGGAGGGCGTACAGCTTGTCAGCCATGGTGGAGCACCTCGCCGCAGAGAGGTAGCAGAGCTTTTTGCCCCGCTCTCGTCCGATGAAATTGTCATGACCGTTAATCATGTGATGGGAGGTGGCCTGTAATGGTCAATGATACACTCTATATCGACCTGGAAACGCGGTCCAAAGTTGGGATTGAGCATGGCATTTATCGCTATGTAAGCGATCCGGACTTCAAAATTCTTGTCCTCGCGGTCAAGCTAAATGACCAGCCTACTCAGGTCTACAATGTGGACAGGGATGGCGCACTTCCTCCATGGGTAGTCCAGCGCCTGCTAGATCCACTTACGCTGAAAGTGGCTCACAATGCCAATTTTGAGCGAGTAGTGCTTTCAAGGGTGTTACAGCATGACTTACCCGTAGAGGAATGGTGCTGCACAGCGGCAGAGGGATCCGCTAAGGTAACGCTGCCCCGCAGCCTTGATGGAGCCGCCAAGTCTTTGAATCTACACTATCAAAAGTTGGCAAACGAAGGTGATGATTTGATCCCTTTTTTCTGCGTACCCGACAAGGACGGTACATTCCGGGCCCTTGCAGATTACCCGGACGAGGCCCAACGTTTTGCAACCTACAACGCCCGTGATGTAGACACGACTTGGGAACTGTACAAACGGCTTGAGTCGGAAATCGACATGGGAAAGGAGCGTTTTGTGTACATCGCGGATCAGCATATCAACGACAGAGGTGTACTGGTAGATCTTGATCTTGTACATGCCGCCCTCGAAATCGCCCAAAAGAACCAAGAAGAGGTGCAGGAACATGCAAAACAGCTTACAGGACTGGAAAATCCACGTTCTGTGCAGCAATTCCGGGCGTGGCTGCTACAAAAGGGGTACGAGACAAAAAGCCTCACTAAATCGGATGTCGTTAAGCTGCTGGCAACGGTACAGGATCCAGAGGTGTTGGAGGCGTTACGATGTCGCCAGCAACTGGCAAAGAGCTCACTGTCTAAATACAGCACGATCTTGAATTGCGTGTCTGACGATGGCAGACTGCGTGGATTGTACTTGATGAACGGTGCTCATACAGGGCGCTGGACAAGCCATACAGTTAATCTGCAAAACCTGGCAAAACCAAAATACCCACTTGAAAGACTGGATTATGCACGTAAACTCGTCAAGAAAAGAGAATACGATACCCTGAAGCAAGAATTTGAATCGATCCCGGAGGTCCTCTCACAGTTGCTACGGACGGTTTTTATTCCCCCCGAAGATAAGCATCTGCTTGTGGCGGACTATCACTCAATCGAGGCCTGTGTACTCTCTTGGCTGGCGGGCGAAGATTGGAAACTCGAAGTCCTGCGAAAAGGCGAGGACATCTATGTGCACACCGCCTCTAAGCTGTTTGGTATTCCGGCCGAGGAAGTAACTAAAGAACAGCGATCCAAGGCGAAGGTTGCAGAATTGGCCCTTGGCTATGGTGGAGGTGCGGGTGCACTTTTGGCAATGGGGGCCCTGGAAAGCGGCCTTAAAGAAGAAGAACTGCCAGAACTTGTCTCCCAGTGGCGTGCAGCTTGCCCAAGAATCAAGGATTTTTGGTGGAGAGTGCACAGGGAGGCTTTGAACGCTATCCGATATGGAACAGTAAGAACAGTAGGACCGCTTGTGTTTTCCTATGATGGTGGTCTATTAAAAATCAGATTGCCCAGCGGTCGAAACCTAATCTATTTGCAGCCTGCAATTACAGCATCGCCATCTGGTTTTACAGAAATTTCCTACAAGGCAGCAGATAAGGGTGAGCTAAAGATGTTTTCAACGTATGGCCCGAAACTTGTTGAAAACATTGTGCAGGGTACAGCCCGTGACCTGCTTGCAGACACCCTTGTAAGATTAGACCACGAAAGCAACTATCAAGTTGTTATGCACACGCACGATGAGGTCATCGTAGAGGCACCATTGAGCAGCACTTCTGAATCGCTATGTGACCTAATGGCACAGGGTCCGCTTTGGGCAGAAGGGCTGCCGCTGAGTGCGGACGGCTTTGCATCGCAATATTATTGCAAAGCATGATTTTGTCAGTGCACTTACAAAAAAGACAGGAGAACGTATGAAGTACAATATTATGATTGCAAATTCGCGGCTGGAAACCCGGCTGCACAAAATTGTTATGGATGAAAAGGAGGTGAGAAAACGCCTTGCAAACCCCATCCGTACAGCGGAATCCCAGGCCGAATATCTGCAGATGCCTCGTCAAAAGCAGGCCGACATTAAGGACGTGGGCGGCTTTGTGGCCGGGATATCAGCTGATGCGTCAAGAAAAGCAGACCAGATGATTAGTCGCTGTATGATTGTGTACGACATTGACAAGTGCACGCCGGAAAAATTTGCGGTAATCCGTAATCAAAAGGAGTACAAGCGCTATCTGTACACAACCCATAAGCATACGCCTGACCATCCTCGTTTCCGGTTGCTGTACCCTCTTACGATGGAGGTGAGTGCGGAAGCGTATGTGCCAGCAGCGATTAAATTAGCGCAGCAGTTGAGTATTTTGGATCTTATTGATCCAGTGTCCTTGCGTCCGGCTCAATTTATGTATTTCCCCTCGGCATCACGCGATGGTGAGTACATCTACGAAGAGGCAGAAGGTGCCATTGTTGACGCAGATAGCCTTTTGGCCTGCTACACAGATTGGCACAATGCAGCAGAATGGTCACAACTGCTGCCTGTGCAAATGCCTGTCCCCAAGGGGAAGCAGGCACAAGATCCTTGCAGCAAGGGAGGCGTAATTGGTGCATTCTGCGCGGTACACAGCATTGATGATGCCATTCGGCAGTTTATTCCGGACATTTACCGTCCCAGCACTATTCCGGGACGGTATGATTACACGAGAGCGGAATCCCATGCAGGGCTGATCGTCTATGATGGCAAGTACGCCTATAGTCATCACGCGAGCGATCCCGCCTGCTGTGGCAGTTTACTCAATGCCTTTGATCTTGTCCGGGTACATAAATTTGGTGCGCTTGATGCTGCCTGCGCAGAAGGAACGCCTACAGCCAAAAGACCATCATATAAGGCCATGCTGGAGTTCGCGGTAAAAGATCCAACAACAAAACAAATCCTGCTCACTCAAAATCTGAAAAGTGCACCTCAAAACAATCAGACTGGTGATCAAGGTAGTGCTCAAACGAAAGGAAAAGGTGGTGCTACAGATTGGACAAGCCTACTGGAAGTTGATAAGGCTGGACACATCATCCAGAATACAGCGAATGTATGCACAATTCTGCTGCATGATCCGGAATTGAAGAACATCTGTTACAACACATTCCGCGATTCTCTCGATGTCACTGGCCCCCTCCCCTGGAAACAGGTCAAAAAAGGATTCGGCGATGCTGATTGGGCTAATCTGCGCAATTATTTTGCCAAAAAGTACGAAATAACGGCGGTTCAGATGATCCGCGATGCGGTGTTGGGCACTTATAGTTCGGAGCGTGCTTATCATCCGATCAAAGATTACTTAGAATCGCTGTCATGGGATGGCACTGCCCGTATAGATTCGCTGCTGGAAACCTATTTAGGTGCAGACAACTCAGAGTATACAAAGCAGACAATCGCAATCACGCTTATTGCGGCAGTTGCACGCATTTACAAACCCGGATATCTTTTTCAAACGGTTCTCGTTTTGTCCGGACCACAAGGCATCGGTAAGAGTACCCTCTTTGCAAAACTTTTTTCACCGTATTATAGCGATTCACTGTCGCTTTTTGATCTGCGAGACAAAACCGGACCGGAAAAACTATCCGGCCTGTGGGGAATTGAACTGTCCGAGTTGAGCGGGCTGCGAAAAATGGACGTGGAAACAATAAAAAGTTTCGTTAGTCGCTCGGATGACCAGTACCGGAGAGCCTACGGAACGGTCGTGGAGAGCCATCTGCGTAGTTGCGTTATTGTGGCAACAACGAATAATGCCAATTTTCTGCGGGATTCAACAGGTAATCGTAGATTTCTGGTTGTGCCAGTGTATGGCGGAACACAAAAACATCCGTGGGATCTGACAAAGAATGATGTTGACCAAATCTGGGCCGAGGCTGTAGTGCGCTACAATCGCGGAGATAGTACGATCCTGACCGAGACCGCAAGCCAAGTGGCACGTGAATTGCAGACGGTTGCGATGGAGGAGGACGCACGAGAAGGACTCGTTGAAAATTATCTGTCAACATTGCTTCCTGCCGATTGGGATAAACGCAGTGCAGAAAAGCGGCTCATGTACTACCAAAATATCAATGGTGTGATGCAGGAAAAAGGGACGGTACAGCGTGACCGAGTTTCCTGTCTGGAAATCTGGGTGGAGTGCCTGGGAAAACCCCGCAGCGATATTCGCAAAAATGACTCCGCAGAATTGATTACGATACTTACAAAATTGGGATGGCACCGTATAAACAGCAAAACGGGTAAAACTAACCGTGGCTGCTATGGACCACAGATAACTTATGAAAGGACTTGATAAGAGTATGGATATCTATACTGCCTTGTGCGGCAAAAAGGACAGCGATATTGCTGAAACGTACATGACAATTAAGCAGACCGATAGTGCTCTGGCGCTGTTGGTGCGCCCGGATGATGTCTCGGATAACAATGAGGCAAATGCCAAATTCAACAAAAAGGAGGCGGATTATCAACAAGTGCACAACGAAAAGAGATATTTTGAGGCGGCCCTAGAATCGTTGGCAGGAGACCTTCGCAAACAAGCGGAGCTGCGATATATCGAAAATTTAGGGCGCAACGCCATCTGTTTGCGTCTCAATATTTCGACATCAACCTACCAGAATCATCGAAAACAGATTTTAAGCCAACTAATCAAAATCTACAAAATTAAAGAAATGTAATTGGAGGACTAATAATATGATTGATTTCTCTATCTACCTGACCCGCGCAAAGCATGACCCGAAAGTCTTTCTTGCCGTATATAATAACGGCGAGTGTACATACGTAAGCAAGGATCTATCCGATGATCCCGCGCTTCTTTACAAAAAACTGCACACGCTTTTTACCGATCGCTACGAAGAGGTCAAGACCTGGGATGATTGCGCAGTAGCTGCGAATCATTGCAGTTGGCTCGACTCGCTCCTGCACGCAGACTGTTTTGTTGGGCGCTGCGATGTCTGGGCATCTGGCTACAAGATCTGGGATCTCCCGCAAAAGCCCTTTGAACTGGGGAAGGTTTTTCGTTGCACACAGTTTGAAGTGTCATTAAGTAAGGAAAAAGTAGATGTAGGGCCTTCGCATGACTTTGCCATTTTCTCCCCTATGGGGTACGATGAGGACATCTTGGATGCACTCGGCGGGCGCGTGATCTGGCATTACAACAGTGATGCGGCCAACGTATATGAGGACTTCGGCGTTTTTATGGTCAAAAAAGGAAAAGCTGTGACAGTTACAATGCTGGCATATCTTGAGGTACTTAACAGCTTCACAGGGCTGTCGAGAGATCAGATTGAGTTGCTACGTGACCCGGTAATTCCCACAGTACTGGGCTATACCGTTGTCCGGCACAGATTCGTGGATGATTCCAATGATTGAAAAGTGCACAACAAAATCCTGGGAGACAAGTCTCTACGAGCCGCAGAAACTGTACTATAATCTGATGGGTGAGAAAATTCTCACAGACAAAAACGTAAAATCGGCCTACTATATGGCAAAACACAAGAAAAGTTGTGATTCTCCCGCGTGGGATGGAATGACACGGACTATTCTTGTTGACGGGATGGAGCCGGAACACGCATGGGCGCTTATACGCTATCACATCCTACATGGACCGTCAGGTTGCGTAAAACGCTTTGATATCCCTAAAAGCAATGGAAAAACTCGTCCAATAAGCATCTACCCGCTTCTTGACCGTGTTGCACAGTGGTGCATAATGGAGCCTCTTAGAAAGGCCTGCAGACCACTGATGAGCCCAATAAATCACGCCTTTCAAGCGGGAAAATCATGCAAAACCGCATTTGACGCATTTCCTCCGGCTGGAGAGGCAGGCTATGTAATCTGCGGTGATATCCATTCGTTTTTCGATTCAGTGAGCCACAGCCTTGTAAGAGCTTGTCTGTGGTCCGCTGGAATCCGCGACAGTCAGCTGTTACATACTATTAACGTAACACTCAAAACCCCATATAAATACCCGAAACAGCCAAAAATCAAACCAGAACAGGGGCTCCCCCAAGGGGCACCGATATCTCCACTACTTGCAAACATTATACTGGCTTATATGGACAGGTATTTTGATTCACTGTATGGTGATCAAAAGTTGCCCTGCATGGTCCGCTATGCAGATGATTTTGTTATTTTCTGCGCTGATCGGAAGCAGGCAATGGCTGTGCAGGCGCAGATGACATGGTTTATCAAATACCGCCTACGCTTGGATCTGGCACCAGAAAAAACCTATCTTGTAAACATTAAACAAAAACCTTTTGAGTTTCTTGGATTGCAATTTGCGGTCAAAGGGAACGAATATCACAAGTGTTTCCCGCAAAAAAATATCGAGAGGTATAAAGCAGATATCAGTAATTGCCTGGAAACAAACAACATCACGCTATTAAACCAAAAAAGCCGAGGGTGGAAAAACTACTCTGATCAGCATAGTACGGATAGAGGCCAGTTCGAGATTTTGCAGCAGCATTTGGTCCACGAAATGGTAGCAGCGGAACAGCCTTATTACTATGCAGCCCCAGAAGATATGCTGTTACTACCGAAAAAAATGCAATTATCCCACCCAACAGTACAAGATTTATATATAGCCAATCATGACAATACGGAAGAAATTATACTCCCGATTAAATAAATAAGAGGTAATGGAAAAATCCACCATAGACAATCGTTGCGTCTATGGTGGATTTTTGGCTGAAGATAGTCCTTTTTTCACGTGGTTGACACGGACAATAGCGTGTCAAGAAATTCTGTAAGCGCCAAATAAGCGCCTAAAATGAGAAAAAATGCAAATACAAAAAGAAAAGCAGCGACAAACTTGACGTTTAATCGCTGCTTTTCTTGGTGCGCCGGAAGGGACTCGAACCCCCGACCTTCTGATTCGTAGTCAGACACTCTATCCAGCTGAGCTACCGGCGCATATTCTCTTGGCGTTCTCGCCGGAGAACGTGTTTTATTATAGCGCCCGCCGCCCGGAAAGTCAAGCGTTTTTTTCAAAAAACTCAAAAAATTCTGCAAATGGGCATCTTTCACGAAAATCCGCAGCCTGCGGGGCGGGTTTTCAGCTCTTTGCCGTTGTCTGAAAACGAACATCGAATTGACAAATACTTTGCAACATTTTATAATATAGAGTAGATTTCGGATTACGAACGATGGCGTTTGCAATCGCAGCCGCCATCGGCTTTTTTATTCTCCTGTCTGTCCGCCTATTGCGTACAAGCGTGTACGCACGGTACAGAGCGTTAAACGAATAAACCGAAATCGACCCTAATTTGTATTCCATTAAGAAACGGAGTGGCACAAAACCATGGCGAAGTACATCGTCAAGCGCGTGGCAATGGGCATTTTCAGCGTGTTCATCGTCGCGACCCTTACCTTTTTCATCATGAACCTGGTCCCCGGCGGCCCGTTCGTGGCGGAAAAGTCCATCAGCAAAGCAGCCCAGCAGGCCCTGGCCGAAAAATACGGCCTCGATAAGCCCCTCGGCGTGCAGTACCTTAATTATATGAACAGCCTGATCCATGGCGATATGGGCCTGAGCCTGAAACAGCGCGGCCGTACCGTCAACCAGATCATCTTCTCCAAGCTGCCGGTCTCGGCCCGCACCGCCGGTCTGGCTGTGGTCGTCGCGCTCTGCGTCGGCATTCCGCTGGGCTGTCTGTCCGCGTATAACCGAGGGAAGTGGGCCGATAATCTGATCATCGTGTTTGCCACCTGCGGCATCGCCATCCCGAGCTTTATCTCAAGCGTTGTGCTTTTGTACACCTTCGGCATGAACCTGAAGCTCCTGCCCACCGTCGGCCTGAATGAACCGGCGGCCTACATCATGCCCGTGACGGCGCTGGCGATTTATCCCACCGCCTACATCACACGCCTGATGCGCTCCAGCCTGCTGGACGTCATGGGTCAGGACTACATGCGCACCGCCCGCGCCAAGGGTGTTTCCAGTGTGAAGATCCTCTTCAAACACGCGCTGCGCAACGCGATCCTGCCTGTCATCACGTATGTCGGCCCCATGCTGGCAGGTCTGATGACCGGTTCCTTCGTCGTGGAGAAGATCTTCTCCATCCCGGGTCTGGGCCGCGACTTCGTGTCCGCCATCACGAACCGTGACTACATGATGATCATGGGCACTACGATCCTGCTGGCGACCCTCGTCATCGTTGCGAACGTCGTTGTTGACATCCTGTATAAGATCATCGACCCGCGCATCAAGCTGAAGTAAGGAGGAGCAGACACATGGAAAATCTGAAAAAGAATCCGTTGAGCCTGCAACTCAACGTTGAGGACTTTGCCCCCGCGTCCAACGACGAGAAGAAAAGCCTTGTCGTCATGCGCGAGAGCGTCAACTTCTGGAAGGACGGCATGCGCCGTCTGCGCAAAAACAAGATCGCCATGGTCAGCCTGGTCGTCATCCTGCTGATCGCCTTCATGGCCTATGTTCTGCCCAGCTTCTGGCCCTACAGCTATGAACAGCAGATCAAGGGCAGCAACAACCTGGCCCCGTTTGAGTATTCTGCCGCGGAGCAGAAGCTCATCGACCAGGGCGAGAACGTATTCCCGCACATTCTGGGCACCGACCGTATGGGCCGTGACTTTGCCGTGCGTGTCATGATGGGCACCCGCGTCTCCCTGTCCGTCGGCCTGCTGGCCTCGGTGCTGGTCCTGCTCATCGGCGCGACCTACGGCGCCATCTCCGCATTTGCGGGCGGCTGGATCGATAACATCATGATGCGTATTACCGATATTCTCTACACCATCCCCGACATCCTGCTCATCATCCTGCTGGCCATGGCCATCAAGGAACCGCTGGAGGGCCTGGCCACCAAGCCCGGCTTCGGCTGGATGCAGAAGCTCGGCCCCAACATGGTGTCCATCTTCATCATCTTCGCCCTGCTGTACTGGGTCGGCATGGCGCGTATCGTCCGCTCTCAGGTCCTGACGCTGAAGGAGAGCGAGTACGTCACCGCTGCCCGCGCGCTGGGTGCCTCCGGCGGGCGCATCATCAAGAAGCACCTGCTGACGAACTGCATGGGCACCCTGATCGTCACCACCACCCTGCAGATCCCGTCCTCCATCTTCACCGAGAGCTACCTGAGCTTCCTCGGCCTCGGCGTTGCAGCCCCCATGCCGTCCCTCGGCTCGCTGGCGACTGACGCTGTCAAGGGCATGAACACCTACCCGGTGCTGCTGATCGCCCCCGCGCTGATGATCAGCATCATGATCCTGGTTTTCAACCTGTTCGGCGACGGTCTGCGCGATGCGTTTGACCCGAAGCTCAAGAGCTAAAGAGGGAAGGAGGAGCAACATGAGCGAAAAAATTCTTGAAATCAAGGACGAACGCCTGTCCTTCTTCACCCCCGCGGGCGAGGTCAAGGCGCTGAACGGCGTGTCCTTCAGCATGAACCAGGGCGACGTGCTGGGCATCGTCGGCGAGTCCGGCTCCGGCAAGTCTGTCACGGCCTACTCCATCATGGGCCTGACCGCCTACCCCGGACGTCTGGTCGGCGGCACGGTGTGGTTCAACGGCCACCAGATCGACAAAATGACCGAGAAGGAGTTCCGCAAAATTCGCGGCAACGAGGTCTCCATCATCTTCCAGGACCCCATGACGAGCCTGAACCCGGTGTACACCATCGGCAACCAGATCGTCGAGGTCATCCTGCTGCACACCAAAAAGACCAAGCAGGAAGCCTGGGCCCGCGCTAGGGAGCTGCTGGAGCTGGTCGGCATCAACGAGCCGGACCGCCGCTTGAAGCAGTACCCGCACGAGCTGTCCGGCGGTATGCGCCAGCGCGTCATGATCGCCATTGCGCTGGCCTGTGAGCCGAAGCTGCTGATCGCCGACGAGCCGACCACCGCGCTGGACGTGACGATCCAGGCACAGATCCTGGAGCTGATGAACGACCTGCGCCACAAGCTGGGCATGTCCATCATCATGATCACCCATGACCTGGGCGTTGTGGCCCAGATGTGCGAGAAGATCGCCGTCATGTACGCCGGTCACATCGTCGAGTACGGCACGACGGACGAAATTTTCTACAACCCCCAGCATGAGTACACGAAGGGCCTTATCAACTCCATCCCGAAGCTGAACGCCGAGGAGAAGGAGCGTCTGGTGCCCATCGAGGGTCAGCCCGTTGACCTGCTGAACCCGCCCGCAGGCTGCCCGTTTGCGCCGCGCTGCAAGAGCTGCATGAAGGTCTGCCTGAACAAGATGCCGCCCAGAACCGAATTGAGCGACACCCACTACACCTATTGCTGGCTGCGCCAGAAGGAAGAATTTGAGAAGGGGGGCAAAGCCTGATGAGCGAGAATCTCGTTGAAGTAAAGCATCTGCAGCAGTATTTCCCCGCCGGCGGCATGGGCAAGAACAAGCAGTACGTTCAGGCCGTGGACGACGTGAGCTTTGCCATCCGCAAGGGCGAGACGCTGGGCCTGGTCGGTGAGTCCGGCTGCGGCAAGACCACGACGGGCCGCACCCTGCTGCGCCTGTATGAGCCTACCGACGGCACCATCATCTACGACGGCAAGGTCCTGTTTGACAAAAAGGAAAAGATCGCCGTTGATATGCTGCCCTACCGCCGCCGTATGCAGATCGTGTTCCAGGACCCCTACGCGAGCCTGGACCCCCGCATGACCATCGGCGACATCGTCGGCGAGGGCATCGACATCCACCACCTGTGCGCCAACGCCAAGGAGCGCCATGACAAGATCATCTCCCTGCTCGAGCGCGTCGGTCTGAACAGTGAGCACGCCAACCGCTACCCGCACGAGTTCTCCGGCGGTCAGCGCCAGCGCGTCGGCATCGCCCGCGCCCTGGCTGTGGACCCCGAGTTCATCGTCTGCGACGAGCCGGTCTCCGCGCTGGACGTTTCGATCCAGGCGCAGGTCGTCAACATGTTTGAGGACCTGCAGCAGGAGATGGGGCTGACCTACCTGTTCATCGCCCACGACCTGAGCGTTGTCAAGCACATTTCCAACCGCATCGGCGTTATGTACCTGGGCAAGCTGGTGGAGCTGGCCGACAGCTTTGAGCTGATCGCCCACAGCGTCCACCCCTACACCCGCAGCCTGATCTCGGCCATTCCCGTCGCGGCCCCCGTCACGGCCCGCCAGAGCCACCGTATCGTGCTGCAGGGCGATGTGCCCAGCCCGCTGAATCCGCCGAGCGGCTGCCGTTTCCGCACCCGCTGCCCCTACGCCGACGAGCGCTGCGCCGCCGAGGTGCCGGAGTTCAAGGAAGTGAGCAGCGGCCACTGGGCAGCGTGCCACCATCTGGACAAAGTAAAGTAATGCAGGGGGCGCTGCCGGGAGGGGCGGACGCTGTTTGTCCGCCCCTCGACTCCACCCGACATAAAAACTCATACTTATACAGGGCGGCTCACCGCAGCCGCCTTGTGCTTGACCCCAAAATGTGCGCGTGGGGCGAACATCCATCCGCAGGACATAGAACTGTACGCGGTAGAAATACAAAAGGATTTTCTATCAAAACAGTTACAAAAGTTACTGACCACTTGAAATTGCGGATTCAGAGTGGTAAAGTATAAATATTCATTCCGTTGGGGGCTTGTCTCCCGGGGGGATTGGGTATAAAGTACATTATATTTGGAGGGTATATTCATGAAGATGAAGAACATTGCTGCCGTGGCTATGGCCGGCTGCATGGCTGCTTCTCTGGCTGCGTGCGGCGGCTCTGCAAGCTCCGCTGCCACCGATGCCAGCAGCGCTGCATCCACTGAGGCTGCGACCAGCGAAGCCACCGAGGCTACCGGCACTTCCGCCAACGGTTTCACTGTCCAGTACGGACCTAACCCCGAGACCCTGGATCCCGCGCTGAACAGCTCTATCGACGGTGCCAACACCATCATCACCACCTTTGAGCCGCTGCTGCTCATCGACGAGAACAACGAGGTTGTTCCCGGCCAGGCAGAGATGCCCGAGGTCTCCGAGGACGGCCTGACCTGGACCTTCACCATGAAGGACGGCCTGAAGTGGAGCGACGGCTCCGACCTGACTGCGAAGGACTTTGAGTACTCCTTCAAGCGTCTGGCCAGCCCCGACACCGCAGCCCCCTACGGCGAGACCGTTGTCGGCATGATCGACGGCTACAAGGATGCCATCGGCAACCCCGATGCGGACGGCAACACCACCACCGATCCCGACTGGGACGCCCTGAACGTCGTTGCCAGCGAGGACGGTAAGGACCTGACCATCACCCTGAGCTATCCCTGCTCCTACTTTGACAAGCTGGCCGCTTTCGTCGCCACTTCGCCCGTGCAGCAGGCCACCGTGGAGGCCAACGGCGACGCCTGGTGCACCGAGCCCGACACCTACGTCTGCAACGGCCCCTACATGATCACCGATTGGATCCCCTCCGAGCGTATTGTTCTGTCCAAGAACCCGAACTACGTCGGCGGCTGGGATTCCTCCAAGATCGTTTCCGACACCATCACCCTGCTTCTGCTCGAGGATTCCAGCGCTGCCTACGCCGCCTACAACAGCGGTGAGGCACAGCTCGTCAAGGACGTCCCCACCGATGAGATCCCCAGCCTGACCAGGGCCGAGGACGGCGGCGACTTCTATCTCGATGAGATCATGGGCACCTACTACATCTCCCTGAACGATCAGAAGGAGCCGTTCACCGACCCCAATGTCCGCAAGGCTCTGTCTCTGGCCATTGACCGTGACTACGTTGCCAACACCATCATGCAGGGCACCTACACCCCCGCTTACAACCTGGTCGGCCCCGGCATCGTCGATGAGAACGGCATGTTCTACGACAACGCCAACGGCGGCAAGACCTACATCAGCGACGACTACGACGCCAACCTCGAGGAGGCCAAGAAGCTGATGGCCGATGCCGGTTACCCGAACGGCGAGGGCTTCCCCACCATCGAGTACAGCACCAACGACGCCGGTTACCACACCCCCGTTGCTGAGTACGTCCAGCAGGCCTGGGGCGAGCTGGGCATCACCGTCAACATCAACAAGGTCGAGTGGGCCAGCTTCACCCCGATGCGCCGCGCCGGCGACTACGACGTCAGCCGTAACGGCTGGGTCATGGACTACAACGATCCTTCCAACATGATCGAGCTGTTCACCACCACCAACGGCAACAACGATGGTAAGTACAGCAACCCCGAGTTCGATGCCGCCGTCGAAGCCTCCAAGGTCGCCGATAAGAGCGTCCACTTCCAGAAGCTGCACGAGGCCGAGGACATCCTGATGGAGGATGCCGCCTGCATCCCCGTTGCGTATTACAACGACTTCTGGCTGCAGAGCCCCTCTCTGAAGGGCACCTGGCACAGCCCCTACGGCTACTGGTACCTGCAGTACGGTTATATTGAGGAGTAATTTCCTTTATAAATGAAAAGGCACGTCCTGCGTTGGACGTGCCTTTTTCTGTGTCTGGCTTCCCCCTTGGGGGAAGGCTTGGGACTCACGCCCCCAGCGTTGCCGCCATGACCGCCTTGATCGTGTGCATGCGGTTCTCGGCCTCCTGGAACACGATGGACTGCGGGCCGTTAAAGACCTCGTCGGTCACTTCCATGGCGTCGCGGTCAAACTTTTCGCCCATCTCCCTGCCGACGGCGGTCTTGTGGTCGTGGTAGGCGGGCAGGCAGTGCATGAACACAGCGGTGCCCTTGGCCTTCGCCATCAGCTCGGCGTTGACCTGATAGGGGGACAGGGCGTTTATGCGCTCCTCCCAGACCTCGACAGGCTCACCCATGCTGACCCATACGTCGGTGTAGACGACATCCGCACCGGCCACGGCGTCGGTGTCCTCGCTCAGCGTGATGCTGCCGCCGCTGACGCGGGCGAACTCTTTGCACTTTTCCACCAGCGCGGGGTCCGGCCAGTAGGCTTTGGGGGCGCAGGCCACAAAATGCAGGCCCATCTTGGCACAGCCGATCATCAGGCTGTTGCCCATGTTGTAGCGGGCGTCGCCCATGTAGGCAAATTTCAGCCCCTGCAGCTTGCCGAAATGCTCACGCAGCGTTAAAAAATCGGCCAGGATCTGGGTGGGATGGTACTCGTTCGTCAGGCCGTTCCAGACGGGCACGCTGGCGTATTTGGCCAGCTCCTCAACGATGGCCTGGCCGTAGCCGCGGTACTCAATGCCCTCAAACATGCCGGACAGCACCTGCGCGGTGTCCGCGATGGACTCTTTCTTGCCGATCTGGCTGCCCGTGGGGTCCAGATAGGTCGTGCCCATGCCAAGGTCGTGCGCGGCGACCTCGAACGAGCAGCGGGTGCGGGTGGAGGTTTTCTCAAAGATCAGCGCCACATTCTTGCCGCGCAGCGTGTCGTGCGGGATGCCCGCCCTTTTCTTGGCCTTCAGCTCGGCTGCCAGATCCAGCAGATAACCGATTTCCGCGGGGGTAAAGTCCAACAGCGTCAAAAAATCATGCCCTACGAGGTCCATAGTAAAGCTCCTTTTTAAATATACGATTTATTTGTATAAATATACATACATTATAGCATGTTTGGGGATGATATGCAAGTGCGGGTTTTTGTGGTATAATTAAAAAAAAGGGGCTTGCCGCGATTGCCCATTTGCCGTTGAACGGCTTTGTAGGGGCCGGGCATGCCCGGCCCGGAGGTGCAGGGCGGGCGGTAGTCCATGGAAAAGCCGCGGGCCGGACATGTCCGGCCCCTACAGGGCGGAAATCCCCGGCCGGGCATCTATGGCGGGCTTTGCCCTCATCCGGCCCTGCGGGGCTACCTTCCCACGAGGGGGAAGGCAAGGGCGGAAAGGAGGTCCCCATGCCCAAAATCTACTTCCATGTGGACGTCAATTCGGCGTTTTTGTCCTGGTCGGCGCTCAAGGCGCTGCAAGGCGGCAGCACTGTCGATCTGCGCACAATACCCGCCGTCGTCGGCGGCGATGAGGCCAAGCGCCACGGCGTTGTGCTGGCAAAAAGCACCCCGGCGAAAAAATTCGGCATCCAGACGGGGGAGAGCCTCTTTGCCGCCCGCGTCAAGTGCCCGGGGCTGACCGTCGTGCCGCCGGACTTTGATTTTTATGTAAAAAACAGCAAGGCACTGATTCAAATTTTGAACGATTATACCCCGGATGTTGAACAATACAGCATCGACGAGGCGTTTCTCGACATGACCGGCACCGAGGCACTGTTCGGCCCGCCGCTGACCGCCGCGCACACGATCCGCCGCCGCGTGCGCCGGGAGCTGGGCTTCACGGTCAACGTCGGCATTGCGCCCAACCGCCTGCTGGCCAAGATGGCCTCTGACTTTGAAAAGCCCGACAGGGTGCATACCTTATATAAATACGAGGTCGAGACTAAGATGTGGCCGCTGCCGGTGGGCGACCTGTTCGGCGTCGGCCCCAGCGCGGCCAAGCGCCTGAACAGCTGCGGCATCTACACCATAGGGGATTTGGCCCGGCTTGAGCGGGATACGGCGGTCAAGCTGTTCGGCAGCCGCGGCGATACGCTGTGGAACTACGCCAATGGCCGCGAGGCCGACCCCGTGACCAAGCAGCGCACCCGCGACAACAGCTACGGCAACAGCGTAACGATGCCCAGGGACCTGGCCCGCCCCGAGGATGCCGACGCCACGATGCTGGCACTCTGCGATTCCGTCGGGCGGCGTCTGCGCGCCGACGGCAAGACGGCCCGTGTCGTCACGGTACAGCTGGTGGACAACGCCTTCCGCCGCACGAGCCACCAGACGACGCTGCCCAATCCGACGAACTCCACGGACCGCCTCTACCATGTGGCAATCGAGCTGATGCGCCAGATGTGGCCGCAGCGCCCCGTGCGGCTGGTGGGTGTCAGCGCCGAAAAGACCGGCGAGGACAACTTTGAGCAGATGGACCTTTTCACCGATGCCGCCCGCATCGACAAGCAGGAGAAGCTGGACCGCGCCGCCGATGCCCTGCGCCGTAAATTCGGCGGCGCGGCGGTGACACGGGCAACGCTGTTAAGCCCCGACACCCGCAAGCCCGAGGCGTTGAGCGCGGCGAAGGAACGGGAAAAAGACAAAAAATGACCCATGGAGACGGTGGCTGCCTCTCATGGGTCATTTGTACTTTGTATGAGCATGGCTTCCCCCGAGGGGGAAGCTGTCAGCGGCCCCGACCGCTGACTGATGAGGGGCTGCCTTGCCGTTGCCGTCCGCTATCGGGGCGCCACGGTACACGCGCCCCTCATCCGGCCCTGCGGGGCCACCTTCCCCCAAAGGGGAAGGCGAGTAGAACCCTCAATTCGCCTCAAACTCGCAATATTCCCCGTCTATCTCCACGATGACAACGCCGTCCCCGGTCACCCAGTAGGAATACCCGGTACCAAAGTTCGAGCACCCGTCCGTCTCCGGGAAGGCGTCCCGGTCAACGCTTGTCTCAATGACCCCGTCAGCCCCGCGGTCCGGGGGGCAGTCCACTGCGCTGCCCGTATCAAAATACAGCACGCCGTCGATCTGTACGCACTGCGCCAGGCCCAGAGCGATGCCGGAAGCGGCGCTGTCCTTTTCGACAGCAGCTCCCTCGTCGGCGTCCGCTGCCTGGGGCGCGGCGGCATCCAGCATCGGAATGTCCGGTTCGGGGGCGGTCTCGGCAGCGGCCTCCGGGACGTCGGCGGCCATGGCGGCTTCACTGGCTATGCTGCTCTTGCGCAGCGTGCCGCTCCGCCACACGGCTGCGCCGCCCAAAACTATACAGGCGCACGCGGCCACAGACACGACCTGCTGCCAGTGCAGATGCACCGCCCGGCGACGTTTTTTCACCGGGGCGTCGGCGGCTAGGATCAGGTCGTCGTCCACATGGCCGATGGCCTCAAATAATTCGCGTTCTGTCACAGTGCAGCACCCCTTTCCTGTAAGTAGGCGGCCAGCTTGCCGCGCGTGCGGTGCAGCGTCACCCGCACCTTGCTCTCGGTCAGGCCGTACCGCGCGGCAATGTCCGCCGTCGCGTCGCAGTACCAGTACCGGCGCAAAAATATGTAGCGCGTTTCCTCCGGCAGCGTGCGCAGAAACGCGCTGATGAGCCGCCCGGTCTCGGCAGCGTCAAAGCTGTCCTCCACGCTGCCCGGCGCGGCGACGCATTCGGCCAGCTCGTCCAGCGGCGCACAGGTCTGCCCGCTGCCGCGCTTCTGCGCCGCCGCCCGGTCAAAGCGGTCCAGCGCGAGATTCCGCGTGATGCGCCCCAGATACGGAGCCAGCCGCGCAGGTCGGTTGGTGGGCATACTGTTCCAAGCGGCCAGCCAGGTGTCGTTCTCGCATTCCTCGGCGTCGTGGGCGCTGTGCAGAATGTTGTCGGCGATCTTGCGGCAGTACGCGCCGAATTTTGCCGCCGTCTCGGCCAGCGCCTGCTCGTCCCGCGCCCAGTACAGGGCCACGATTGCGGCGTCCTCCATGGTTTCAGCCTCCTTTATTATATAAGGTAGGGATTTTTTTGCGGATGTTACAGAAAAAGTCTGCCGACGGGGCAGACTTCGTGTAGGGGCGGGCATTGCTCGCCCGGTATAGCTCACAACATGTGCTTCTTGTGCAGCACCCACGCCGCAAACACACAGAGCGCCAGCGTCAGGCCCAGCACAATGGCGAACCCGGCGGTGGTGTTGGCAAAGGGCATGCCGTCGGACTGCACGTTCATGCCGTACAGACCGCTGATGACGGTGGGCACGGCCATCAGCAGGGTGATGCTGGTCAGGTACTTCATGGCGTTGTTCAGGCGGTTGTCCAGAATCGAGCTGAACAGCTCCCGCGTGCCCTTTATATCGTCGCGGTAGATGCTGGTCATCTCGATGGCCTGACGGATCTCAACGATGACGTCGTCGAGCAGCTCGCGGTCATCGGGGTACTGCTCCAGCCGCTTATAGCGGGTCAGGCGGTCCAGCACCGTAGCGTTGGCGCGCAGACTCGTGGCAAAGTAGACCAGCGTCGATTCCAGGCCGTGCAGCTCCATCAGGTCGCTGTCCTTCAGCTCGCCGGCCAGATTTTTCTCAATGGCCTGGCGGCGGCGGTCGATCAGGCGCAGCTCCTGCTGGTACATCGTGGCCGCGCGGTAGAGCAGCTGGTAGACGAACCGCATTTTCTTGCGGGTCGAGAACTCCTTGACCCGGCAGGCGGCAAAATCCCCGATAACGGCGGTATCGGTGGAGCAGACCGTGACGATCAGCTCCTGCGTCAGCAGGATGCCCAGGGGGATAGTCGTATAGATGCCCTCGCCGGCACCGTCCACCTTGACGGGGATGTCCACGATGATGACCGTGTAGCCGTCCTCCAGGCTGATACGCGCCGATTCCTCGGGGTCCGTCGCGGCCACGATGTCCGCGGGCTCGATGTCCAGCGTTGCCGCTACCCGGCGGACCTCGTCGTCGGTGGGGTTGGTCAGGCAGATCCAGGCCCCTTCGTTCATATCGTCAACGCGCGTCAGCTGCTTATCCTGTGTGCGGTAAATCTTCATCATGGCTATTCCACCTAATATACTATTATAATAGTAGTATACGGCTTTTGCAGAGGATACGCAAGGAGATTTTACTGCGTATGCGGCAATAAACGCAGTAATGTCCCGTCACCTCTCCGACTGCCCACTCCCGGCCAACACCCGCTCACCCTTCCACCACCCCGTAGGGGCCGGGCATGCCCGGCCCGCGCGCTTTCCCATAACCACCCTCTAATCTTTCACATTGTA
>OLXW01000193.1_pt1 | contig 45547 bp, 39 predicted proteins | sample 1673551 | NCBI WGS metagenome assembly OLXW01 (sample SAMEA103958114, study PRJEB25191) | human gut metagenome | reverse complement strand
AGAACACCAGCCTTCCAAGCTGGATACGTGGGTTCGATTCCCATCACCCGCTTCTCTGTTGCAAACAGAGGAATGTGTCTGTAGCTCAGCTGGATAGAGCAACGGCCTTCTAAGCCGTGGGTCGGGGGTTCGAATCCCTTCAGGCACGTTTCAGATGGTTCTGATTTATGGTGGGTGTGGCGCAGTTGGTTAGCGCGCCAGATTGTGGCTCTGGAGGCCGAGGGTTCGAATCCCTCTACCCACCTTATAATGGGCTATCGCCAAGCGGTAAGGCACAGGACTTTGACTCCTGCATTCGCTGGTTCGAATCCAGCTAGCCCAGGTCTTACAAATTAAATATGGGGTATTAGCTCAGTTGGCAGAGCACTTGACTTTTAATCAAGTTGTCCGGGGTTCGAATCCCCGATGCCTCAGTAACATGGACTTACTACAGTTTTGTGGTAAGTCTTTTTACATTTATTTTACCGAGTTTTTTTCAAAGCATGATAGTAACGTTTTTTCGGGCATACTATACTGAGATGTGAAAAGAAAATGAGGAAAGAGAGGAAGAAACGTGCCATCTACTTATGCACATGATTGCTTTGGAAAAGCAGTTTACAAACAGTTACCAAAAGAGATACAAAAAGAGATCAAAGCATATGGTCCGCTTTACATGCCAGACCGGCGGCAGAATTTTTTCCGGAAGTAACAAAGCAGGAGGTGCAGCAGGCTGTATCAGGATGCAATTCCGTTAGCAGTACAGTTGATCTGTGAATATCGGGATAAGGGACCGTGTGATGAGGTATATCAGCATACCTTTGGCGTGGAATAGGAGTATACGATGGAAAAAGAGAAAATGACAAAATTAGAAAAACAATGGGTATTATATGATGTGGGTAATTCGGCATTTGTGATGCTGGTATCCACGATCATACCGATTTATTTTAAAAATATGGCAACGGCAAGTGGAATCTCCGCAGCAAATTCAACCGCATATGGAAAAGATGTGGGCATCAGCGACAGCAGTATGCTGCTCGCGCTGCTCTTGACACAGGTGGTTGCATTTCCGTGTTCCATCCTGTTTGGAAAATCAGCACGGAAATATGAATCGGAAAAACTGATCTCTGTCTGCATCGGTGCCTATTTTCTGATCGCGCTGATGTTTGTGCTTGGATTTATAACCTTCCGGCTTCAGCGGAGTGGCAGTTTTTACGGAAGATGGAAAACTTCGGTTTTTCCGATGTTAGGAAGAAAACCTCTATAGAATTTGAATCGATAATATGGTAAAATGCATCCAAAACAAAGACAGGAGAGCAGCTATGACAGAAAAAGAAAAAATGTTAGCAGGCATGGTCTATGAAGCCGTTTTGGATGAAGATTTAAAAGAGGACCGGTTAAAGTGCAAGGATCTGTGCTTTGCAGCGAACCAGCTTCCGCCTTCTAAGATCAAAGAGCAGAGTGAGATCTTTGTGTCACTTTTTGCAAAGGCGGGAGAGGGCTTTTATATTACCACACCGTTCTGGTGCGATTACGGATATAATATTGAAATTGGAAAAAATTTCTACAGCAATCACAACTGTGTCATTTTAGACTGTGCAAAAGTAACATTCGGTGACAATGTATTTGTAGGACCAAATTGCTGCTTTGCAACGGCAGAGCATCCGTTGGATGAAACAGAGCGTAACCGCGGACTGGAGACAGCCAGACCGATACAGGTGGGCAACAGTGTGTGGTTTGGTGCAGGCGTTACGGTCCTGCCGGGCGTTACGATCGGAGATAATGTAGTAATCGGTGCGGGAAGTATCGTGACGAAAGATATTCCATCGAATGTGGTCGCAGTGGGAAATCCGGCGCGTGTCATCCGGAGTCTGGAAAACAGTGGTCTGTATCGGATCGTACCATTAAAAGAAGTATATGCAAAAGACATCTGCGGTTGGAAATATGAAGGAGAATATTCCCTGTACAGTTATTCTTCCTGGGAAATGGCGGTCAGAAATCACTGGGAGATTGCAGATGCGAAAGTACGCGGGCAGGAGTACCGCGGAGTGCTAAATAAAGCAGGAGAACTGACAGGCTATTTTAAGATGCATCAGGATGAAAACGGCGAGGTTGAGATAGGACTTGGAATGCGGCCGGAAGAGTGCGGTCAGGGCAAAGGGGCAGACTTTGTAAAAACCATTACGGATTATGTAAAAAAACAGTATCCGGAAAGCCTTGTCTATCTGGAAGTTCGCCTATTTAATCAAAGAGCCGTGAAGTGTTATGAAAAAGCAGGCTATCAGGTGGTCTGTGAACATGACAGCATCAAACCATGGGGAACTTTCCGGTATAAAAGAATGGAGTTAAAAAAGGAGGATTAAAGTTCCTTTAAAATGCTTCGGATGATATCCTGTCTGGTTACAATGCCGATGAAAAAGTTACGGTCATCCACGACGGGGATAAAGTTCTGGTTCATGGAGCGTTCTAATAACTCATCCATGGAAACATCGATTTTAACGGCAGGGTTAAAGTCCTTGCGCAGAATGTCGCTGACCTGATAATTTTCCTGTACCCGTAAGTCGTTGTTGCGGTATTCTAAGATATGCCAGAGAAAATCGCCTTCGCTGACACTTCCGACATAGGTGCCATCCTTAGAAAGCACCGGAATGGCAGAATAACCGTGGGCATGCATTTTTTCAATACCCTGACGGAGTGTGTTGGTGTCATAGACAAAAGCGACTTCGGATTTATTTTTTAATAACATTAATACGTTCATTGATTGTTCCCCCATAAAATACATATTGACGTTCCTAGTGTATGGCATTTTCTGACATTTTTCAACTGCCTTGCAGCAGTTATAAGAAACTTTTAAGGAAGTTTAGAGTTGGTTTAGAATTACGAAAAGAATTGACAAGGAGTTCAGAATCCATTAGAATAGGAAAACGGATATGTTAAGCGGGCATGGCGGAATTGGCAGACGCGCTAGATTTAGGTTCTAGTGGGAGACCGTGCAGGTTCAAGTCCTGTTGCCCGTATTCAATGATGACAAAAGAGGGTTTCCTGAAGTATTTAAGGAAGCCCTCTTTGTGTATAAAAAACCCAAAATCATGCATGAATATGAATTTTATGGAATATGCCCAAATTTATTGACAAACTGGCGGTCAAAATGATAAAATACAACAAAGCTATGAGTTAAAAAATAGATTATATTTTGGGGTGCGATGAAGCGGGAAAAATCTCGCCCTTTTTTTATTTCAAGATAACACTTTGCCATAGTAAAATGGAAAAGTACATACCTGTCAGGAAATAAAAATCCTGTCGTACAAAAGTGAGAGGAAATGCTCATATAAAATATAATCTGGAAACAAGGAGTGAAACCAATGAAAGAATATATTGTCAAACGAGTGTTTCTTGCCGTCGTGACGATATTCGTAATCAGTGCGATTACGTTTTTTGCGATGAACCTGATACCGGGTGGACCGTTCAATACGGAAAAAGCATTAAGCCCGGCAGTTCAAAAAACTTTAGAAGAACGTTACAATCTGGACAAACCGGTATATGTTCAGTTCGGTATGTATCTGAAAAATCTGATGCATGGTGACTGGGGCGTGAGCTTAAAGAGCGGACGTGACATCTGGACAGATATGTGGTCCAAATTCCAGATATCAGCAAAATTAGGAGGAATGGCAGCGATTGTTGCGATTATCGTGGGAATTGTTCTGGGAAGTATCGCAGCGCTGAACCGAAATAAGTGGCCCGACCGTGTCATTATTTTCTTTACGACACTGGCAACGGCAATGCCGTCTTTCGTATTGGCAACCCTGCTGCTGTTAGTATTCTGTTTACAGTTGGAATGGGTTCCGGTCTGGTCATCGAGTGATCCGAATTATGTACTGCCTGTCATTGCTTTGAGCCTTTATCCAATGGCATATATCACAAGACTGACAAAAACAAGTATGTTAGACGCATTGAATCAGGATTATGTGCGTACAGCAAGAGCGAAGGGTGTAAGTACCAGAAGAGTTATTTTTAAACATGCACTTCGTAATGCATTAATCCCGGTCGTTACATATGTAGGACCAATGGTAGCCTATATTCTGGTAGGTTCCATGGTAGTAGAGAATATCTTTACCATCGGTGGTCTTGGAACAGCGTTTGTTACAAGTATTACAAACCGTGACTATACGATGATTATGGCAACGACAATTTTCTTAGCGGTTCTCATGGTAATTGCAAACCTGCTTACGGATATTGCTTATAAGATTATCGACCCGCGTATCACATTTGAATAAGAGAGGATAGAGATTTATGCAGAACGAAAATGGAAGTCCGAAAAAGAGTCTGTTGTCCGCTCAGGTCGATTTATCAAAATTTGACAGTTCCTATTTCAGAGCGGCTACGGAAGAGGAAAAAAAGCAACAGGATGTTATGAGTGAATCCACAACATTCTTTAAAGATGGTATCAGACGTTTAAAAAAGAACCCGTTGGCAATGGGAAGTCTGGTCGTGTTGATTTTAATTCTTTTAATTATTATCATTGCACCGCACATCGTGCCTTACAGCTATGATCAAATCATAACGGTAAACGGTGTCCGTGATAAGAGTGCAAAGAACCTTGGTATGATGGAATACTCCCCAAGAGAACTCCAGTATATGGAAGAAACCGGTGAAAAATTATTCCCGCATATCTTTGGTACAGACAGTTTGTGCCGTGATTACTTTATCCGTGTTATTTACGGAACAAGAGTCAGCCTTGCAGTAGGTCTGGTAGCATCGATCATGGTATTGATCATCGGACTGCTATATGGTGCGATCGCAGGATACTGTGGTGGAAAAGTCGATATGGTAATGATGCGTATCGTCGATGTCATCTATTCCCTGCCGGATATGTTGATGATCATCTTACTTTCCGTTGTATTGAACGTAACGCTGGCACCGGCAATTGAAGGTACGGCACTTTCAAAACTGGGAACGAATATGATCTCCATATTTATCGTATTCGGACTGCTCTACTGGGTAGGTATGGCACGTCTTGTCAGAGGACAGGTGCTTTCCATAAAAAGCAGTGAGTATGTATTAGCAGCAAGATGTATCGGAACAAAAGGAAGTAAAATCTTAAGCATACATATCATTCCGAACTGTCTGTCTGTTATCATTATTACAACGGCACTTCAGATCCCATCTGCAATCTTTACAGAGAGTTATCTGAGTTTCTTAGGACTGGGTGTTGCAGCTCCGCTGACATCGTTAGGAAGTCTTGCAAATACAGCCAGAGCAGGAATGCAGTCCTATCCGTCCAAACTGGTTATCCCGGCAGTCACGATCTGTCTGATCGTACTGGCATTTAACCTTTTAGGTGATGGATTAAGAGATGCGTTTGATTCAAAATTAAAGTAAGGAGATGCAGAGATGAGCGAAGAAGTAAAGAATACAGATTATGTGCTGGAAGTCGAAAATCTCCATACATGTTTCCATACAGAGTCAGGAGATGTCAATGCCGTAAACGGATTGTCCATGACCTTAGAAGCAGGAAAGACGTTAGGAATCGTTGGAGAGTCCGGTTCAGGAAAATCCGTAACCGCATATTCTATCATGCAGATTTTAGCAGAGACAGGAGAGATTACGGAAGGTTCCGTGAAATATAAGGGTGAGGATATTACAAAGTGGAGTGAAAGAGAACTGCATAATTTCCGCGGTTCTAAGTGTTCTATTATTTTCCAGGACCCGATGACCAGTCTGAACCCTGTATTTACTGTAGGAAATCAGTTGTGTGAGGCAATTCTGCTTCATACGGATAAAAATAAAAAAGAAGCAAAAGAAAGAGCGATCGAAATGCTCACACTCGTAGGAGTGAATGAGCCGGAAAGCCGTATGAAACAATATCCGCATGAGTTATCCGGTGGTATGCGTCAGCGTGTGATGATCGCAATGGCATTAGCCTGTGAGCCGGATATTCTGATCGCAGATGAACCGACCACAGCACTTGACGTAACCATTCAGGCACAGATATTAGAACTGATGCAGGATTTACAGAAAAAACTTGGAATGGCGATCATCATGGTAACACATGACCTCGGTGTCATCGCAAGTATGTGTGATGAGATCATCGTTATGTATGGTGGTCGTGTCTGTGAACGTGGAACGGCAGATGATATTTTCTATCGTCCATGTCATGAGTACACCAAGGGACTGTTACGTTCCATTCCGAGAAAAGACAACATGAATGAACGATTGGTTCCGATTGGCGGTACGCCGATCAACCTTTTAAATATGCCGAAAGGCTGTGCATTCTGCCCGCGTTGTGAGGCAGCAATGAAGATCTGTTTAGATGAAGTACCACAGGAGATTCGCATGAGTGACACACATTTGGCGAGCTGCTGGATGAATGTAAAGAAAATGTATGAAGCACAGGAGGAAAATAAGAATGAGTGAGGAAAAGAATCTGCTGGAAGTCAGCCACTTAAAACAGTATTTTCCGGTGCGTAAAGGATTTCACACCATTCCGTTAAAGGCAGTGGATGATATTTCATTTGCCATCAAGCCGGGAGAGACTCTTGGATTAGTCGGTGAGTCAGGATGTGGAAAAACCACAGTAGGACGTACACTGCTCCGTCTGTATCAGCCGACAGCAGGACGTATCGTTTTTGATGGAGATGTTCTGTTCGACAGCGGAGAGCAGTACGATGAAGAAGGAAAGATCATTGTTGATGCAAATGGAAAACCGGTAAAAAATAAGAGCATTGATGTAGATATGCTTCCATACCGAAAGAAAATGCAGATGGTATTTCAGGATCCATATTCTTCCCTGAATCCGCGAATGACCGTAGAGGACATTATCGGAGAACCGCTGGATGTACATAAACTGTATAGCAGCCGTGCAGAGCGAAGAGACAGAATTTTGGAATTGATGGGATATGTAGGATTGAATGCAGAACATGCAACACGTTATGCACATGAGTTTTCCGGTGGACAGAGGCAGCGTATCGGAATCGCAAGAGCATTAGCAGTAAGACCAAAATTTATCGTCTGTGATGAGCCGGTATCTGCATTGGATGTATCCATTCAGGCACAGGTTGTCAACATGTTTGAAGATTTACAGAAAAAATTTGGCATGGCATACCTGTTTATTGCACATGACTTGTTGATTGTTCAGCATATTTCTGATAGAATTGCAGTAATGTATCTTGGAAAAATGATGGAGATCGCTCCTTCCGATGAGCTGAATAACCATCCGATCCATCCGTATACACTGAGCCTGCTTTCCGCAGTTCCGATTCCGGATCCGGAAACTGCAAGAAAAAGCCATCGTATCGTATTAGAGGGTGACGTTCCAAGTCCGTTGAATATGCCAAGCGGATGTCCGTTCCGTACCAGATGTGCGTATGCAACAGAGCAGTGTGCAAAGGAGATGCCACCGTTAACAGACCGAGGCGGAGAGCATTTTGTAGCATGCTGGAATAAATAATCTGAGCAGGGTTTCTATCTCCACAGTGGAGTGAAACATAAAAAGAAAACAGGAGGGAAAAATTAGAAATGAAGAAAAGACTTATTTCTACCTTATTGGTGGCAGCCATGGCAGTCAGCCTCGTAGCATGTGGCGGCGGCGACAAAAAGGATGCAGCCAAGAAATCTGATTCAGAGTCTAAAAAGAGCACAAACACAGATGTGTTAAACATCAACTTAGCTTCTGAACCAGCGCACCTTGACCCGGCATTAAACAGTTCTGTAGATGGCGGATGTTTAGCAGTGAACTCTTTCGTAGGTCTTTATACCTATGACAAAGACGGAAAATTAGTACCGGCATTATCTGACGGTGAGCCGGAGATTTCCGAAGACAAGACAACTTATACATTTAAGCTGATCAAGTCTAAATGGAGTGACGGAAGCGAGCTGACAGCAAAAGATTTCGCATACAGCTGGAATCGTGCAGCAGCAGAAGCAACAGCATCAGATTATTCTTATCTGTTCGATGTAATTGACAAAAATGATGATGGTACATTAAAGGTTACAGCTGATGACGATTATACATTAACCGTACAGCTTGCAAGTCCATGTGCATACTTCTTGGATTTATGTGCATTCCCTACATTCATGCCGGTACCACAGGCATCTGTAGAGGCTGCTGACAAAGATGGTTCTAATCCTGGAGCTTGGGCTCAGGAAGCAGGATTTGTCTGCAACGGTGCATACACCTTAGACAAATGGAGCCACAACGAGAGCATGGTATATGTTAAAAATGATAACTACTACGATGCAAAGAATGTAACCATGAAAGAGCTTCACTTCATGTTAAGTGATGATATGACAGCAGTATATGCTGCATACAACAGCGGTGACTTAGATTTCATCGATGAAGTTCCTACTGATGAGATCGCAAAAGCAAAAGAGAGCGATGAGTTCCATGTAATCGATACTCTTGGAACATACTATGTAGCATTCAACGTAAACAGCGAAATGTTCAAAGACAAGACTCCGGAGCAGGCAGCTAAGATGCGTGAAGCAATGAGCCTTATGATCGATCGTAAATACATCGTTGAGACTGTAGCTCAGACAGATCAGAAACTGGCTAACTCTTTCATCCCGGCACTTGTAGCTGACGGAAACGGCGGAAAATTCAAGAAAGACGGATATTTCGATGCAGAGAAGACAGGCGCAGACAACGCAAAAGAAGCAATCAAGCTTTTAGAGGACTGCGGATATACATTTAAAGACAATGGAGACGGATCTTACAAGATTTCTCCTGCACTTACAGTAAACTACATCCTGAATACAATGGACAGCCATCAGAAGATCGCTGAGGCAATCCAGCAGGATTTAGCAGTAATCGGTATCGACATGAAGATTTCTTCTGAGGACTGGAACGTATTCTTAGAGGATCGTAAACAGGGTAAATATGACGTTGCCCGTGAAGGTTGGTTATTAGACTATGATGATCCGATCAACATGCTTGAGATCTTTACAACAGATTCCGGAAACAATGACCCACAGTTTGGTAAAGATGTAAAATCCTGGGCTCCACAGAACTGGGATAAATATGATGAGCTGATCAAACAGATCCGTGTAGAGACAGATTCTGATAAACGTATTGATCTGATGCATCAGGCAGAGGATATGTTAATGGATACATGGGCAGTTGTACCACTTTATGAATACAACGATATGTACATGGAAAAATCTAACGTATCCGGCGATTATGCAAACCTCTTTGGTATGAAGTACTTCATGTACACAACAAAGAAATAATAGTAGTCGTGTGACGATAAGGAAAAGGACTTTGGGAGAATTCCCGAAGTCCTTTTTGTATGGGATAGGGTGTTGGAAGAATAGCTGAATCATTGTGGGGAATTGCCCAAATGAATATTTCAGGTTTCCTTGTGCAGGACATTCCGATGAACCTCTGAATGCAGAAATCGTGTTCGCCAGTGGGCTTCACGATTTCTTGAGTTTCATCTCCATTGCACAAAAGGAAATCTTCCATATTCATTTGGGCAATTTATTTACAGTGTGAAGGGGGTATTAGTATTATTGTGGACGCTCGGTTGTTTATTAAAAAGGATTTCGTCTTTGGTTTGGTGATTCAGGGAGATAAGGTGGGGATTAAAATTAGTCAAATATAAAACAAATATAAACATGGGTTATGGGTACCATATCAAAGGGTTATGGACTGTGAAAAAATGCGGAAAATTGCACGAATTTCCTTGAATTTTCGTGAAAAAGTGTATTGACAGAATCGTTTAGATGGCATAAGATTCTTGTTAAGAAATGTCAAGAGAACAAGGAGGAATTTATTATGAAAAAGGCAGTAAGTATCTTTTTGGTACTCGCTATGGCAGTTGGATGTTTTGCCGGATGCGGTTCTAAAGAAGCGAAGAAAGATGCAGACAAATTCTATATCGGAGGTATCGGACCTACTACCGGTGATGCAGCAATTTACGGAACAGCAGTTATGAACGGAGCACAGATCGCTGTTGATGAGATTAATAAAGCAGGCGGTGTCAATGGAAAGCAGATCGAGTTCAACTTCCAGGATGACCAGAGTGATGCAGAGAAATCCGTTAATGCATACAATACCTTAAAAGACTGGGGTATGCAGGTACTTATGGGAACTGTTACAACAACACCATGTGTTGCAGTAGCAGATAAGACAGCACAGGATAACATGTTTGAGGTTACACCATCCGCATCTTCTACAGATGTTATTGCCGGTGACAATGTATTCCAGGTATGCTTTACAGACCCGAACCAGGGAACAAAATCTGCACAGTATATCGGTGAGAACAAGTTAGCAAAGAAAGTTGCAGTCATCTACAACAGTTCTGATGTATATTCATCAGGTATTGAAGCAAAATTCATTGAAGAAGCAAAGAATCAGGGACTTGAGGTAGTAGCAGAAGAAGCATTTACAGCAGATTCTAAGACAGACTTCTCCACACAGTTAAAGAAAGCTCAGGACGGAGGAGCAGAATTAGTATTCCTTCCGATCTACTACACAGAAGCATCTATCATTTTAACGCAGGCAGATCAGATGGGTTATCAGCCGAAATTCTTCGGATGTGATGGTTTAGACGGACTGTTAGCAGTTAAGAACTTTGATACAAAACTTGCTGAAGGCGTAATGCTCTTAACACCATTCGCAGCAGATGCAACAGATGATTTAACAAAGAAATTCGTAAAAGAGTACAAAGACAAATATGACGAAGTACCAAACCAGTTCGCAGCAGACGCTTACGATGCAATCTATGCGATCAAAGCAGCTATGGAAGAAGCAAAAGTAACACCTGATATGAGCGTAACTGATATGGGAGATGCATTAAAGAGTGCAATGACAAAAGTTACCATCGATGGTTTAACAGGTGATGAGATGTCATGGTCTGAGAGCGGTGAAGTAAACAAAGATCCAAAAGCAGTTGTAATTGAGAACGGTGAATATGTAGGAATGTAAATTCCGGATTTCAAAAAAGACCAATGGTGGGGGATGCCGTAAGGCACCCCCTTTGTTGTTTTTATGAAAAGACTGTGCTATAATAAGACGTTACCACATAAAAGTAATGATACAAGATAGAACCGTCTGCTTTGTATCATTACTTTTATCAAAGAGTTTGTTATGGAAAACGCAAGAAAAAAATAAGAAAGCAAGAGGTGTCCATATGAGTTTTGTATCGTATTTGATTAACGGCATCAGTTTGGGCAGTATTTATGCAATTATCGCACTTGGTTATACGATGGTGTATGGAATTGCAAAAATGTTGAACTTTGCCCATGGTGATGTCATCATGATTGGATGTTATGTAGTATTTACCATGATGAGTGGTATGGGAATGCCGGCATTGCCGAGCGTGATCGCAGCGACAGCAATCTGTACGGTATTAGGTGTAGTGATTGAGAAGATCGCATATAAACCGTTGCGAAAAGCAACACCGTTAGCGGTTCTGATCACAGCAATCGGTGTCAGCTATCTGCTTCAGAATATCGCATTGCTGATATTCGGTGCAGATACAAAATCCTTTACTTCTGTAGTATCACTTCCGGCACTGAAATTAGCCGGTGGAAGTCTGGTAATTTCAGGAGTAACAGTTGTAGCAGTTGCAGCCTGCATCATTATTATGATCGCATTGATGCTTTTTATCAAAAAATCCAAAGCAGGTCAGGCAATGTTAGCCGTATCAGAGGATAAAGATGCAGCACAGTTGATGGGAGTAAATGTCAATGGAACAATTTCTTTAACATTTGCGATCGGTTCCGGTTTAGCAGCCATTGCAGGTGTACTGCTCTGCTCCGCATACCCGACCCTGACTCCGTACACCGGAGCAATGCCTGGTATCAAAGCATTTACCGCAGCAGTATTTGGAGGAATCGGTTCCATCCCGGGAGCATTTATCGGAGGAATCCTGTTAGGTGTCATTGAAATCCTTGGAAGAGCCTATGTATCTTCCCAGCTTTCCGATGCGATCGTGTTTGCAGTATTGATTATTGTTCTGCTTGTAAAACCTACCGGTATTTTAGGTAAGACAGTAAATGAGAAAGTGTAGGTGGGCAGGATGAAAAGTAAAATGAATTTTAAGACAATGAAGAAATCTTCAAAAGATGTATTTATTACATATGCAATGGTAGTAATTGTCTATCTGATCATTCAGGCAATGGTTATGAGCGGTTCCATGTCCAGTCTGATGCAGGGAATGTTAGTACCGCTTTGTACCTATTCTATCGTAGCGATCGGATTGAATCTCTGTGTCGGCTACTTAGGAGAATTGAGTCTGGGTCATGCAGGATTTATGTGTGTCGGAGCATTTTCCAGTGCATTTTTCACAAAATGTATGGAGGATTCATCCATGAACCCGACCGTTCGTTTTATCATTGCATTATTGATCGGAATCGTGTTTGCAGCATTTTTCGGATTCCTGATCGGAATTCCGGTATTGCGTCTGCGTGGTGACTATTTAGCAATCGTAACACTGGCGTTTGGTGAAATTATTAAAAACGTTATGAACGTACTTTATGTAGGACGTGATTCAAAAGGATTTCATTTTTCCATTAAGGATGCAACAGCATTAAACATGGATACAGACGGTGAACTGATCGTTAATGGTGCAAAAGGAATTACCGGAACACCACACCAGTCCACATTTACCATCGGTGTGATCTTGATCATTCTCTCTTTGATCGTTGTATACAATCTGGTAAATTCCAGAAGCGGACGTGCGATCATGGCAATCCGTGATAACCGTATTGCAGCAGAATCTGTTGGAATCAATGTAACCAAATTTAAACTGATGAGCTTTACGATTTCAGCAGCCATTGCAGGAGCCGGCGGTGTGCTCTATGCACATAACCTGTCAACACTGACGGCGCTTCCGGCAAACTTCGGATACAATATGTCCATTATGATCCTGGTATTTGTAGTACTTGGAGGAATCGGAAATATCAGAGGTTCTATCATTGCAGCAGTGATCTTAACCTTATTACCGGAGTTATTGAGAGGACTGAGCGATTACCGTATGTTGATCTACTCTGTTCTGTTGATCGCAATGATGCTTTTTAACTGGGCACCGGGAGCAAGAGTGTTCAGAGAACGCATGAAGAGCAAATTAAAAAAGACAAAGGAGGAAGCATAAGATGGCATTATTAGAAGTAAAAAGTCTTGGAATCTCCTTTGGAGGACTTCGGGCAGTAGATGATTTTAATCTGAAAATAGAAAAAGGTCAGTTGTACGGTCTGATCGGACCAAACGGTGCCGGCAAGACCACGGTATTCAATATGCTGACCGGTGTATACAAACCAACCGATGGAAGTATTTTTTTAGATGGAGAAAATATCACAGGTAAAAAGACGATCGATATCAACAAACATGGAATCGCAAGAACGTTCCAGAATATCCGTCTGTTCCATCAGCAGAGTGTAATTGATAATGTGAAGATCGGACTTCACAATGAGCATACTTATTCCACACTCAGCGGAATCCTGCGTCTGCCGTCCTATCGTAAGACGGAAAAAATAATGAATGAAAAGGCAATGGAGCTGTTAGAGGTGTTCGACCTTCAGGATGAAGCAGATATCCTTGCCTCTAATCTGCCTTATGGAAAACAGAGAAAATTAGAGATTGCAAGAGCATTAGCAACAGACCCGAAATTATTATTGTTAGATGAGCCGGCAGCCGGAATGAACCCGAATGAAACAAAAGAACTGATGGAGACCATCCGTTTTGTAAGAGATAAATTCGACATGACGGTGCTTTTGATCGAGCATGACATGAAGCTGGTTTCCGGTATCTGTGAGGAACTGACGGTGCTCAACTTCGGGCAGGTGCTTGCACAGGGAAAAACCAGTGATGTACTGAATAACCCGGAAGTTATCAAGGCATATCTGGGAGAATAGGAGGAAATTTGAAATGTCAATGCTTGAAGTAAAAGATTTAGAAGTATATTATGGAGTGATTCAGGCGATCAAGGGAATTTCCTTCCATGTAGAAGAGGGGGAAGTCATTGCACTGATCGGAGCAAACGGAGCCGGAAAGACCACAACATTGCAGACCATTACGGGAATGCTGAATGCACAGGCAGGAAGCATCCGGTTTGAAGGAACGGAGCTTACAAAGATCCCGGGACATAAGATCGTATCTATGGGAATGGCACACGTTCCGGAAGGAAGACGTGTATTTGCACAGTTGTCCGTGTTAGAGAACTTAAAGCTCGGAGCTTATACCAGAAAAGATAAGACCGAGATCGAAGAGAGCTTAAAGCGGGTATACAAGAGCTTCCCTCGTTTAGAGGAAAGAAAGAATCAGTTAGCAGGAACTCTTTCCGGTGGTGAGCAGCAGATGCTTGCCATGGGACGTGCGTTAATGAGTAAACCGAGAATTGTGTTGATGGATGAACCCTCCATGGGATTGTCACCGATTTTTGTAGAAGAGATTTTTAACATCATCAAAGAGATTTCAGCAGAAGGTACGACTGTCTTACTGGTAGAGCAGAATGCCAAAAAAGCACTTTCCATTGCAGACCGTGCATATGTACTTGAGACAGGAAAGATCGTACTTGAGGGAGATGCAAAAGATCTTTTGAATGATGAATCCATTAAAAAAGCATATTTAGGAGAGTAGGTGTTTGTATGAGCAATACGGTAATTACAATTGCAAGAAGTTACGGAAGTGGCGGAAGAACGTTAGGAAAACTTCTCGCAAAAGAGTTGGGGATCAACTACTATGACAGAGAGCTGATCCGTATGGCATCTGATGAGAGCGGAATCAATGAAGCTTTATTTGGCGAGGTGGATGAAAAATTAAAAAAATCCCCGCTTTTCAGAATCGTAAAAAGGACATATCGGGGGGAGATCATTCCACCGGAAAGCGGCGAGTTCGTATCCGATGACAACCTGTTTAACTATCAGGCAAAGGTGATCAGACAGCTTGCTGAGGCAGAGTCCTGTGTTATCATAGGAAGATGTGCAGATTATGTGCTGAAGGAATTTGACCATGTCATCAGCCTGTTCTTCTATGCACCACGCGAGGATTGCATCAGACGTGTGCAGGAGATTTCCAGTGAACCGGAAAAAGAGATCATCAAAAAAATCGAAAAGACCGACAAATACCGTGCAGAGTATTACAGATACTATACGGGCAAAGAGTGGAACGATGCCAGAAATTATGATTTCTGCCTAAACACCACCTCCATGAGCTATGAAAAGCTGGTGGAAGTAGTAAAATCTTATATTGATATCTGCAGGAAATAAAGATGGAAGCATTTGAAATCGAACGAAAGTTTTTAGTCAAAAAGCTGCCGGAGGATTTAGAAAAATATGAATGCCGGCAGTTAGAACAGGGTTATCTGTGTACAGAGCCGGTCGTGCGTATCCGACGTTCCGACGATACCTACACACTGACCTATAAAGGAAAAGGTCTGTTAGTACGGGAGGAATACAATCTGCCACTGACCAAAGAGGCATATGAACATCTAAAGCCAAAGGCAGACGGTATTCTTATCACAAAAAAACGCTATAAGATACCCTATCAGAGCTATATGATCGAACTGGATATTTTTGAAGGAGAATTAGCATCTTTGCAGCTTGCAGAAGTGGAGTTCCCGACAAAAGAAGAGGCGGAAGCATTTGAGGCACCGGAGTGGTTCGGTGAGGATGTGACATTTTCCGGTCAATACCAGAACAGTTCCTTAAGCAAAAGAAAAAAGAAATAAGTAAAAGATCATATAAGAAGAACTAAAAAGATTCCCACGTCAGGAAATGTGACGTGGGAATCTTTTTGATTCATATTGGATTCTGGTGCGGATGCAGCGTTTTAGTTCCTGAAAACGCTGACTGATCGGACCGTCTTCAATGACAAGGTCCGATACAACCGCCATCGTATCAATCATGTGGTCATCTACAATGTCTTCCATTTCATTTAAAATAGTATAACGTTCTTCGTCAGAATCTGCATCTAAGAAAGCTATCAGTTTTGGAGAAATGCCATCCGGAAGCTCTTCTGTAGTTTCTTCAAAGGAAGGTTCACAAGAGGTGGTTTCCAAAGGCTTTGGAAAGTTCCGGTCATCCTCCGCATCTACCCGCTCAAAACGCATCGGCTGTGTGCTGTCCGGATATTTTACAAAATCTGTCTCGCTCAAAAACATTGAAAGTGGTCTGACGTAGACTTTGAAATCATCATAAAGTGCCTGATAGACTACCATATCCTCGCCTGTTTCTGTGTTCAGGGCAAGTGTAACAATCTGGTAAAGCCCACCTTTAAAGTGCCGGTATCTCCAACCGGGCTGTGGTAATTGTTTTTCCATAAATCATGCCTGCTTTTCTAATAATTAATATCTGTTTAGAAGTTCCATGCCCTCTGCTACAAAATCCCGCTCAAACGTAAGATGCGGTTCATAGCCTTTGACCATCAGATCATCTAAAGTACGCATCAGGTCTTCAGAGGTTTCATCAGAAGTTGTGGAGTCAGCAAGTACGGAGTTCATGGTCGGATTCCCGGAAGAGTCAGCGACCGGAACTGTAACGGTCTTCGTAACCTTAGTATCCATATTCTGCGGGACATCTTTTGAAAATTCTGTCGGATTTGAAAGTTTGTCTTTTGAAAAATCTTCAGAGACATTTCGTTTTGCTCTCGTAAAGACATTTTCCTTTGGTTCCTGCGGTTTAGAATGTTTTCTGGATACAGGGGAAGATTTCGGGTAACTTTCGGTTGGATGTGTTTTTGGATAAGTATAGCCTTTCGTATTTTTGGCATTTTTTGCTTTTTCCTGTTTATTCTGGCGAGCTGATCTTAAAAGAATCAAAGCTACGATAACCAGCCATATGATAAACGTACCCATAAATCACCTTTCCATTTCTCTGAATGATCTGTCTGATGCTACGACTCTATTATAATGAATTTGCATCAAAGAAACAACTGTAAAATCAAAGAAGCATAACTGGACAAACAAAAGGGGACAGTCTATAATGAAGAAAATAAAAAAGTCAGTACAGGAGGAAAGAGCATGGCAAAAGTAGGAATCTTTTTTGCGGACGGTTGTGAAGAAATTGAAGGACTTGCTGTTGTGGATATTTGCCGGAGAGCAGGATTAGAAATAGAGACCATTTCCATTATGGGAAGAGATATTGTGGCTGGTTCCCATCGGATCAAATTCCAGACAGATGCGGTATTTGAAGATGTGGATTTTGATACATTAGATGGAGTGATCCTGCCGGGCGGAATGCCGGGAACATTGCAGTTAGGGGATCACGAAAGAGTGAACGGGATCATCCGGGAATTTGCAGAGCAGAAAAAACTGGTGGCTGCAATCTGTGCCGCACCGAGTGTCTTAGGAGCAGCAGGGATCTTAGAGGGAAAGACTGCTGTCTGCCATCCGGGATTTGAAGGCGAATTGAAAGGTGCCAACGTCATTTATGAAAATGTGGCAGTGGATGAAAATATCATTACCAGCCGCGGCATGGGAACGGCATTTGACTTCGGACTTGCCATTGTCAGCTACTTCATGGATGACGAAGTTGTTGCAGATGTCAGAACACATATGATCTATTAATTGAATTTGTAAAAACTTACCAACATATTTTTATTGTAAACAACCATACTAGTATCAAGACAAGCGGCAACGCAGTCTTAGAATAGATTACAGTAAAAATTATGGAGGTGAAACCTATGAGCTCAAATACAAGTTCAGGTTCTAACACAAGCAGCATGGCAGTGCCAGAAGCAAAAGAAGCAATGAAACGTTTTAAAGAGGAAGTTGCATCCGAAATCGGAGTACCGTTAAAAGAGGGTTACAACGGAGATTTAACCAGCAGACAGGCTGGTTCTATCGGAGGCGAGATGGTCAAGAAAATGATCATGAAGCAGGAAGAGCAGATGTCCGGAAGATAGAGGAGTGATGAGAAGTCCGAAATGTGGAAACCCATATTTCGGACTTCTTTGTTTGAAAGAAAATAATTTTGTTCTGTGTTTATAAAAGAAAAACGCATGAAGAAGCGTGGATTTATCAAAAATAGATATTTTATTGACAAGAATATACAAAAAAAAGCTAAATTATCTTGGAAAAATCACAAATATGTATTATAATAAAGGCAATATATATAAGAGAAAGTGTACGCATAAAGGAGGAATTAGTATGTTTGGAAATAAAAATGCCGGTTCAAAAGCGCATACGGGTTCTGGAAATACAGGGGAAGCGTTAGAAAAGTACCAAAAGATCTATGGTGAAATGGGACATATGATGGAGACAATTGGTTTTGATACCCAGCAGCTCTCCTGGCTTGCAAAGAAGAACAAAGAAGCCTTTGCAACACTCGTAACGAAAAACCATAAGATTGCAGAATTTTCAAATGAGAATCTGACGAAAGTAGAAGAAGTAGAGAACGGCATCCGTCAGGTTAGCAGTAGCAGTGAAGAGATCAACAGCAGTATTACCAAGGTTGAGGCAGAGGCTGACAAGACACTGGATCAGGTAAATGGCGGACGTAATACCGTCATGGAGACTTATGAGATCTTAAAAGAATTAGATAATACTTTTAAGGTAACACAGGAGACCAATGAAAATCTGTTAGAATCCTCTAAGAGCATCCAGAAGATTGTAGAGTACATAAAAAATATTTCAGAGCAGACCAACCTGTTATCCTTAAATGCAAGCATTGAAGCAGCCCGCGCAGGTGAGCATGGAAAAGGATTTGCCATTGTAGCAGGTGAGGTAGGAAAACTTGCAAATGAGACAGACAGCTTTATCGGAGAGATCGAGCAGATCGTCAAGAAATTAGAAGAAAATGTCAGCAGTGCACATCAGTCCATCGAACATTCCGGAGATTCCATCAATCGTCTGAATGATATGATGAGCAAGACCGTAGAGGTTTTAAACCAGACACAGGGCTCTGTTGATAATATGAAAGAGAGCATGGCACAGCTTACCAATGTTTCTAACAGAAACGTAAGTGTGTCCGCAGATATGGAAAATGCACTGAATGATTTAGTGGATCACATCTCATCCAGTGATAATGAGACAAGAGAATCCATTGCGATGATCGAGAGCCATCAGGCAAAGAATGATTCCTTATTAGAAGGCTGTGATAACTTGAACAACATGTGCGAGAAACTGCAGTATCTGATGTGTGAGATCAAGGATAAAGATGAGATCACGATCGGAATCAATCCGTTTACTTCTCCGGAAGACATTAAACAGATGTATGCTCCAATCTTAGAGAGAATTTTTAAATCCATTGGCAAGAAAGCAAAAGTTATGATTGTTAAGGACTACGATTCCCTCGGTGTTCATATCAAAGACGGTATTTTAGATGGTGGATGGTTCTCACCAATGGCATATACAACTGCATGTGAGATTGCAGACATTACACCGGTAGCAACACCAAAAGTAAACGGTAAAGATTATTACAACGGATATATTATTACAAGAGCAGATTCCGGAATCAATTCCATCAGCGATCTGGAAGGAAAGCATTTCGGCTATGTAGATAAAGGAAGTGCATCAGGATATCTTTATGCAAGATACAGCATCCAGCAGGATGGTCATGATCCGGAGAACTTCCTCGGCGAAGTTACATTTGCAGGAAGCCATGATCAGGTTATCGCAGGTGTATTGAGCGGAGAGTACGATGCAGGTGCAACTTACAACGAGGCTTATGAGAAAGCAGAGAAAAATGGTGCCGATATGTCTAAGATTAGAATTATTTCTAAGACCGGTAACATTCAGAAGGATGCAATTGCATTCTCGAACAAGATAGATCCTGAACTGATGAAGACGATCAAAGATGCATTTGTGAACTTCCACGACTTCAACGGTCTGACCACTCCGGTAACCGGATTCGTAGAAGGTAAGGATTCTAACTATGATTTGATTCGTGATGTGCAGAAAAGTAAATAAAGTTTGAAAAAAAACTGGTATTTTTCCTGACACTGTGCTATAATTTCTAAATGACTGCTAAAAGGACAGCTTTCTGTCCTTTTTCGCAGTCTTAAGCATGGAAGTACATCGTATTTATATATAAGGAGGAAATTGTAATCATGAGTGTACAGGTAGAGAATCTCGAAAAGAGCATGGCAAAACTTACCATCGAAGTTTCTGCCGAGAAATTAGAGGAAGCTTTACAGGAAGCATACAACAGACAGAAAAACAGAATCAGTCTTCCTGGATTCCGTAAAGGTAAAGTGCCAAGAAACATGGTAGAGAAAATGTATGGACCGGAAATCTTTTATGAAGATGCAGCAAATCTTTTAATCCAGAAAGAATACGGAGCAGCAGTAAAAGAGAGCGGTGAAGATGTTGTTTCCCAGCCGGAGATTGACATCGTTCAGTTAGAAAAAGGAAAACCATTCATTTTTACAGCAGAAGTTGCCGTAAAACCGGAAGTAACACTTGGCAAGTACATGGGCGTAACAGTTACTAAGATTGATACGACTGTTACAGACGAAGAAGTAGATGCAGAAGTAGAAAGACAGAGAGAAAACAATGCCCGCAGCATTACCATCGAAGACAGACCGGTTGCTGATGGAGATACAACAGTCATCGACTTTGAAGGATTCGTAGATGGAGAGGCATTTGAAGGCGGTAAGGGAGAGAATTATCCGTTAGTGATCGGTTCCCATTCTTTCATTGATACATTTGAAGATCAGCTGATCGGCAAGAACTCAGGTGAGGAAGTAGAAGTAAACGTTACTTTCCCGGAAGAGTATCAGGCAGAAGATTTAGCCGGAAAACCTGCAGTATTTAAAGTAAAGATCAACGAGATCAAAGGAAAAGAACTTCCTGAATTAGATGATGACTTTGCGCAGGATATTTCAGAGTTTGATACTCTTGCAGAATACAAAGAGGATGTTAAGAAAAAACTTCAGGAGCAGAAAGAAGCTGCTGCAAAACGTGATAAAGAGGATGAGGCAATCCGTAAGATCATTGATAAATCTAAAATGGAGCTGCCTGAACCAATGATCGAGATGCAGGTTCAGAACATCATCAACGATTTTGCAACCAGAATTTCCCAGCAGGGACTTAGCATGGAGCAGTACATGCAGTTCTCAGGAGCAACGATTGACAGCTTAAAAGAGCAGGTACGTCCGGATGCAATTGAGCGTATCCAGAGTTCTCTTGTATTAGAGGAGATTGCAAAAGCAGAAAACATCGAAGTATCTGATGAAGAATTAGATAAAGAGTTCGAGAGACTGGCAACAGCTTACAGAACAGATGTAGAGAGCTTAAAAGAATATGCCGCTGAGAGTGAGATTCAGGCAATTAAAGATGACCTTGCACTTCAGAAAGCAGCAGATCTCATTATGGAAAACGTAAAAGAGAGAGCAAAACCAAAGAAGAAAGCAAAAGAAGAAGACAAGGATACAGATAAAGAAGAAAAATAGTAAGCGTTGAATTGCAGACTGGTTCTATCACAGGACCGGTCTGTAGTAGATTTTAAGCACTATTTTATAAAGTTTTTATAAATTGGAGGTTATATCATGAGTTATATTCCTTATGTCATTGAACAGAACAGCCGTGGAGAACGTTCTTACGACATCTATTCAAGATTATTAAAAGACAGAATTATATTTCTCGGAGAAGAAGTAAACGAAGTGACTGCAAGCAGTATTGTGGCACAGATGTTATTCTTAGAGTCAGAAGATCCGGGGAAGGATATTAATTTCTATATTAATTCACCGGGAGGCATTGTACCCTGTGGATTTGCAATTTATGATACAATGCAGTATATTAAGTGTGATGTTTCTACCATTTGTATCGGTATGGCTGCGAGTATGGGAGCATTCCTGTTAGCCGGTGGTACAAAGGGCAAGAGAATGGCATTGCCGAATGCTGAGATCATGATCCATCAGCCGTCCGGCGGAGCAAAAGGACAGGCAACGGAGATCCAGATCGCAGCAGAGAACATTTTAAAGACAAAGAAAAAATTAAATGAGATTATCGCTGCGAACACAGGAAAACCGATCGAGCAGGTGGCACAGGATACCGAGCGTGATTATTACATGAGTGCCGAAGAAGCAAAAGAATACGGTATCATTGACAGTATCATTACAAACAGATAATTGTGAGTAAAAAGTGAGGGCAGCTCAAAATGAAGATTTGACAATTTTGGGATGTCCTCGTTGTAGATTGAAGGGAGAGTATATGGCAGGACGTAATATAGAAGACAAGATCAGATGTTCTTTTTGCGGAAAGTCACAGGAACAGGTCCGTAAGATGATTGCGGGACCAAATGGTGCATTTATCTGCGATGAATGTGTAGAGGTATGCACAGAAATTATCGAGGAAGAATTTGAAGAAGAGGAAAATGTGCAGCCGGAAGGCATGGCAGAGGAGATTCATCTCTATAAGCCGGAAGAGCTGAAAGCATTTTTAGATGAATATGTTATCGGACAGGACGAAGCAAAAAAAGTGCTGTCTGTGGCAGTTTACAATCATTATAAGAGAATTACTGCTCCATTGGATTTAGATGTGGAGCTTCAGAAAAGTAATATTCTGATGTTAGGACCGACCGGTTCCGGTAAGACACTGTTAGCACAGACGTTAGCACGTATTTTAAATGTACCGTTTGCAATTGCAGATGCAACCACACTGACAGAAGCCGGATATGTAGGTGAGGATGTGGAAAATATCCTGCTTAAGATCATTCAGGCAGCAGACTATGATGTGGAACGTGCACAGTACGGTATCATCTATATTGACGAAATTGATAAGATTACGAAAAAATCCGAAAATGTGTCGATTACAAGAGATGTTTCCGGTGAGGGTGTACAGCAGGCGCTTTTAAAGATTTTAGAAGGAACAATGGCAAGTGTACCACCACAGGGTGGAAGAAAGCATCCGCATCAGGAGCTGATCCAGATCGACACCACAAATATCCTGTTCATCTGCGGAGGTGCGTTTGACGGATTAGAAAAAATTGTGGATGCCAGAACAGAGCAGGGTTCGATGGGATTCAATGCAGAAATTGCAGATAAGAACCACCAGAAGATCAGCGAAGCATTCCAGAAAGCAATACCGGAAGATTTCATTAAGTTTGGCTTGATACCGGAGTTTATCGGACGTGTGCCGGTTACCGTATCCTTGAATGAATTAGATGAAGAGGCAATGATCCGCATTTTGAAAGAGCCAAAGAATGCACTGGTAAAACAGTATCAGAAACTCTTTGAATTAGACGGAGTGCGTCTGAACTTTGAAGAAGAAGCATTAGAGGCAATTGCGAAAAAAGCAATCGAGAGAAAAACCGGAGCCAGAGGACTTCGTGCGATCGTCGAAGGCATTCTGCTCGATCTGATGTATCGTGTGCCGTCCGATGAATCGGTAATCGCATGTACGATCACAAAAGATTCTGTAGAAGAAGAAAAGGAACCAATGATTGAAAAAAATATCGCATAAACAGGGGTTGATATTTGATGAGTAGTATTATAAAACAATTACCAACTGTTGCGTTAAGAGGGCTAACCATACTGCCAGGCATGGTAGCCCATTTTGACGTTAGCAGGGAAAAATCAATAAAGGCAGTAGAAGAGGCAATGATGGATGAGCAGGAGATTTTTCTTCTGACTCAGAAAAATCCGGAAGAGGAAGAGCCAACAGCAGAAAATCTGTACAGCATCGGATTAGTGGCAGAGATCAAACAGGTCATTAAAATGCCGAATGATCTTGTGCGTGTATTAGTCGAGGGCATCGAGCGTGCAGAGCTGAATTGTTTTACGGAGACGGAAGAATATCTTTTAGCGGAAGTGATCCGTTTTACAGAGGATGGCTTAGAGGATATCCCTGAAAATGCCAGAGAGGCAATGATCCGCTGCTTAGAAGAAAAATATGAACAGTTTTGTACTTACAATTCCAAGAATGGCAAAGAGGCGGCAAAACCGATCCAGGAGATCCATGAATTAGACCGTCTGATCGATACGATCGCAAACAGCATTCCAATCGGCTATGAGGAGAAACAGAGGATATTAGAAGCAGTTACCATTACCGAGCGTTATGAAGTTCTGATGGCAATTCTCTTACGGGAAATTGACATTGCAACGATCCGTAATGACCTTGCGATGAAGATTAAGAGTAAGGTAGAGAAGAATCAGAGAGAATATATTTTAAGGGAACAGTTAAAAGTCATCCGTGAGGAATTAGGGGAAGACAATACCCAGAGCGATGCAGAACAATACGAAGAGTCCTTAAAGAAGTTAAAGGCACCGAAAGAAGTAAAGGAACGGATCCAAAAAGAGATTGACCGTTTTAAGAATATTTCTTCGAGTTCTTCGGAGAGTGCGGTAACACGCGGCTATATCGAGACATTGTTAGAACTGCCGTGGAATAAGGCATCAAAAGACAATAAGGATTTAAAGAATGCAGAGCGTATTCTTGATGAGGACCACTATGGCTTAGAGAAGGTCAAGGAGCGAATGTTAGAATTTTTAGCAGTCCGTAACCTGACGAGCAAGGGAGACAGCCCGATCATCTGTTTAGTAGGACCTCCGGGAACAGGAAAAACCAGTATTGCACGTTCAGTAGCCAAGGCTTTGGATAAAAAATATGTCCGTATCTGCTTAGGCGGTGTCCGTGATGAAGCAGAGATCCGTGGACATAGAAAGACTTATGTCGGAGCAATGCCGGGACGTTTAGTGAACGGATTGCGCAGTGCAGGCGTGAAGAATCCGCTGATCTTATTAGATGAGATCGACAAGATCAGCAGTGACTACAAAGGAGATACGGCTTCCGCACTGTTAGAGGTGCTGGACTCCGAACAGAATAACAAGTTCCGTGACCACTATGTAGAGATTCCTATTGATCTATCGGAGGTGCTTTTCATAGCAACGGCAAATTCCGTACAGGATATCCCAAGACCGCTGCTAGACCGTATGGAGCTGATCGAAGTCAGCAGTTATACGGAAAATGAAAAAGAGCATATTGCCAAAGAGCATCTGATCCAGAAACAGATGAAGAAAAACGGTCTCAAAGACGGGGAGATTACGATCAGCAGTTCCGCACTGCGCCGCATGATCTCCGGATATACCAGAGAAGCCGGAGTGCGTAATTTAGAGCGTAAGATCGGAGAAATCTGCCGGAAGGCAGCCAGAGAGATCTATCAGGGAGATAAGACAAAGATCAAGATCACCGAGAGTAATTTAGAAAAATATCTTGGAAAAGAAAAATACAGCTTTGACAAGGCGAATGAACAGGATGAGATTGGTATTGTGCGTGGACTGGCATGGACAAGCGTCGGTGGAGATACCCTGCAGATAGAGGTCAATGTTATGCCGGGCAAGGGCGATATTAAATTGACCGGGCAGCTTGGCGATGTGATGAAGGAGTCCGCTCAGATCGGACTTAGTTATATCCGTGCCATCAGTAAAAAATGGGGCATTGACAAAGAATTTTTTAAAGAAAACGATATACACATCCATGTTCCGGAAGGGGCTGTGCCAAAAGACGGACCGTCTGCCGGAATCACGATGGCAACAGCAATGCTTTCAGCGGCGACAGGTAAAAAAGTACGGGCTGACATTGCAATGACAGGAGAGATCACACTGCGTGGAAGAGTGCTTCCGATCGGAGGTTTAAAAGAAAAACTATTAGCAGCGAAAAATGCGGGAATTAAAACCGTATGTGTTCCGAAGAAAAACGAAAAAGATGTAGAAGAGGTTTCAGCAGAGATTACCAAAGGACTTGAAATCGTCTATGTGGAAAGCATGGATGAGGTTTTAGAGCAGGCTTTTACAGCATAGAAACATCAGGATATGGAAAGCAGGAGAAATCATGATTATCAAAGAGGTAAATTTAGAGACTGTCTGCGGTTATACAAGTAAACTGCCGGACAACCAAAAACCGGAAATTGCGTTTGCAGGAAAATCAAATGTCGGAAAATCATCTCTGATCAATGCGTTGATGAACAGAAAGTCGTTAGCAAGGACATCTGCACAACCGGGAAAGACACAGACCATTAATTTTTATAATATCAATGATGTGATGTATTTAGTAGACCTTCCGGGATATGGTTATGCGAAGGTGGCAGAATCAGAGAAACAGAAGTGGGGACAGATGATCGAGAATTATCTGCATAACTCAAAGCAGCTTCGGGCAGTATTTTTATTGATTGATATCCGTCATGCGCCTTCTGCGAATGATAAGATGATGTATGACTGGATCGTCTATCAGGGATACGAGCCGATCATCATTGCAACGAAGATGGATAAGCTCAAAAGAAGCCAGATCTCGAAACATGTAAAGTTAGTCAGAGAAGGACTTGGATTGAAAAAAGAGAGTATCGTCATTCCGTTTTCTGCAACCAGCAAGCAGGGAAGAGAAGAAATCTGGAATCTGATGGATTCCATTTTAGAGAGTGAAGTTTCGGAGAATGAAGATGAATAGAAAAAAGTATGGATTTGTATTCTGCCTGTTGGTCGTGATCGCAATGATCTCCCTTGGTACGGTTTCGATTTATGTTAACCACGAAGAGAAAAAAGAAACGACAGAACAGCTTCGGGTGGTAACCTCTTTTTATCCGATGTATGTTGCTGCGATGAATGTCACAGGCGGCTGTAAGTCAGTCATTTTGGAAAATCTGAGTGAACCACAGACCGGATGTTTACACGATTATCAGCTGACACCGGAAGATATGGTGTTGCTTTCAAAAGCAGATGTATTTATCATCAATGGTGGAGGTATTGAAAACTTTTTATCGGAGGTTGCTTCGCGTTATCCAAACCTGACGATCATCGAGGCAGGAGAAGGTATCGAAATGTCCGGTGAAAATGCACATCTGTGGATGGATACAGAGAAATATCAAAAGCAGGTGCAAAACATTGCCAAAGGTCTGTCAGAAGTGGATGAGACAAATAAAAAAATCTATCAGAAAAATGCAGATGCCTATTGTGAACAGATAGCTGATCTGACAGAAGAATATCGTGATACCTGTAATGGCAACGGTCAGAAAGTAGTTCTTTTCCATGAGGGATTAGAATATGCGGCAAATGAGTGGAATATGAATGATGTCTATACACTGAATCTTGACGAGGAACGTCAGGTCAGTGCTGGCGAAGTTGCCGATGTGTTGTCAGCGATTCAAAAAGACGGTGCAAAGATGATTTTAGCGGAACGGACTTACGGCGAAGAATTAGCAGAAAGTGTAAAAAAAGAGACCAATGTTCCGGTAGTCTATTTAGACACCTGTGTACGGGGAAAATATGAAAAGGATGCCTATTTAAAAGCGATGCGCAGCAATTTAGAGGCGTTAAAGGAGGCATTGCAGTGATGAAAAAAATTATCGAACCCTGTGGGCTGCACTGTATCAAGATGAACCACTTAGGTGTAACGATTGGAAATCAGACTATTTTAGAAGATGTCAATATGCACATTCACTGTGGGACACTGAATGCAGTGATCGGACGCAACGGTGCCGGTAAGACCACCCTGATCCGGGCAATTTTAAATGATATCCCGCATGAGGGAAGTATTGATTTTCGTGATACGGAAAACGGTCATATGCGGCGCATGAAGATCGGTTATGTGCCACAGTCTTTAAATATTGAAAAAAGGACACCACTCAGTGTCTATGATCTGATGGCATCTTATCAGGGAAAGGCACCGGTATTTTTATATAAGAAAAAGCGGCTCTATGAAGAAATTCAGGAAGCCCTGCGTATTTTTGAGGTAGAAAACCTGATTGACAGACAGGTGTGCAATCTTTCCGGCGGTCAGCTTCAAAGGGTGCTGTTGTCGATGGCAATTATGGATGAACCGAATCTTTTATTATTAGATGAACCGGTGTCCGGTATTGACCAGAACGGTATGGAATTATTCTATCGGACGATGGATTATTTAAAGAAAAATTTTGATCTGGCAATTATCCTGATCTCCCATGATCTGGACTATGTGGCAAAATATGCAGACAAAGTCCTGTTGTTAGATAAAAAGATCCTAAAGCAGGGAACACCGAAAGAAGTCTATGCGAGCGAGGAGTTCGGACGTATCTTTGGAATGGAGGGAAGAGCGTGATGCAGGCTGTTTTTACCGAATGGTTAGAATACGGTTTTATGAAAAATGCACTGCTGGCAGTTCTGATCATTACTCCGTTATTTGGAATTCTTGGAACGATGATCGTAAATAAAAAAATGGCATTTTTCTCAGATTCATTAGGACATTCCGCATTGACCGGAATTGCGATCGGAGCCGTGCTTGGAATGAAGGATACGACACTTTCTATGATTCTTTTTGCAATCGTATTTGCGCTGCTTTTAAATAAGATCGCGGAAAAGAGTACCGCATCTACCGATACGCTGATCTCTGTTTTTTCTTCGGCAAGTATGGCACTTGGACTTGCTATTTTGTCAAAGGGAGGCAATTTCAGTAAATATTCAGCATTGCTGGTTGGAGATATTTTGAGCATTACCAGACGGGAAATTCTCTATTTAGTAGCTATTTTTGCAGTAACATTAGTCTTCTGGGTGCTGGCATTTAACAAACTGTGTGCCGAGAGTGTCAATGTGACGCTTGCAAAGAGCAAGGGGATTCCGGTAAAAGTCATAGAGAATCTGTTTTCCATATTGATTGCACTTATCGTTATGCTTTCCATCAAATGGATCGGGATTCTTTTGATCAATGCACTGTTGATCCTGCCGGCAGCATCCGGCCGGAATATTTCGCAGAATATGAGGGAATATCATTTCTTTTCTGTGGTATTTTCCATTTTTTCCGGAGTGCTGGGACTTCTGGTGTCGTACTATACAAATGTTGCGACAGGTCCGATGATCGTGTTGATCGCATCGGTGATTTACTTTTCTACTTATGCCTATGGACGGAGGTTTGCGTAGTGAATAAGGACCCATTTAAAGAATATGTGAAACAGTCAGAACCGGGGAAGCGTGATAAGGGCTATGCGTGGCATACTGCGATTGGACTTCAGGCGGTAGATGGGTTACAGCCATCCCAATATTTGCTGGATACGGCAATTGAAACATAGAGGGGAATACAAGGACAACAGCCGTTTTTTTAATAAAATATCTAAGGACACTGGGATTCGATGCAACGAACGAGATTTTTGCTGAAAATGCATGGTACTTTAGAAATGCACTTGTGCGGGCAAGTTATAATAATCTAACTAAAGGTGTCCATGAGATGACGGAATACTTAGAGTTGTTTTTGTGGAATCTGTTACTGGGTGAAAAAAATGAGCTTCGGAATCGAACGATGCATATCAATGGTAAGTTCTTCGTAGCGGAAGAAACGAATATTGGATTTGGAAAAGCGGACATTGAAGCAGAAAAAGCGGACATTGGGACCGAAAAAGCAGAGATTGATAAATGGCGGGTAGATATGTTACCGGATATATCTGATAAGACCGTAGGGCATATCGAGATCTTATTTGAGAAATATGGAACAGAAGAGGTCTTTGGCAGAACCGGTGTAGAGAGCACGACCGGTTTGAGGTCAACGAGAGCATCGGAACTGTTAAAACTGTTGGTAGAAAGAGGACTTGTCGAAAATGTAAAGGGACAGGGGAAAGGAAAATATCGGTTTCGGGAATAAGGTGTGATATATAAAAAATGGGGCTGTCCACATAAAGTGTGACAGCTCCATTTTCTATGTCTATGTAAGAATCAAATTCTTAGAAGTCTGTTAAATCAGCAGCTCTTCTCTCTAAGAAAGCAGTCATTCCTTCTTTCTTGTCATGTGTAGAGCAGGTAATACCGAATAAGTTTGCTTCCATCTCAACTGCGTTCTGGATATCCATGTCATAACCATTGTTGATTGCAGCTTTTGCGATAGATACAGCATAGCTTCCTTTAGAGATGATCTTCTTAGCCATGTCTTTTGCAGTGCTCATTAATTCTTCTTTAGCTACTACTTTGTTTACAAGACCGATTCTGTATGCTTCTTCAGCATTGATGTTGTCACATGTGAAGATTAATTCTTTTGCTCTTCCCATACCAACTAAACGAGCAAGTCTCTGTGTTCCACCAAATCCAGGGATGATTCCAAGACCTGTCTCAGGCTGTGCGAAAGATGCATTGTCAGAAGCGATGCGGATATCACATGCCATAGAAATCTCACATCCACCGCCAAGAGCGAATCCGTTTACAGCAGCGATAGTAACCTGACGCATGTTCATTAATTTGAAGAAAGGAACAGATGCTTTCATACCAAATGCTCTTGCCTCTGCAGCAGAGAAGTTAACCATCTCAGAGATGTCAGCTCCTGCAACAAAAGATTTGAACTCGTTGCCCTTCTTGTCAGGACCACCTGTTAAGATAACAACCTTAACATCATCTCTTGCTTCGATTTCTGTTAATGCTTCGTTTAATTCATCCAGTGTTTCGCTGTTTAAAGCATTTAATGCAGCCGGTCTAGAGATAGTAAGAACGGCAATTTCGTCTGCAACTTCAAGTTTTAAATTGTTCATGAAAAACCTCCTAAATAAAATGTCTTTGTGTACATTACTATGTAAGTTCATTCTATAACTTTGACAAAAAATTGTCAATCCTTTCCTGTACTTTTCTGCCCTTTCTAAATATGTTATACTGTATACATAAAAATCGTAGAAAAAATGGAATGAGGAAGCGAATGTTATCAGAAATCCAGTTAGAAAAAATAAATGAACCGTTACTGTCATGGTTTGAGACTCATAAAAGAGTTCTTCCATGGAGAGAGAATCCGACACCCTACCGCGTATGGGTGTCGGAAATTATGTTACAGCAGACCCGAGTAGAGGCAGTAAAGCCATATTTTGAACGTTTTACGAAGGAGCTGCCGGATCTCCGTCATCTTGCAGAATGTGACGAGGAACGTCTTTTAAAGCTGTGGGAAGGACTGGGGTACTACAATCGTGTGCGGAATATGCAGATCGCAGCAAAAACAGTGATGGAGGAGTATCAAGGAGAACTTCCGGCAGATTATGAAAAACTACTGACGTTAAAAGGAATCGGTCATTATACGGCAGGTGCAATTGCTTCGATCGCTTATGGGATACCGGTTCCGGCGGTGGATGGCAATGTACTGCGGGTCATCACGAGGATCACAGCCGATGACACAGATATTATGAAGCAGGCGTTTCGTACACAAATGGAGCAGCAGTTGAAAGAATCCATGCCAAAAGAAGCGGCGAGTGCTTACAATCAGGCATTGATGGAATTAGGAGCAACGGTCTGTGTCCCGAATGGGGAGCCGGACTGTGACAACTGCCCTGTACAAAATATCTGTATGGCTAAAAAAGAAGGGAGCCAGATGGCATATCCGGTGAAGTCCAAAGCAAAACAAAGACGGATTGAGAAAAAAACGGTTTTTGTAATCCGGGACGGCAGCCGTGTAATCCTGAATAAACGTCCGGAGAAGGGACTTTTAGCCGGACTCTATGAATTTCCAAATGTGGAGGGGCATCTGAGTGAAGAAGAGGCATTAGAATATGTAAAAGAAATGGGACTGCTTCCGATGCGGATACAGGAGTTAGAGGAGGCAAAACATATTTTTTCACATATTGAATGGCAGATGGCCGGTTATGTGATCAAGGTTGCACAGCTAGAGGAGGACGATTCGGGATTGCTGTTTTTAGAGGCAGAGGACTGCATTCAGAATTATCCGGTTCCATCTGCATTTGAACGATATAAGAAATATATACGAAAACTGTTTTAGGGATTATTTCGTAATACGATTCGGGTGTCAAAAGGCGGTTTCCAGTTTTTTGATTGGCAACTTGCACAAAGCCGAGTCTATTTTGTTCCGTTGTACGAAAATAAGAAAATCTAAGTCTGCCTGAGTTAGATTACGCTAGAGTGACGTGTACGTCTTAAACACCCCGTCCATGGGATGCTAAGACTTTTGCTGCCGTCCATGGCAGCAAAACACTATACATCAACAGCCAGACTAAGATTTACTAATTTTCTCCCAAAGTCACAAAAGCAGTCCCAGGTTTGTGCAAGTTGCCAATTACTAAGATGTGAGCCGCCTTTTGACAACCTAATGTAATAAAAAATACAGGCATTCTCATAGAATAGAATGTCCTGTAAAAGTCTTATAAAAAGAGGGAGCCGATGTCTTTCGACATCGGCATACATATGAAAAAGAATGTATTATAATGGATTTAACCTCATTACGCTGTCTAGTATATATGGCAAATGTGAAAAGATTGTGATTACATTATGATAAATAAGTAAAAAAAAAATGAACAAAAAATGAACAAATTATGTAAACCGAAATCCTAAAATATTCTTAAGTTTCCAGAAAGAAGTTGGAATTAGAAGCATGAGTGTGTATAATAGACGAAAGAGAGAGGGGCACATCGCCCGGAGGAAAGTAATATGTATGACAGCATTATCGTTGGCAGTGGAATTGCAGGAAGTACGGCGGCAAGGAGACTGGCAGAAGAAGGAAAACGTAACGTTTTAGTAATAGAGAAACGCAGCCATATCGGCGGGAACTGTTATGACTGCATGGATGAACATGGTATCTGGATCCATCAGTATGGACCTCATATTTTTCACACGGAAATGGAAGAGGTTTATGAATTTTTCTCAAGGTTTACCATGTGGACATCTTTCCGGCATGAAGTGGTAGCACAGGTGGGCGAGCAGTTGATCCCGGTTCCATTTAATCTGAATACACTACATATGGTCTTTGAAAAAGATAAAGCAGAGGAACTGGAAAAGAAGCTGACAGATACTTACGGTTATGGAAGTAAGGTCCCAATCATGGAACTTAGAAAAAGTGAGGATGCAGGGATCCGCGAGATCGCAGATTATGTCTATCAGAATATTTTCCTATATTATACAATGAAGCAGTGGGGACAGAAGCCGGAAGAGATCAGTGAGGAAGTAACCGGACGTGTACCGGTACTGATCTCGCGAGATAACGGATATTTTACGGACCGCTATCAGGGAGTTCCCAAGCAGGGATTCCACCGGATGTTCCGAAATCTGTTAGACCATCCGAATATTACGATCGTGTTAGATACAGATGCAAAAGAGATTTTAAAATTTCAGGAAGATGAGATTTTATTGCATGGCGAGCCATTTCAGGGTGAAGTGATCTATACGGGAGCAGTGGACGAATTATTTGACTGCTGTGATGGAAGACTTCCGTATCGTTCCCTGGATTTTGCATTTGAACATTATGATAGGGACTCCTATCAGGGCAGAAGTGTGGTCAATTATACAGTCAGTGAAGATTTTACAAGGATTACCGAGTTCAAATATCTGACGAAACAAAAAGACACGGATGGAACCACGATCGTGAAAGAATATCCGTTTGCATATACAGGGAAAGATGGAGAGATTCCTTATTATGCAATTTTAAATGAAGAGAACCGGAAGCTGTATGAGAAGTACCGAAAGCGGACGGAGCATTATAAGAACTTTTATCTGTTAGGAAGACTGGCAGAATATCAGTACTATAATATAGATGCCATGACAAAGAAGGCATTGGATCTAACTGAAAAAATTATCAATCAATAGGAGCAGAACAGATGAAATTATTAACGGTAGCTATCCCATGTTACAATTCACAGGATTATATGGAAAAATGCATTGATTCGCTGTTAATCGGGGGCGAGGATGTGGAGATCATCATTGTCGATGACGGTTCAAAGGACATGACACCGGAGATTGCAGATTCCTATGCAAAAAAACATCCGGAAATCGTGCGTGCCATCCATCAGGAAAACGGAGGACACGGAGAGGCGGTCAATACCGGAATACGAAACGCACAGGGAATTTTCTTTAAAGTAGTAGACAGTGATGACTGGGTAGATGCAGAGGCATATCAGAAGATATTGGCAACACTGCGTGAATTAGTTGGCAACGGAAGCCAGTTGGATATGCTGATCAGTAATTTTGTCTATGAAAAAGAAGGGGCAAAACATAAAAAAGTGATGAAATATACTTCGGCAATTCCAAAGGAAAAGCTGTTTACCTGGAAAGATGTGCGGCATTTTTCAAAGGGACAGTATATTCTGATGCACTCGGTGATTTACCGTACACAGCTTTTGAGAGACTGTGGACTGGAGCTGCCAAAACATACGTTTTATGTGGATAATCTGTTTGTCTATGTACCGCTTCCTTATGTAAAAAATATGTACTATCTGGATGTGGATTTTTACCGTTATTACATCGGCAGAGAGGATCAGTCGGTCAATGAAAGCGTGATGATTAAGCGGATAGACCAGCAGATCAAGGTCAATAAAATCATGGTAGATTCCTATGATCTGTGGAAATTGCAGGATCGAAAGCTCAGAAAATATATGTTTAATTACTTAGAGATCATTACCGTGGTATCTACGGTTATGCTGATCCGTTCCGGCACAGAAGAGAACCTTGAGAAAAAACGGGAGCTGTGGAATTATATCAAGCAAAAGGATCTGCGGTTATTCCATCATCTGAGAAATGGAATTATGGGTGGAACGATGAACCTTCCGGGTAAGGGAGGCAGAAAGATTTCGATCGCTGCATATAAGATTTCTCAAAAAGTAGTTGGATTTAATTAGTATTTGGATAATTACGAAAGGAACGAGTAGCAATAACTGTGGAAATACGGTTTTTGACTGCTCGTTTTTGTTGCAGTATAGGATTAGGGTGTCAAAAGGCGGATTCAAGTTTTTTGATTGGCAGATTGCACAAAGCCGGGTCTATTTTGTTCCGTTGTACAAAAATAAGAAAATCAAAGTCTGCCTGAGTTAGGTTGCGATGGAATGACGTGTACGTCTTAAACGCCCCGTCCATGGCAGCAAAACACTATACATGAACAGGCAGACTAAGATTTACTAATTTTCTCCCAAAGTCACAAAAGCAGTCCCTGTTTTATGCAATTTGCCAGTCACTAAGTTGTGAGCCGCTTTTTGACACCCTAATCAGTATAGACAGGTAAATCCACGTTGCTACAAATGTGAGGTCACTTCATATTATCTATTCATAAAATGAAATGTATTTTTGATTTTGAACTGACGGCAGAGGAAATGCACCAGATCGAAGAACTTGATACCGGAAAGAGTCTTTTCTTCTCACATCATAATCCGGAGATGGTGGAATGGTTTATGAGTTTTGTGTAAGGATGTGGAATAATTGGCATTTAAAGGGATAGTAATATAGTAGGTTAAGGGAAGAAACATAAAAGTGTGAGATGCTAATTCTTTGTAAAATCAAAAGAGAAACCCCTCTATGCAGTATTGCCGTTTTTGTGATAAGATATATAAAAACTAATGCCGCGTCAAACAGTACCTGTATGGAAGAATGTTTGGACAAAGGCATCAGATTAGGAGCATAGGATGATAACTGAAAGATCAATGAATATAATTGTTACAGCCGGAGGAACGAGCGAACCGATCGATAATGTCAGAAGGATCGCAAATACGGGAACCGGCAGACTAGGAAGTCTGGTCGCGGATGAATTAGCAGAGGCAGACTGGACAGACCATATATTTTATGTCTGTGCAAAGGACTCGATCCGCCCGGTATCAAAGCGGGTAACCTGTGTGGAAATACAGAGCGTTGCGGATCTGCAGGAGGCTGTAACAGAGCTTACAGAAAAATATGTGATCCATGGAGTCGTGCACAGCATGGCAGTCAGCGATTACAAAGTCCGTTCGGTATCAACGATTGATAGTTTATCAGAGTATTTAGAGAACCGGAGCGCAGAGACAGGTGATCTGCAGAAAAAAATCGTACAGGGAATGGATGAGACCGATTTACGGGAAGGGGTAGGAAAACTGTCCTCACAAATGGGAGCACCGTTACTTTTGTTAGAGCCGACACCGAAAATCCTTCCAATGTTCCGGGAAATGGCACCACAGGCGGTAATTATCGGTTTTAAGCTGCTAAGTCAGGTTTCCGTGGAGGAGCTTTTCGATACAGCGCATCGTTTACTTGTAAAAAACCGCTGCGATTTTGTACTGGCGAATGATATGACAGAGATTGATGAAAACCATCATCGTGGTTATCTGATCGATCCGGAAAGAAAAATACAGACCTTTGACACGAAGCAGGAGATCGCAAAGGGAATTGTTCAAACAATATACAGTGAGGTGGAACACAGATGAAGAAAAATATAATATTAGGTGTTACCGGAAGTATTGCAGCTTATAAGGCAGCCGATATTGCAAATACATTGACAAAAGAAGGACACAGCGTTCATGTGATCATGACAAAGGCAGGCATGGAATTTATCACACCGCTGACCATGCAGACCTTGACAAAAAACAAAGTTCACACAGACCAGTTTGCACCTTATGTGCCTTCGGAAGTAGAACATATTTCACTTGCACAGAAGGCAGATCTGTTTCTGGTGGCTCCGGCAAGTGCAGATTTTATCGCAAAAGCTGCTGCAGGGATAGCAGATGATATGTTGACGACGGTATTGTTAGCAACCCGGAACGTTCCGATTCTGGTTGCCCCTGCTATGAATACCGCGATGTACGAAAATCCGATCACACAGCGCAATATCAGAACACTGTCAGAGTTCGGGGTTAAGATGATCGAACCGCGTGAGGCATTACTTGCCTGCGGAGATTTAGGAAAGGGCGCATTAGCAGATACAGAGGATATTATCTCCGCGGTTCAAAAAGCATTATGCAAAGGAATTTGAAAAGCAGGCAGAGTAAAAGTCGGCAGAAAAATGGCAAAAGAAAAAAAGAAGAAAACAGCTTCTGATAAAAGAGTCATATAAAAAATAATAAGTAGTGAAAAAGAAAGCCCCATGGTAATCATACGAATCTGAAATCTGACGATTGGAGATCCGTACCATACCACGGGTTTTCTTTTGATTAAAAATGGCAGGAAAAAATTTAATCTTCCTGTAAATTATGTAGTTCATTTAACAGATCATTTTTCAGATCATAGAGCTTCTTACTTAAATCTACATGGATCTCATGCGGATTGACAAAACGCTTGGTCTCATCCCAGATCGTGTCTTTTTCTTTGTTACAGATCTCCTGGATCTCCATAACGCTTGGAGATTCATAGATACATTTTCCATCTTTAAAGACCGGCACAAGAAGCTCGCGTAACGTATAGCTTCCACCGGCTAAACGTGTCTTTTTCCAAGGCTCGTTCGGGTCAAAAATGGTCATATCTTCCTCCGGGTCAAAGACTTCGCCGACTAAACAGATCAGATCAGCACGGATCTTTCCGGTATTCTTGTCATAGATACGATAAATCGTCTTATTTCCGGGGTTAGTAACTTTTTCCGTATTCTCGGATAACTTGATCTTAGGAATAAAAGTACCGTTCTCATCCCGGATGGCAGCTAATTTGTATACACCGCCAAAAGCAGGATTGTCTTTTGCTGTGATCAGGTTTGTTCCAACACCCCAGGAGGTGATCACAGCACCCTGAAGTTTCAGGCTCTCGATCAGGTATTCGTCTAAATCATTAGAAGCAGAGATGACTGCATCCGGGAAACCTGCTTCGTCTAACATTTTTCGTACTTTTTTAGAAAGATAAGCTAAGTCGCCGCTGTCCATACGGATTCCGTAGAAAGTAAGAGGAATACCGGCTTCACGCATTTCTTTAAAGACGCGGATGGCATTTGGCATACCGGATTTTAAAGTGTCATAAGTATCGACTAATAAGATGCAGGCAGACGGATATAATTCTGCATATTTCTTAAATGCCGTATATTCATCCGGAAAACTCATGATCCAGCTATGTGCGTGGGTACCTTTGACAGGAACATCAAAAAGCTGTCCGGCGAGGACATTAGAAGTTCCGGTACAACCACCGATCACGGCAGCTCTTGCACCATAAGTTCCGGCATCCGGTCCCTGTGCACGGCGAAGACCAAATTCCATAACGCCGTCACCTTTTGCTGCATAGCAGACTCTGGCTGATTTCGTAGCGATCAGACACTGGTGGTTTAAAATATTTAAAATAGCTGTTTCTACTAACTGTGCTTCCATGATCGGAGCAACCACCTTAATGATCGGCTCACGCGGGAAAATAACGGTTCCCTCCGGAATGGCATAAATGTCGCCGGAAAAATGGAAGTTGGCAAGGTACTCTAAGAAGTCATCATCAAAGATGTTCAGACTTTTCAAATAGGCAAGATCATTTTCATCGAAATGAAGGTCCTTGATATATTCAATGACCTGATCGAGTCCTGCGCAAATTGCATATCCGCCGTCACATGGATTGTTGCGGTAGAAAGCATCAAATACAACTACTTCGTGGTTCTGTGTCTTGAAATATCCCTGCATCATTGTCATCTCATACAAATCTGTCATCAGGGTCAGGTTTAATGTACTCATAATAATTTACATGAAAAAAACATGTACTCCTCTCTTTTTCTTGTGGTACAGACCGTAGTCTGTGCTGTGACAGCAAGCTGTCTTGTCAGTCTAATTAACAGAAATTATACCACATTCTGCTATTTTTACAAGGTTGCATTTGGTTTTTCGCAGGAATGGTTGAGGAAAACAGGGATAACATGATATAATTTTCAAAAGTTGTGAGCCGACATAGGAAACAGTCAGGAGAAAAAACAGGTCATGATACAGCACATATTTTTGGATTTAGACGATACGATATTTGATTTTAAGAAAGCGGAGCGGATTGCCTTGAGCAGAACCCTGCGTGAAGAGGGGATCAAGCCGACGGAACATATTCTAAATCGCTACAGTGAGATCAATCTTTCGCAGTGGAAACTATTAGAATTAGGAAAACTGACGCGTGAGGAAGTGTTAGTAAGGCGTTATGAGATATTGTTTCAGGAAGTGGGAATGTCCTGTGATGCGAAAAAAATTTCAGAAAAGTATGAGGATTTTTTAGGAGAAGGACATTATTTTATTCCGGGTGCAAAAGAACTGTTAGAGGATCTGTCAAAAAAATATCATTTGTATCTGGCATCGAACGGAGCCGTGAAAGTGCAGATGAGCAGGATCCAAAGTGCCGGAATTGAAAAATATTTAGAGAAGATATTTTTATCGGAACAGATCGGATACGAGAAACCAAGTCCGCAGTTTTTTGAAAAATGTTTCGCACAGATTCCGGATTTTAAAAAGGAAGAAGCACTGATCTTAGGTGACAGTCTGACTTCCGATATCCGGGGCGGAAAAAATGCCGGGATCCTGACCGTGTGGTTTCATCCATCGGGAAAAAAGGTCGAAGAGGAGATCGTGCCGGATTATGAGATTGGAAAGTTAGAAGAACTGAAAACGATTTTGTCCTTTTATTCCTGAAAAAATGCAAGGGAACGGTTGACAATCCTGGCCGTTAGGATTTATAATTCTAACGAATCAGATAAAGAATTAAAAAGACAATGACGAAGACAGTAGGATATTGGCAAAAGTGACAGCGAGCCGGAGCAGGTGAAAGCCGGTATGAGTAGCCATTATTACGAACATCACTTCTAAGTTGCAGCCTGAACCCGGCATTAAAAATATATAGAAGGTATATATTAGGAAGAGATTATTTTTAAGGCAGGCAGTAGGTGCTGACGGAGGTCTCCACGTTATGGAGAACATGTATGCAGGAGCAGGGCTTCTAAGTACAAGGTAACAGGTGGTAACGCAGAAAATATGCTCGCGTCCTTTTACGGGACACGGGTTTTTTTATTTTATAAGTGCGGATGCCAAAGCTATATTTTTATATAGGTATATGGTACAAATCCAATATTCCAAGTTTCCTTGTGCAGGACATTCCGATGAACCTCAAAAAACAGACATCGTGTTCGCCGGTGGACTTCACGATGTCTTGAGTTTCATCTCCATTGCACAAAAAGAAACTTTCCATATTGGATTTGTACCAATTACTACGATATCTGAAAATATAGCTTTGGCATCCGAAGCATAAAAAAAGAAACCACTTTATGTAGTGAATATAATAGGAGGAACACAGATGTACAACAAAGTATCAACTAACATGAACTTTGTCGAGCGTGAAAAAGAAATTGAAAAATTCTGGCGCGACAATGACATTTTTAAAAAAAGTATGGAGAACCGGAAAGAGGGAGAAACCTATACCTTCTATGACGGACCGCCGACTGCAAATGGAAAACCGCATATCGGTCATGTATTAACGCGTGTTATCAAAGATATGATCCCAAGATACCAGACGATGAAGGGCAAGATGGTTCCGCGAAAAGCCGGCTGGGATACTCATGGACTTCCGGTAGAGTTAGAGGTAGAAAAACTCTTAGGTCTGGATGGAAAAGAGCAGATCGAAGAATACGGATTAGACCCATTTATCAAGAAGTGTAAGGAAAGTGTCTGGAAATACAAGGGAATGTGGGAAGATTTTTCTGAAACCGTTGGTTTCTGGGCAGATATGGATAATCCGTATGTTACCTATGATGATAATTTTATTGAGTCCGAATGGTGGGCATTAAAACAGATCTGGGACAAAAAGCTGTTATACAAAGGCTTCAAAATCGTACCATACTGCCCACGATGCGGTACACCTCTGTCCTCCCATGAGGTTGCACAGGGATATAAAGACGTAAAAGAGCGTTCCGCAATTGCAAGATTTAAGGTAAAAGATGAGGATGCTTACATTCTGGCATGGACGACAACTCCTTGGACACTGCCTTCAAACGTGGCACTTTGTGTAAACCCGGATGAAACCTATGTAAAAGTAAAAGCAGGCGACGGATATACCTATTATATGGCAGAAGCACTGTTAGATTCCGTTCTTGGAAAACTTGCCGATGAGGAAAATGGTGTAAAAGCCTACGAAATCTTAGAGACCTATAAGGGCAGTGATTTAGAAAATAAAGAGTATGAGCCACTCTTTGATTTTGCAAAAGACATTATCGCAAAACAGCATAAGAAAGCATATTATGTAACCTGTGACACCTATGTAACCATGGGCGATGGTACCGGAGTTGTACACATTGCACCGGCATTTGGTGAAGATGATGCACAGGTAGGAAGAAAATATGACCTTCCGTTTGTACAGCTTGTCAATGGAAAAGGTGAAATGACCGAAGAGACACCATACGCAGGCGTATTCTGCAAAAAGGCAGATCCAATGGTGTTAAAGGATTTAGAGGAAAAAGGCCTGTTATTTGATGCACCAAAATTTGAGCACAGCTACCCACACTGCTGGAGATGTGATACACCGTTAATCTACTACGCAAGAGAGTCCTGGTTCATTAAAATGACCGCAGTAAAGGATGACTTGGTACGCAATAACAATACGGTTAACTGGATTCCGGAATCGATCGGAAAAGGACGTTTCGGTGACTGGCTGGAAAATATCCAGGACTGGGGAATTTCCCGTAACCGTTACTGGGGAACACCACTCAACGTATGGGAATGTGAATGTGGTCATCAGGAGTGCATCGGAAGCCGCGCAGAGTTAGCAGAAAAGAGTGGAAACCCGGATGCTGCACAGGTAGAGCTTCACAGACCATACATTGATGCCGTAACCATCAAATGCCCGGATTGTGGAAAAGAAATGCACCGTGTACCGGAAGTGATCGACTGCTGGTTTGATTCCGGAGCAATGCCATTTGCACAGCATCATTATCCATTTGAAAATAAAGAAGTGTTTGAGCAGCAGTTCCCTGCAAAATTCATTTCCGAGGCAGTAGACCAGACGCGTGGATGGTTCTATTCCTTAATGGCAGAGTCTACACTGTTATTTAACAAAGCACCTTATGAAAATGTTATTGTTTTAGGTCACGTTCAGGATGAGAACGGACAGAAGATGAGTAAGTCCAAAGGAAATGCCGTAGATCCGTTTGAAGCATTAGAGCAGTACGGAGCAGATGCAATCCGCTGGTACTTCTATATTAATTCCGCACCATGGCTGCCAAACCGTTTCCACGGAAAAGCAGTACAGGAAGGACAGAGAAAATTCATGTCCACACTGTGGAATACCTACGCATTCTATGTACTGTATGCAGAGATCGATCAGTTCGATGCAACGAAGTATACTTTAGACTATGAAAAATTACCGGTTATGGATAAATGGTTATTGTCCAAACTGAATACACTGGTTAAGACGGTCGATGAGAACCTTGGAAATTACAGAATCCCGGAGGCAGCAAGAGCATTGGATTCCTTTGTGGATGAGATGAGTAACTGGTATGTCAGAAGAAGCCGTGACCGTTTCTGGGCAAAAGGCATGGAGCAGGATAAGATCAATGCATATATGACCTTGTATACCGCATTGGTAACTGTCGCTAAGACAGCAGCACCGATGATCCCGTTCATGACAGAGGATATCTATCAGAACCTTGTCAGAAATCTGGACCCGACAGCACCGGAAAGTATTCATCTGTGTGACTTCCCGGTTGCAAATGAGCAGCACATTGATAAAGAATTAGAAGACAATATGGAAGCTGTTTTAAAAATTGTCGTAATTGGCCGTGCATGCAGAAACACAGCAAACATTAAGACAAAACAGCCGATCGGAAAGATGTATGTCAAAGCAGATTTTGCACTGTCAGAGTATTTTGTTGAGATCATCGAAGATGAGCTGAATGTAAAGAACGTGGAATTTACAGAAGATGTCAGTGCATTTACAAGCTACACCTTCAAACCACAGCTTCGTACCGTAGGACCAAAATACGGTAAATATTTGAAACAGATCCAGCAGACTTTAGCATCCTTAGATGGCAATCAGGCAATGGCGAAACTCAAGGCAGAAGGGGCGCTCAAGCTTGACAATATCAGCGACGAGGTTGTATTATGTGAAGAGGATTTACTGATCAGCATGGCACAGAAAGAAGGCTATGTTTCTGACAGTGAAGGTGGGGTTACCGTGGTACTTGACACGAATCTGACACCGGAACTGATCGAAGAAGGAATGGTAAGAGAGATCATCAGTAAATTACAGACCATGAGAAAAGAAGCAGACTTTGAGGTAACAGATCGGATCCATGTAACCTACAGCGGTTCCGACAAGGTAGGCGAGATCTTTGAAAAGTATGGTGAAAATATCAAGACAGTAGTCCTTGCAGATACTGTTACAGAGGGAACGACAGACGGATATCAGAAGGAGTGGAAGATTAACGGAGAAACAGTTCTTCTTGGTGTTCAAAAGGCACAGTAAACAATTATAAAAGAGGAGTTTGCTTATGAATAATGAGACTTTTGACAAAGCGCAATTTATAAAAGATGTACAGGACAATGTCAAGAACCTGTACCGCAAAACCATCAAAGAGGCAACCCAGCAGGAGATTTTTCAGGCTGTATCCTTTACGGTAAAAGATGTCATCATTGATGAGTGGTTAGCAACACAGAGAAGTTTTGATAAACAGGACCCGAAAATGGTTTATTACATGTCCATGGAGTTCTTAATGGGTCGTGCTCTCGGCAACAACCTGATCAACTTAAAGGCATACAAACAGGTAAAAGAAGCACTCGAAGAGATGGGACTGAATCTGGATGTCATTGAGGATCAGGAGCCGGATCCGGCACTTGGAAACGGTGGACTGGGTCGTCTTGCAGCCTGCTTTATGGAATCCCTCGCAACACTGGGCTATGCAGCATATGGCTGTGGAATCCGTTACCGTTACGGAATGTTCAAACAGAAGATCAAAGATGGTTTTCAGGTTGAGGTACCGGACAACTGGTTAAAAGACGGTTATCCATTTGAATTGCGTAGACCGGAGCATGCCTGTGAAGTAAAATTTGGCGGATATGTCCGTGCAGAAGCAGGTGAGAACGGAAGAACCCGTTTTATTCAGGAAGGATATCAGTCAGTAAATGCCGTACCATACGATATGCCGATCATCGGATATGGTAATAACGTGGTAAATACTCTGATGATCTGGGATGCAGAGCCGATGAACTGCTTCGAGTTAGATTCCTTTGATAAAGGAGATTATCACAAAGCAGTAGAGCAGGAGAACCTTGCTAAGAACTTAGTAGAAGTTCTTTATCCGAACGATAACCATATCGCAGGAAAAGAGCTGCGTTTAAAACAGCAGTACTTCTTTGTATCTGCAAGCGTACAGCGTGCCGTAGCACGTTTTAAAAAGAATCATCCTGACATCCATCAGTTACCGGAAAAAGTAACGTTCCAGTTAAACGATACACATCCGACCGTAGCCGTAGCAGAGTTGATGCGTGTCCTGTTAGATGAAGAAGGTTTAGAGTGGGATGAGGCATGGGAGATCACAACCAAGACCTGTGCATACACAAACCATACGATCATGGCAGAAGCATTGGAAAAATGGCCGATTGAGATCTTCTCCAGATTACTGCCTAGAATCTATCAGATCGTAGAAGAGATTAACAGACGTTTCATCCTTGAGATAGAGAAAAAATATCCGGGCAATCAGGAAAAAGTCCGCAAGATGGCAATTGTCTATGACGGACAGGTAAAAATGGCACATCTTGCGATCGCAGCAGGATATTCCGTCAACGGTGTGGCAAGACTTCATACAGAAATCTTAAAGAACCAGGAATTAAAGGATTTTTACGAGATGTTCCCGCAGAAATTCAACAATAAGACCAATGGTATCACACAGCGCCGTTTCTTAATGCATGGAAACCCACTGTTAGCAGACTGGGTAAGCAACAAGATTGGCGAGGACTGGATCACAAACTTAAAACATTTAAAGAAGTTAGAAATCTATGCGGATGATAAGAAAGCACAGCAGGAGTTCATGCAGATCAAGTATCAGAACAAACTGCGTTTAGCAGAGTACATCCAAAAGCACAACGGAGTGGAAGTAGATCCACGTTCTATTTTCGATGTACAGGTTAAGAGACTGCATGAGTACAAGAGACAGTTATTGAACATTCTTCATGTGATGTATCTGTACAATCAGTTGAAAGAACATCCGGAAATGGAATTCTACCCAAGAACCTTTATCTTCGGAGCAAAGGCAGCAGCAGGATATAAAAATGCGAAGCTGACGATCAAACTGATCAACAGCGTTGCAGATGTGATCAATAATGACCCGAGTATCAATGGAAAGATCAAAGTTGTATTCATTGAGGACTACAGGGTATCGATTGCAGAGTGGATCTTTGCGGCAGCAGATGTATCCGAGCAGATTTCTACAGCAAGTAAGGAAGCCTCAGGAACAGGTAACATGAAGTTTATGTTAAATGGTGCTTTAACACTTGGAACTATGGATGGAGCCAATGTAGAGATCGTAGAGGAAGTCGGAGAAGAGAATGCATTTATCTTCGGTATGAGTTCCGATGAAGTCATTGAGCATGAGCAGAAACGTGATTACAATCCGATGGATATTTTCAATCAGGATCAGGATATCCGCAAGGTATTAATGGAACTGATCAACGGATTCTATTCACCAAATGATCCGGAGTTATTCCGTGATCTGTATAACTCACTGCTGAATACACAGTGTACACAGTTTGCAGATACCTATTTCATCTTAGCAGATTTCCGTTCCTATGCAGAAGCGCAGAAACGTGTGATGGAAGCATATAAAGATGAAGAAGGCTGGGCAAAGAGTGCAATTTTAAATGTTGCAAATTCAGGAAAATTCTCATCCGACAGAACCATCCAGGAATATGTGGATGACATTTGGCACTTAGATAAAGTAACAGTAGATATGAGTGTCGTTGAGGATTAATCGCCATTAATAGAATATAGGGATCGTGTGAAAAACCGGAACAGAAGGCTGTGAAACGCCGGATGTTTCCGGTTTTTTGATCAGCAAATTACACAAAGCCGAGTCTATTTTGTTCCGTTGTACGAAAATAAGAAAATCTAAGTCTG
>OLXW01000178.1_pt1 | contig 47405 bp, 47 predicted proteins | sample 1673551 | NCBI WGS metagenome assembly OLXW01 (sample SAMEA103958114, study PRJEB25191) | human gut metagenome | reverse complement strand
ACCCCTCCGGCAGGGAGAACTTCCTACGGTACTCCTCATAGTATTGGTCAAACCCGTGGGAGCGGGCGGCCTTCAGGCTGATCATATACTGGTGGGGGTCAAAGGAGTCCGACTCCAACTCGATGGTGGCCACCGCCAGGTTGGAGCAGTGGTCGGATACCCGCTCGAAGTTGGTGAGCAGGTCGTTGAACACGAACCCCTGGTGCAGGGTGCAGATGCCCTGCTGCAGCCGGTCCACGTGGTGGAGCTTCATCTCGTCGCACAGGGCATCGATGACCTCCTCCAGAGGCTCCACCCGGTAGGCCAGGGCCAGGTCCCCGGTGGTGAAGGCGGTGATGGCGTCGTGGGTGATCTCCTGGACGGCGGAAAAGAGGGTGCTCAGCTCCCGGTCGGCCTCGTGGGAGAAGACGATGCCCTTCTCCTCGATCTCCTTGGCGCACTCGGCGATGTTCATGGCGTGGTCGCCGATGCGCTCCAGATACTTAATGACCATCAGCAGGTCCAGCGCTGCATCCACCTTGCCGGGGTCTTCGGCGATCTCCTGCGCCAGCTGATGCTTGATGGCGTTGAAGTCGTAATCCACCTCGTCGTCTGCGGCGATCACCCTGCGGGCGGCATTTTCGTCCTCTGCCGTCAGGGCGGCAAGGGCATCCAGGATCATCTGGTGGGCCTTTTTGCCCATGGCAATGGCCTGACTTACCGCCGGGTCGCCCTCTTTGCGGACGGTGACAAGGTGGGGGATGATCTCGGCGATGTCGGCGGCATGGTCGCCGATGCGTTCAATGTCCGTGACCACCTTCATGGCGGTGGAGATGCGGCGCAGATCGCCTGCCACCGGCTGCTGACGCAGCAGCAATGTCATGCAGCGGTGCTCGATATCCCGCTCCATATTGTTGATGCGGGCATCCTCCTTCACGATGGCCGCAGCCGCATCGGCATCAGCAACGCAGAGCGCTTCCAGAGCGTTCTCCACGGCATCGGCAGAGTTGCGGCCCATTTCGGTCAGCGAATTTTTCAGCGATTCCAGATCGGTGTCGTACTGTTTACGGATACTCATAGCTGTTTCCTCCTTTAACCGAACCGACCGGAAATGTAGTCCTCGGTGCGTTTATCCTGCGGTGCGCTGAAGATCTGGGCCGTGGGGCCCACTTCCACCAGCTCGCCCAGCAGGAAGAAGGCGGTGCGGTCGCTGATACGGGCCGCCTGCTGCATGTTGTGGGTAACGATGACCACCGTGTAGTTCTTCTTCAGTTCACTCATCAGCTCCTCCACCTTCATGGTGGAGCCGGGGTCCAATGCGCTGGTAGGCTCGTCCATCAGCAGCACTTCGGGCTTCACCGCCAGTGCGCGTGCGATGCACAGACGCTGCTGCTGTCCGCCGGAAAGGCCCAGCGCGCTCTTTTTCAGGCGGTCCTTCACCTCGTCCCACAGGGCCGCGCCCCGCAGCGAGCTTTCCACCAGCTCGTCCAGCTCAGCCTTATTGCGCACGCCGTGCAGCTTGGGGCCGTAGGTGATGTTGTCGTAAATGCTCATGGGGAAGGGATTGGCCTTCTGGAACACCATGCCCACCCGGCGGCGCAGGTCGGTAAGCTGCATTTCCCGGGCAAAAATATCCTCGCCCTTCAGCCGCACATCGCCCTCGATGCGCACATTCGGCACAAGGTCGTTCATGCGGTTGAGGGTCTTTAAAAAGGTGGACTTTCCGCAGCCGGAAGGGCCGATGAGCGCGGTGATCTCCCGCTCGCCCACGTCCAGCGAGATGCCTTTCAGCGCCTTGAAGTCGCCGTACCAGAGGTTCAGGTCTTTTGCCGATATCACCGGCACATTCGTGTTTTCCATAGAATACCTCATTGTTGAATTTAAACGAACCCTCTCAGTCACGCCTGACGGCGTGCCAGCTCCCCCGAAGGGGGAGCTTTTGATCATCTGCCGGTCAGCACCACTCTAGCTCCCCCTTTGGGGGAGCTGGCATTGCGCAGCAATGACTGAGAGGGTTTCTTCTCTTTTTACTGTTTCTGTTTCAGCTTAGTCTTTGCCAGCCGCGCCGCAAGGTTGATGGCCAGCACCAGCACCAGCAGCACCGCACCGATGCCCCATGCGGAAGCAAAATCGCCGTCCTCAAAGGCACGCAGGTACAGCAGCACCGACAGGGTTGCACCGTTGGAGGTGTAGGCTTTGGCCACGCCCTTGGCAATGACCTCTGCGGCACCGGCGGTGAAAAGCAGGGCGGCACTTTCGCCCACGATGCGGCCCACAGCCAGAATGCAGCCGGTCACGATGCCGTCGATGCTGCAGGGCAGCACGATGGTGCGGATGATGTGCCACTTGCCTGCACCCAAGCCCATGGCGCCCTCCCGGTAGCCCTGCGGCACCGTCTTGAGGGATTCCTGCGTGGTGCGGATGATGGTGGGCAGGTTCATGACCACCAGCGTGAGTGAACCGGACAGCAGACAGGTCTGGAAGCCCAGCGCCTGACTGAACACCAGCATACCCACCAGACCGTAGATGATGCTGGGGATGCCCGCCAGCGTTTCGTTGGTGAACTCGATGACCTCGATGAGCCGCCGGTTGGAGGCGTACTCGGTCAGGTAGACCGCCGCGCCTACGCCCAGCGGCAGTACGATCAGCAATGTCAGTACAATGACATACAGTGTGTTGAGGATGGCAGGCAGGATGCCGTCGGTCTTTTTCAACACACTGGCAGTGGTAGAAAGGAACTTCCAGCTGATGTGGGGGATGCCCCGCACCAGCACCATGCCGATGATACCGGCCACCAGAACCATCACCAGAACGGCGCTGGCCCAGACCAGTGCGGTCATGACCCGGTTCCACATCTGACGGGAAGGCGAAAGGCCCTTATTCATCCCGGCTTCCTCCCTTCAGCACAACGTTCAGCACAACATTGATGATCATGATAAAGACGAACAGCACCAGCGCGATGCTGAACAGCGCCTGCCGCTGCAGACCGCCGGCATAGCTCATCTCCTTGGCGATGGCGGTGGTCAGGAAGGTGACGCTGCGGAAGGGACTGTCCGGCATGTTGGGGCTGTTGCCTGCCACCATCATCACCGCCATGGCCTCACCGATGGCACGGCCGATGCCCAGCACAATGCCTGCGGCAATGCCGCTTTTGGCTGCCGGAATGCTGATCTTGAACCATGTTTCAGTGTCGGTGGCACCCAGTGCCAGACTGCCCTGCTCATACTCCGGCGGCACGGCGTTCAGTGCCGTGACCGACACGGACACGATGCTGGGCAAAATCATGATGGAAAGCACCACGATGGCGCTCAGCAGGCAGGCACCGGAAGCCTTTCCGAAGGTCTTTGCCACGGCGGGCACCAGCACCTGCATGCCCAGCAGGCCGAACACCACGCTGGGGATGCCGGACAGCAGCTCGATGGCGGTGACCACCACAGTGCGCAGCTTGGGGTCGGCGGCCTTGGAGAGGAACACCGCCGTCAGCAGGCCGATGGGCACACCGATGATGGCAGCGCCCAGCGTGCCGTAGATGCTGGAAAGGATAAAGGGCAGGATGCCGAACAGCGGCTGGGCTGCCGTGGAGGCCCACTTTGTGCCGAACAGGAATTGGAACAGGCCGATCTTGTGGATGGCCGGCACGCCGGAGATCACCATGTATACCGAAATGAGCACCACGCAGCCCACAGCCAGCATACCGCACAGGAAGAAGATGAAGTTCATCACCGCTTCCAGCCATTCGGCGGGGGTGCGGGGCAACCGCACCCGGCTCAGATAGGATTTTTTGTTCATAGCTGAAATCCTTTATAAAAGCCGCGTCGGCCCGCAGAAACGGCAGCCCGACGCGGCGGGGTATTTTGTGAACGGCCTCGCCCTCTCAGTCTCGGCACTTCGTGTCTCGACAGCTCTCCCAAAGGGAGAGCCTCTGACGAAACCAGAGACTTTGCATGGACTGCCAAGGCCTCTCACTTTGGGAGAGGTGGCATTGCGCAAGCAATGACGGAGAGGGCGAGCCTGCTAACCGTTACTCGTTCACCGGCACAGCGCCTGCGGTGCGGATGAGGTCGGCAGCGTCCTTGCTGGTGGCAAAGTCCACAAAGGCCTGTGCCTGCTCAGACAGGGTCACGCTCTTGTTGGTGACAAACACGAAGGGACGCTGGATCTTGTAGCTGCCGTCCTTCACGGTGTCCTCGCTGCACTCCACACCCTCCACGGTGACCATGGCAACAGTGTCGCCCACAGCGGACAGGGAAGCGTAGCCGACAGCCAGAGGGTTGGCCTCCACAGCGCTGATGACAGCGCCGGTAGCGGTCAGCTCCTGTGCGTACTTGCAGCTGTCCTTCACGTCCACGATGCTCTCAAAGCCATCGCGGGTGCCGGAACCAGCCTCGCGGCCCACCAGAACGATCTCGCCGTCGTCGCCGCCCACATCCTTCCAGTTGGTGATTTCGCCGGTGAACATCTGCTTCAGCTGGTCCACGGTCAGGTCTGCCACCTTGCTGGCCTTGTTGACAACGATGGCGATGCCGTCCAGCGCCACGGTGGTGCCGTCCACGTCGTTCTTCTCGTCGTCCTTCAGGGCGCGGGAGGACAGGCCGATGTCCAGCGTCTTATCGGTAGCACCGGTGATGCCTGCGCCGGAACCGGTGGGGTCGTAGCTGACGGTGACCCCCGGCTCCACCTCGGCAAAGCCCTCGGTCAGAGCAGCGATGACGTTCTTCATAGAGGTAGAACCGCCGGTAGCCACATTGCCGGACAGGGTGCCTGCAGCGGTCTCAGCAGCGGCAGAAGAAGAGGTGGGCTCCGCAGCAGAGGATGCCACAGTGGAAGAGGCTGCGCCGCCGCAGGCGGTCAGAGCCATAGCCGCAGCAGCAGCGCCGCAGACAGTGATAAACGAACGACGAGTGATCTTTTTCATAACCCTTTTCCTCCAATAAATGCCGAAATGCATTTCCGGCCGATGTTTTCTTGTTTCTATGTGTTTTCCTTGGGAACGGCCTTATTGTACCGCACCGCCATGCGCGCTGCGACCATGTACGCGCAAAATGAAGGTAAAGCTTTGGGACATGCCTGCGCGGCAGTGTCAACTTGTGGTAAAGCCGGGCAGAAAAACATGCCGCTTTTCTTTACATGGAGAGAAAAACTGCCCAAAAGGCCTTTTCCGCCGCTGGGCAGAACGACAAAAAGCCCCGGGCACTCTTTCAAAGAATGCTCGGGGCAAAAGGGTCTGCGGGTCAAACCGTGGTAAGGGAAGGCAGGGTCTTGGTGGCTGCATAGCCGCCATTCTTCTTGACAAGGAACAGCGTCTCGCTGATGCCGTTGATGACGATCTTCAGCACCGCAGGCTGACCATTCCGGTAAGCTTCCTTGATTTCTGCATCGGGGAAGTTCAGTCTCAGATCTTTTTCCTCTGTGGCAAAGGGCTTGCCCAACAGCGTGTCGGAGACAAAGAAAGTCCCGGCGGGGGATACCTGCTTCAGCTTTGCTTCGCCCACGGAAGCTTGGAACATGTCGCCGTACTGTCCGCCCTGCCAGCTGCCGCCGCCGGCGTCATAGCGCAGTCTCACCTTGCCGGTGATGGCACCCTTGTCCGTGCCGGATTCCGTGCCCAGATCCACATCCAGACCAAAGACCTTCACGGTGAAGGGTCCGATCTGGACCTCGTCGTCTGCCAGCTGACCGCTGCCGCCGCAGCCGGTCAGCACGCCGGACAAAGAGATTGCTGCAGCCGCAGCTGCTGCGCTCTTCATAAAGGTACGCCGGGTCATTTTTTCTGCCATAATATTGCCCTCCTCTAAAAGCGTTTTGCTGTGCTTTTAGCGTACCACTTTTGGGGAGTCTGTCAACAAAAATATGACAAAAAGGCGCTCTGTACACATAATTTGCACAGAGCGCCTTCTGCTCAGCAGTATTTTGTTCCGTCCGGGCAGTAGAACTGCACGTACTTCTGCCACTCGGTCTCGCTGATGGTGCGGCGGTAGCAGTCCACCAGGGCATCCACGGCCTGCCGGTCCGCAAAGGTACCGGCACCCGGGCAGTCCAGCACCAGAATGCGGAACCATGCATCAAACAGGTGCTCGGTGAAGCCGGTGTCCCGCGCGCCGCACCGGGCATAAAAGCCCAGCCGCCGCACCGCCATTGTCTCGTCCTCCGCCTTATCCGGGCATTCGGCCTCAATGAGGATGGCCTGTGCACCCCGCTCGTGCTGCGGCAGGTCGGCCAGCAGCTGCGCGCCCAGCCCTGCAGCACGGTATTCCGGCAGCACGGCAAAGTAATCCAGCTGGCTCACCCTGCTGCCTGCCGGGCGCACCATGAGCAGGTACGCCGCCAGTGTTTCGCCGTCGAACACGCCCCATGTGTGGGCGGTGCCGTCCGCTTCGCTGTTCAGGATCATGCTCAGGGGCTTTAGCTCCGTGGGCGGAAAGTCCCGCCGCATTTCGTCCAGATAGACCCGCGTCAGTTCTTTTTCGTTCAGTTTCCGCCAGCTGTACACTTTGCTCATGGTTTTTCCTCCCGTATCTGCCTTTTGAACCAGTATAGCACACTCCGCGCGGGAACGCAAAAAGCCGCCGGGAGCGGCAGGCTCTGCCCTTCTCCCGGCGGCTTTTATGGGAATGCAGGAGCAACCAGTCTCCCGCACAAACTCCGTTCAGAATGCTGTGTGCGTTACAGCATCTTCTTCAGCTCGTCGTACACGAACTGGACCTTGGTGCCGATGATCACCTGGCAAGCGTTCTTGCTGGGGCGGATGACACCGGCAGCACCAGCGGCCTTGACAGCCTTCTCGTCCACCTTGGCGTTATCCTTGACCTCAAAGCGCAGACGGGTTGCGCAGTAACCAACTTCCTTCACGTTCTCCTTGCCGCCGACAGCAGCCAGAACAGCGGAAGCGACTTCGGTATAGTTGTTGTTTGCCAGAACGACCTTCTTCTCGGCCTCTTCGTCCTCGTCCTCACGGCCGGGGGTCTTCAGGTCGAACTTGGTGATGGCAAAGTAGAACACTGCGTAGAACACCACGAAGGCTGCGATGCCCAGAGGAATGATCATCCAGGTCTTGGCAGCTGCGGGCAGGGAAGCAGAGAACACCAGGTCAGTAGCGCCTGCGGAGAAGCAGAAGCCGGCACGGAAACCGGAGTAGTAGGTGATGATGGTGAAGATGCCGTACAGAGCAGCGTACACAACGTACAGCGGGAAGCACAGGAACATGAAGCCGAACTCGAAGGGCTCGGTAACGCCGCAGACGAAGGCGCAGATTGCAGCGGACAGAACCAGGCCGATGGCAGCCTTCTTGTTCTTAGCGGTCTTGACCATAGCCAGAGCAGCGCCCAGGACACCGAACATCATGCAGGGGAAGAAGCCGGACATGTACATACCAAGGCTCCAGCCCACATCAGCAGAGGTCTCGCCAGCCCAGAAGTGGCTCAGGTCGCCCAGACCGATGGTGTCGAACCAGAACACGTTGTTCAGAGCGTGGTGCAGACCGGTGGGGATGAGCAGACGGTTCAGGAAGGCGTAGATGCCGGCGCCGATGCCGTTCATGCCAGCGATGCCGTTGCCGATTGCGACCAGAGCGTCGAAGATGACGGGCCAGACGAACAGCAGAACAACGGACACCAGAATGGAGATCAGACCGGTAGCGATTGCAACGAAGCGCTTGCCGGAGAAGAATGCCAGCCAGTCAGGCAGCTGGATATCCTTGAACTTGTTGTAGCAGGCAGCGCCCACAACAGCGGCCAGAATGCCGATGAAGGAGTTGCCGGCGACCTTCTGGAAGGCGATGTAGGTAGCAGTGCCTTCTTCCAGGTGACGGACCATGCCGACCACACCGGGGTTCAGCAGCTGCTGCATCATCAGGAAGCTGACCAGACCGGCCAGACCTGCGGTGCCGTCGTTGTCTGCAAGGCCGACAGCGGCACCAATGGCAAACAGCCATGCCATGTTATCGATCAGAGCGCCGCCTGCCTTGACCAGCAGGAAGCCAACGGTATATGCTGCGCCGGAGGTTGCTGCACCGGGAACGCCCATAACGCCCGGAGCAAGGGCATAACCAAGACCCATCAGGATGCCGCAGATCGGCAGGACCGCGACGGGAAGCATCAAAGCTTTGCCCAGTTTCTGGAGATACTTCATCATAAAGCACATTCCTCCTTAAGAAATGTTTGTGTTTACAGACGCCTCTGGTTGCAGGCCGTCCATAATTCCGTAATAGAATAGTAACATATTTCCGCAAAAAAAGAAAGTCCCTTTCGCCTTTTTTCTATCAAAATGCATCAAAAGTCCTCATTTGGCAGTTTTTCAGTCGATAATTTTTAGTTTTTCCGCACAAGGGTCGTCTTTGTGTTGAAAATTCTTTTCTTTTTACGTACATTTTGCCCAAAGGCTTGCATCCCACAGCCGAATCGGGTACTATACTATTATAAAGAACATGCGCCCTCTCAGGCCGCTTCGCGTCCAGCTCTCCCAAAGGGAGAGCCCTTGGCAAAACCGCAAACTTTGCATGGACTGCCAAAGCCTCCCACTTTGGGGGAGGTGGCATTGCGCAAGCAATGACGGAGAGGGCGAGGATGCAAAATAAAAGGAGACAGCATTATGGAATGGACTGATATCCGCCTGACCGTGGCCAAGGCCGATGCCGACAACGCCGAAGCCGTTGCCACCATGATCGCCGAGGGCGGCATCTATATCGAAGACTACAGCGACATCGAGCAGCAGGTGGCCGAGATCGCCCATGTGGATCTGATCGAGCAGGAGCTGCTGGACAAGCCCCGCGATACCGTTATCATCCATATGTATCTGGAGCCGGGCGCTTCCCCCGTGGAAACGCTGGCCCTCATTGCCGCCCGCATGGAAGCTGCAAACATCGCCTACACCGTAGAGACCGAGGGCGTGGAGCAGGAGGACTGGCAGAACGGCTGGCGCAAGTATTATCACCCCCTGGAAATCGGCAAACGGCTGGCCGTGGTGCCCTCGTGGCAGCAGTACGACACTGACCGGGTGAAGCTGATCCTTGACCCGGGCCTTGCCTTCGGCACCGGCGGCCACGAGACCACCAGCCTGTGCATGGAAGCGCTGGACGAGCGGGTGACCGGCGGCGAGCGGGTGCTGGACATCGGCACCGGCAGCGGCATCCTTGCCATTGCGGCGCTGAAGCTGGGCGCTGCCGTGGCCGAGGGCGTGGACATCGACCCTGTGGCCGTGCGCACCGCAGGCGAGAACGCCGCGTTGAACGGCGTGCAGGACAAGCTGACCGTGCTGGTGGGCGACCTTTCCGATAAGGCCAGCGGCAAATACGACATCATCACGGCCAACATCGTGGCCAACGCCATCCTGTCTCTGGCCCCCGCCGTGCCGGGCCTGATGGCGGAGGGTGCCACCTTTATTGCCAGCGGCATCATCGACAGCCGCAAGGACGAAGTGATCGCCGGGCTGGAAAAGGCCGGCCTTGCCGTTGTGGAAGTGAAGGAGAAGCGCGGCTGGGAGTGCATCGTCTGCAAGAAAGCGTAAGGAGATTTTATGCCGCACCGTTATTTTACCACCGAGATCTCTGACGGCACCGCCACCCTGCGCGGGGCCGATGCCCACCATCTTGCCCGCGTGATGCGCGCAAGGCTGGGCGATACTGTCATTCTATGCGACGGCAATGCCGTGGAATACACCGCCACCATCACCGGCTTTGGCGATGAGTGTGTGGAGTTCCGGGTGGAGCCGGGCTATCCCAGCGCCGCCGAACCCAGCGTGGAGGTCACTCTGCTGGCCGGTTACCCCAAGCAGGACAAGCTGGAGCAGATCATCAAGCACGGCGTGGAGCTGGGCGCAGCCCACATCGTGCCCTTCTTCAGCCGGTATTGCGTGGCGGCGCCCAAAAAAGAGGAGCAGAAGAACGAGCGCTACAACCGCATTGCGGTGGAAGCCGCCAAGCAGTGCGGCCGGGGCATTCTGCCGGATGTGGCCCTGCCGCTGGCAAACTTCGGGGCCGTGTGCCGCACCTTTGCACAGTACGACCTTGTGCTGTTCTGCTACGAGTGCGGCGGCGCGCCCCTGCGCGACCTGCTGGCCGCAGCAAAGCCCGCCGATGGTGAAAAACTGAAAATCGCCATCGTGACTGGTGCCGAGGGCGGCTTTGCCGCCGAGGAAGCCGAGATGGCCGCAAAGGCCGGTGCCAGAACGGTGGGCCTTGGCCCCCGCATCCTGCGGTGCGAGACCGCCCCGCTGGCCGTGCTTGCGTCCGTCATGACCCTGACGGGAAATCTGGAATAATGCTTTGTGCTGCCAGTACATCACCCAGCGGGATGATAAGGACATCTACGTGCAGGATGAGCGGGGCGACATCAATCAGCGTGAGGATCCCAACATCGTCCTGACCACCAAAGACGAGACCACCGGCAAAACCAAGACCACTTCCAACACCGTCACCATTACCGCCGAAGACGGCAACACTGCCAATGTGACCCTGCAGGATGTGCACATTCAGCCAGACTCCAAGGGGAGTTCTGACCCCGCACCCATCGAGATCAAGGGCAACGGCAACACTAACCTTGAGCTGAACGGCGATAACATCGTTCTCAGCGGCATGTTCCTGCTGGCCGCAGGCTTTGTGCTGGACCGCAAGAACCGCCGCATGAACTGAGGAACCATTTTTAAAAGCCATCTCCTCCTGCTGTGCATTCCGCAAGCTGCACGGCAGGTTTCCCAAACAAAGGGGGCTGCTGCACACATCCATGCGTGCAGCAGCCCCTGTTTTTATTTGATCTCTGCTTCCAGCAGAGCTTTCTTCACGTTCAAAAGGTTCTGCGGGCTCACCGAGAAGCTGCGCAGGCCCAGCTGCAAATACTGCACCGTGTTGGCCGGGTTGCCCACCGCAAGGCCGCAGATGGTCACCGGCACATTGCGAACCTTTGCGGCATCCATCACCATAGTGATGAGCTTTTTCATGGCCTTGCTGGCCGGGCGGTAGTAGTGCTCGGCGCTGGCAAGCTCCCGGTCTGCCGCGTGGGTATACTGGGTCAGGTCGTTGGTGCCGACCACAAGAAAATCGACCCCGTGCTCTACAAATTCCTCAGCGGTCAGGCAGGCAGCGGGTACGCTGAGCATCACGCCGAACTTTGTATCTTCGTTGAACGCCACGCCGCGCTCCCGCAGGTGTTCGCGGCAGCGCTCCACCACACGCATGGCTGCGTCCCAGTCCTCCACATTCGTCACCATGGGGAACATCACCCGCAGCGGGCCGCGGGCCGCTGCGCGCAGCAGCGCACAGAGCTGCGTCTCGAACTGGTGGGGCTGGCGCAGACTGTTGCGGATGCCCCGCAGGCCAAGCTTGGAAGACTGCAGGCCCTGATAGGCGTCGGAAATGGTGCGGTCTGAGCCAAAGTCGAAGGTGCGCACCGTTACCGGGCAGCCCTTGGCGGCAGCAAGACAGGAGCAGTAGAAGAAATACTGTTCCTGCTCATCGAGGATGCGGCCCGGCAGCATCATGTAGCCGGTGCGCAGCAGGCCCACGCCCTGTGCGCCGGACTGCATGGCCGTGTCGATGTCCTCCGGCCCAAAGCAGTTGGCCAGCAGCTCAAAGGGCTGGCCGTCCTTTGTCCTGTTGGGCAGAGCATGCAGCTGCCCCATCTCTTCGTTCTCCCGCTGCAGCTCGCAGATGCGGGTCTCGGCCTGCTGGCGGGCGGCAGCGTCCGGGTCCAGCGTGCACTGGCCCCCGGTGGCGTCCAGAATCACGGTGCGGCCGTCGCAGTCGTCCAGAAAATCCCGGCCCACCTGCACGATGCCCGGGATATTCATTGCCCGGGCAATGATGGCCGCGTGGCTCTGGCCGCTGCCCTCTGCCGTGATGATGCCTAAAATCATGCCGGAGGGCACGCTGAACAGGTCGGTGGGCATCAGCCGCTCTGCCGCAAGGATCACCGGGTGATCCAGCGCCAGCCACATGCGGGGGCGGTTGGTGATGATGTTGATGACCCGGCGGCTTGCGTCGAGGATATCCACACTGCGCAGCTGCATGTAGGGGTTATCCTTCATGTTGGCCAGCTGGTCGGCGTAGCGCTGGCCCACCTGATTCATGGCCGCTGCCGCACCAATGCCTGCATTGATGCAGAAGCGCACCTCGTTCATCATGCCCTCGTCGTCCAGCATCATGCTCTGGAACTGGAAGATGGCCTGTTCGCTGGGTGCGGCACGGTCTGCCATGGATTCCAGCTCGTCCTGCGCCGTGCGGATGGCATCGGTGAGCAGCTGCAGCTCCCGGGACGGTTTAAAGGGGCCCACGGTCGTGGTCTCCACATGGTGCTCCAGACGGCTCACCTGCCCCAGCACAAGGCCGGGAGAAGCGCAGGAACCTTTATACACTTTCATGTTCGGTCACCTCCGGCAAAAGCTCGGCTTCCGGCGTGGTCAGGGTGCGCCAGACCAGCGCCTGCAAAAAGGTATTGGGCAGCAGCGCGGCCAGTGCGGCCCGCGCCGCATCGGCACTGCCCTCAAACAGCGGTGCAAAGCTCTGCATCCGTGCCTGATCGCACTTTGCAAGGAATGCATCGCACAAAGTATGGGTGGTGTAGTAATGGGCCGGGTCCACACCGGCATCTTCCGCGGCGGCTTCCAGCGGGGCAAGGTCGGCATCCTTCATCTTGGCCAGCAGCAGGGCCGCATCCGCCGTCAGGGTGACCGGGTATTTCTCCCGCACGGCCTTTTGCACCCGCTCAAATTTTGCGTGGAACGCAGCAGCGTCCGCGCAGCTCTGGGCATCACAGGAGACAGCATAGGCACACCCCCGCAGATATCCCATAGCGCGGCGGGTATCATAGTAGCCCAGCTCGATGTTGCGGCGGGCGGTGTCGGGGTCAAAGTGCAGGATATCGCCCAGCTCCCAGTAGCTGCGCACCATCACGGTGGGCAGGCCGGTGAGGTTGGGGCGGGTGATGCCCACGCCTTCCAGATCGACGCACACCAGTTCATCCGCGCCCATGCGTTTGGCAAGACCGGTGGGCATGTTGTCGCTGTAGCCGCCATCCAGAAACTTGACCCCGTCGATCTCCCGCGCACGCAGCGCCGGGAAGCAGGCAGCGGAGGCCATCAGGTAGTCCTTGACCTTTCCTGCCGGGATCTCGTCCAGCGTCAGCTCCCGGGGCTTTAAGCCCCGCTGCTCCACCGTGACAAGGCCGAAGCGGATGGGAGCCGCGCGCAGGGCATCCTCGTCCAGCACCCGCTCCACGATCTCTTCCAGCGGGGTCACATCCATGCCGCCGGCTTTCACCACGCTGCGCAGGAACTGGTGCAGGGCCGAAAGGTCGGCATCCTCCTCCGGCAGCTCCATCACATCCTTGCTGCGGATGGCCAGCCACATATCGCGGGCCGTCTCGTACTGGTCCAGCACGAACATGGCACCGTTCAGGCTGCCAACGCTGGTGCCGGTAATGATCTGCGGGTGCCAGTTCAGCTCCATCAGCGCGCGCCACACACCCACCTGATAGCTGCCCCTGGCTCCGCCGCCCGCCAGCACCAGAGCTTTGCACGGAGCACTGCGTTCATCCATTGCATCCGCCTCCTTTGATCGTTTCCGGTTTTGTTCAGATTATAGCATAATTCCAGAGAAATTTCTTCCGTTTTTTGTAAATTGATGCCTTTCTCCCGGCAAAGAAACATGGTATACTTGTCAGGATCTCAAAAGGAGGCATTCTCATGCACTGCAAGCAATGGATTTTTGATATGGACGGCACCCTGACCGACAGCATGACCGTGGTGTGGGAGGGTGCCCCCGACGCACTGCTGCGCCGCTATGGCCGCACCCCGCGGGGGGATCTGCGCGCCACACTGCTGAACATGGGAATGCAGGAGGGCGCACAGTATCTGATCCGGGAGTACGGCCTGCCGCTGACCGAGGAAAGCTATTTTTCCGTGATGCGCGAGGTGATCGCCGAATTGTACGAGACCGTGGAGCTGAAACCCGGCGTGCGCACGATGCTGGCAAAGCTGCAGGCCGAGGGCGCACGCATGTGCATCTGCTCCAACACCTGGGCCGAACAGTGCCGCACCGTGCTTACCCGGCTGGGCATCGCGCAGTATTTCTCCTTCATCGTGGAAGCGCGGGGCGTGCTGCACAAAAGCCACCCGGAGGTGTTCTTTGAGTGCATGAGCCGTCTGGGCGGTGCAGACCCCGCCGCCTGCGCCGTGTGCGAGGATGCCGTATACGCCGCCGCCACCGCCCACAAGGCCGGGTATTACGTCATTGGCATTGCAGACCGCACCTCTGCCGCCGACGAGCCGGAGATGCGCCGCATCTGCAGCCAGTTCGTGCCCCGGTGGGATGCGCTGGACTGGACACGTGTGTAATAAAAAAGGGCCGCAGCGTGCGGTTCTTTTCTTTATCTGATCCTTCTTTGCTCTTGCATTTTGTGCGCAAGAAGAGTATGATATTATAAATAGGACTGCCCCAAGGGGGAAGTGTCCTCATTTGTAAGAATACACTCTGTGATTTTTAATATAAAGGTATAATATCCGTAAAGAGGAGACCTTCCGTCATGAACAACCCACTCGTCAGCATTATCGTGCCTGTGTACAACGTGCAGAATAGTGTTGCCCGCTGTCTGGAGAGCATTTGTGCCCAGACATGGAAGGATATCGAGGTCATTCTGGTCAACGACGGGTCCCGGGACGAAAGCTTTTCCATCTGTGAGCAATTCCGTGAAAAGGACCCCCGCATCGTTCTGGTGGACAAATCCAATTCCGGTGTGTCGGAGACCCGCAACTGCGGCATGTCCCTTGCAAGGGGCAAGTATGTGCAGTTTGTGGACAGCGACGATTATCTCGACCCTGATTTTACCGAGCGGCTGGTGACTGCCGCCGAAGCGAACAACGCCGATCTGGTCATTGCACCTTACTGGATGGTGATTCCCGCCAACTCTTCCAAGGCCACGCAGGCACTGGAAAACCTGCAGGAGAACCTTGGCATCGATACCGAGAAAAAGCCTGATGATATCCGTGAATACGGCTTCCTGCCCGAGGGCATCTACGACCGCGATACCTTTGCCCTGCGCCTGATGGAGAAGCCCGCATCCTTCTTCTACAGCGTGCTGTGGAACAAGCTCTACCGCCGGGATATTCTGGCAGACCATCATCTTCAGTTCACCAGCGAGGTGCGCTGGGCCGAAGATCTGGTTTTCAACCTGGAATACATTTTGTACGCCAATGTTTTCGTATCCATTTCCAAAGCGGGCTACCACTATGTGCAGAACCCCCAGAGCATCTGCCACACCCAGATCAATCTGGCTTCCATCGTGCAGAACAAACTGCAGGTGTTCCGCTATTACAAGGAGCTGTACACAAAGCTGGGCCTGTACGATCAGGTGCAGCCGCAGCTGTATAAATTTCTGACCGCGTTCTCCGAGAACGCCTATCCCTCCGGTTCTCCCCAGAAGATCATCATGGACATGGCCAACCACTGGGGCTTTGGTGTTCTGGATGCTTCCGACAAGGAAAAGAAACACAAAACCGAACCTGATGCCTGATCTCCGGGCACGAAAAAAAGAGCCGTGAAAGCGGCTCTTTTTTGTTTGCCATTTTACCGGTCGATCCAGCTGCGGAAGGCTTCGCGCACTGCACCCTCCCGTCCGCGCGGGATGGGGATGCGCGCACCGCTGCACATCTGCAGCTCGCCCGCCGTCAGCAGCTGTGCCGCCGCCAGATTGACCACATAGGAGCGGTGCGGCTGCAAAAAACGCCCGTCTTCCAGCAGCGGCTTTGCTACCTCGGCAAAGGACACCCGCAGCGAAAGGGACACCACATCCTCGCCGCTGAGCAGATGGAAGTGCACCACATGGTGGGTACACTCCAGATATTCGATCTGCGCATAGGCCAGCGCCCGCAGGCCTTCGGCGGTGGCAACGGTCATTGCCGGGCCGTACTCCGGCTCGGTGGCGCGGGCAAGCAGGGCCGAAAGCTCCTGCTGGTGCACCGGCAGAAGCAGATACTGCATGGCATCCACCCGGAAAGCGCTGTAGGCGTGGGCCGGTGTGCGGGCCGCAAAGGCCAGCGGAGCCCTGCGGCCCCGGCGGCGCAGCTCCGCAGCCGCCGAAAGCCCTGCCGGGGCCGCTACAGCGCCCAGTTCGATGAGATACAGGTCAAACCGTTCTCCCTCGGTGTCCCGGCGCAGCAGCGCATCTGCATCCGGCAGCTGCTGCACGATGCACGCATCCTGCCGCCGGGCAAAATATTCCATGCACTGGCGTTCCAGCCCGCTGCGCAAGGCCGCGTCCGGGCTGCATACCGCAATGTGAAATACCATCTCACATTCTCCTTTCCGCCAGCCGCCCGCCTTGATTTTTGCGCAGGGCTGGAGTATGATAAATAAAACTTTGCTGCATCGAAAAAAGAAAAAACGGAGGGACCCGCCATGCCGCAGCCGCTTGTCAGCGTTATTGTGCCCGCCTATAACGCGGCGGGCTTCATCTCCCGCTGTGTGGAGAGCATCACATCCCAGAGCTACCCGGAGCTTGAGATCCTTCTGCTGAACGACGGCTCCACCGACGACACCCTTGCTGTCTGCCGGAAGCTTGCTGCCGCCGACAGCCGCATCCGTGTGGTGGACAAGCCCAACACCGGCGCAGCAGACACCCGCAGCTGCGGCCTTGCCCTTGCCCACGGCGAATACATCCAGTTTGCGGACAGCGACGATCACCTGCTGCCGGGCTGCACCGCAAACCTGGTGGCTGCTATGCAGCGCAGCCATGCCGACCTTGTGCTGGCTCCCTACCGGATGATGGTGCCCCGCAAGGATGGCGGCTATGACACCCGGGAGTACAGCCTGCTGCCCGCCGGGGTGTACAACAAGGTAGATTACCTGTGGCAGCTCACCGGCAATGCCGCTGCCTTTTACTACGGCGTGCTCTGGAACAAGCTCTACCGCCGGGATCTCATCCAGATGGCGCACATCCGGTTCGAGCATGTGGTATACGCCGAGGACCAGCTGTTCAACACCCGGTATCTGCAGGTGGCACAGCGGTTTGCCGCCATCGACGAAGCCGCCTACTGCTACATCCAGAACCCGCAGAGCGTATGCCATACGCAGGTGAGCGCGGCGGACATGCTGCGCCACCGCAGCCGGATGTACCACACCTATAAGGAACTGTGCATCCAGCTGGGCGTGTACGATAAATTCCGCCTGCGGCTGCACGGCATCTATCTGAGCCTGTTTGAAAGCCCTCTGCCCAACGGCCCGGTGCAGAAGCTTTCCGACGCATTTGCCCGCACCCACAGCCGCATCTGAGAAAAGGAGAACCTATGGAATTTCCCCTTGTAAGCATCATCGTGCCCATGTACAACACTGCCGGGTGCATTGCCCGCTGTATCAAAAGCATCTGCGCCCAGACTTATAAAAGCATTGAGATCTTGCTGCTGAACGATGGCTCCACCGACGACACCCTTGCCATCTGCCGCGCCCTTGCCGCCAGCGACCACCGCATTGCACTGGTGGATAAAACCAACACCGGCGCAGCGGATACCCGCAATCAGGGCATTGCGCTGGCCCACGGCAAATACATCCAGTTTGTGGACAGCGACGACTGGCTGGCCCCCGATTTTACGGAAAAGCTGGTCTCCGCCGCCGAGGCCCACACCGCCGATCTTGTGATCGCACCCTTCTGGATGGTGTACCCGGAAAACTATGTGGAGCACATTCGCCCATGGGAAAAGGCGCTGCAGCATGTGCTCCAGCGCAATCCGCCCCGCACCCGGGCCTATGGCTATCTGCCTGCCGGGGTGTACACCGGACAGGAGTACGCAAAGCATCTGATCCAGAAGCCAAACACCTTCTACTATGGCAGTCCCTGCAACAAGCTCTACCGCCGTGACCTCCTGCGGAAGCACAGCCTCCATTTCCGCAAAGAATTGTTTGCGGAGGATCAGCTGTTCAACACCGAATATCTGCGCTATGTGCGCACCGCCGTTTCCATCCCGGACATCGGCTATTACTACCTGCAGAACAGCCAGAGCGTCTCCCACTCCAGAGTGACCACCGCCGACATTCTTTCGCTGCGGCGGCGGGTGATGCTCCTGTACCGGGACATCTACACCGAACTTGGCATCTACCCGGAAACGCGGGCGGCCATCCTGCGTTCGCCCTTTGGCGAAAACGAGTTCACTCTTCCGCCGCTGGACACCCCACAGACGCACTGCTGCAAGCTGTGACCCTATAAAAAGCACCCGGCTGCCGCCGAGAGCCGCTCTGGCTCCTGCACGGCTCCGGGTGTTTTTTGCGCTTTCTCAGCAGCCGATGGCGGCACACTTCTCCGCCAGCCAGCTGCGCTCTTCGTCGTTCAGGTGCGGTGCCAGCTTTGCAAACACCTGACGGTGGTAATCGTTCAGCCATGCGATCTCGTCCTTATCCAGCACACCGGGCAGGATGGGAGAGGTGGCAATGGGCACGAACATCAGCGGTTCAAAGCCAAGGAAGGTACCGTACTGGTTATCGGCCTTGTGCACGCACACCAGCTCGTTCTCGATGCGGATGCCCACGAGGTCGGTCTCGTAAACGCCCGGCTCGTCGGTGACCACCATGCCGGGACGCATCCGGGTGGTGTTGCGGCTGTTCAGGGCATGGGGGCCTTCGTGCACGTTGCCCACAAAGCTGACGCTGTGACCGGTGCCGCAGCGGTAGTTGATGAGGTGCCGCCACAGCGGTTCCCGGGCAATGGTGTCGATCATCTTACACTCGCAGTAATTCAGCCAGACGGCCTTGGCAAGGTCGATGTGGCTCTGCAGAGTCCATGTGTAGAAGCGCTTTTCGTCCTCGGTCAGCGGGCCAAGCGGGTAGGTGCGGGTGATGTCGGTGGTGCCGTCCATGTAGGTGGCACCGCTGTCCACCAGCAGAAAGCCCTTCTTTTCCAGCACAGCGTGATCTTCCGGGGTGGCGTGGTAGTGCATCATGGCTGCGTTGCCGCCGTAGGCCGCAATGGTGCCAAAGCTTTCCACAAGGAATTTATCGTCCGCACTGCGGTACTTGTGCAGAATTTCATCCACCGTCAGCTCGGTCAGGGTCTCACCGGCAGCAAGGCGGCTTTCCAGCTCGATCTGGAACCGCACCATGGCCACAGCGTCCCGGATATGGGCCTGCTTTGTGTGGGCAAGCTCCGTTTCGTTCTTCACGCCCTTCATCATCAGCAGCGGGTCGGTGCCGTCCTTCACGGTGAGGGCAGGGTTCTGCTCCAGCACCTGATACACGGCGTAGTTCACCGTGGAGCACTCGGCCAGCACGGTCTGGGGTTCCGTCTCAGCAGCGAGGAACTCCAGCACATCGTCGTACTCCGCCAGTGTGATGCCGTTGGCTTCCAGCTCTGCCTTTGCCTCCGGGGTGACGCGGGCTGTGTTGATGAAGAGTACCGCGCGGCTGGGGGTCACATAGCAGTAGGCCATGGCATAGGGAGTGCACTCAATGTCCATGGCGCGCAGGTTCAAAAGCCATGCCAGATTATCCAGCTTGCCCACAAACTGAGCGGTGCAGCCCAGCTCCTTGAGCTTGCTGCGCAGCTGATCCAGCTTTTCCGCCGGGGAGAAGCCCGCATATTCCTTCGGCAGGATCCACGCTGGGGTATCCGGCAGGGCAGGGCGGCCCTCTGTCCACAGCTCGTCCTCAAGGTTCAGGGTCTTGATGGAAGCGCCCTTCTTTTCCAGTGCCTTTTTCAGGTCGTTCACGAGGGCCGTGCTGGCGGTCAGGCCGCACAGGCCCAGTGCTTCGCCCTCATTCAGGGCATTTGCGCAGTATTCCTCCACGGTGGGCACGCCGGGTTCCCCCATGCGCTGCAGCTTGATCTCGGTACCCGCAATTTCCTTCTCGGCCTGCACAAAATAACGGCCGTCGGCCCACAGGGCGCTCTCGGTGCGGGTGACCACGAAGTTGGAGTTCTCACCGTGGAACCCGGAGAACCAGGTCAGGCTGGTGTAATGGCAGGGCAGGTATTCGCTGGCGTGGGGATCACCCACAGGGATCAGATAAACGGCCACGCCGTTTGCAGCCATGGCGGCACGCAGCGCGGCAAGGCGTTTTGGAACGGTATTCATGCTCATATGATTTGCTTCCTTTTCTCTCACCGGAAAGCCCGGCAGCGGTGCATTTCTGTTTGGCCTTATTGTATCATTCCGGGAAAAAGATTGCAATGCAGGGGCGGGACAGTTTGGAATGACCTCCGCTGCCGGAGAGCATCCTCGCTGGCTGGACCCTCTCAGTCAAAGCCTTGCGGCTTTGCCAGCTCCCCCGAAAGGGGGAGCTTTATTCGTGCCGACCTTCAGAAAACAAAAAGCTCCCCCTGAGTGGAACGACTTCCCCCGGCCGGGGGAAGATGGCGAAGCCAGAAAGGGGAACGGCTGGCGAACGCAGTGAGCCTGAGAGGGTTGGCGTCCTCTCAGCAAAACCGTCAGGTTTTGACTGAGGGAGTTCGTTCTCCCTCAAAATGCCGCCAATTTGCAAAAAAAGTTACAATTTTTTCTTGAAAAAGGCGGTTTTCCCATTGACAGCCTTGTTATAATAGGAGTGTAAGTTTTTTGAGCCAGCACTCTGCGGCTCTGTGTGCTATTCGAAGAAAGAGGCAATTGAATCATGACCAAAATCGATATTTTCTCCGGCTTCCTTGGTGCCGGTAAAACTACCCTGATCAAAAAGCTCATCAAAGAGGCCTTTGCCGGCCAGCAGGTGGTGCTGATCGAGAACGAGTTCGGCGAGATCGGCATTGACGGCGGCTTTCTGAAGGAAAGCGGCATCCAGATCAACGAGCTGAACGCCGGCTGCATCTGCTGCTCTCTGGTGGGCGACTTCCGCACCGCCCTGCAGCAGGTGGTGGAGCAGTACCACCCCGACCGCATCGTCATCGAGCCCTCCGGCGTGGGCAAGCTCTCCGATGTGACCCGCGCTGTGGAAGGCGTGGCTGAGCATCTGGATGTGCAGCTGAACAGCTTTGTCACCGTGGCCGATGTGAACAAAGTCAAGATGTATATGAAGAACTTCGGCGAGTTCTACGACGACCAGATCAGCCACGCAAGCTGCATCCTGCTCAGCCGCACCCAGACCGCCAGCGAAGAGAAGATCGCCGCTGCGGTCGCCATGCTGCGCGAGAAGAACCCCACCGCTACCATCGTGACCACCGCATGGGACGAGCTGACCGGTGAGCAGATCCTGAAGGCCATGTCCACCAAGGACGACTTCAAGGCAGAGCTGATCGCCATGGCTGCAAAGGCCAATGAGGAGCACTCCCACGAGGACGAGGAAGAAGAGCATCACCACCATCATCACCACGATGACGAGAACGGTGTGTGCAGTTGCGGCCATCATCACGACCACGATGATGATGACGACGAGGATGAGCACGAGCATCACCACGATCACGATGAAGATGATGACCACGATGAGCACGAGCACCATCATCACGATCATGACGACCACGACCATTGCTGCTGTGGCCACCATCACGACCACGATGATGACGATGATGACGACGAGCACGAGCATCATCACGACCATGACGGCCACTGCTGCTGCGGCCATCACCACCATCATCATGACCACGATGCCGACGAGGTATTCACCAGCTGGGGCGTTGAGACGGCCCGCAAGTTCACCAAGGCAGAAGTGGAGCACGCCCTCACCGAGCTGGATACCGGCAATTACGGCATGATCCTGCGCAGCAAGGGCATCGTGAACGGCGGCGCAGACGGCTGGCTGGAGTTCGACTATGTGCCCGGCGAATGGGAAGTGCGTGCCCGCGGTGCAGATGTGGGCGGCAAGCTGGTCGTGATCGGCTCCAAGCTGAACGAAAAGGCCATTGCAGAGCTGTTCGGCTGCTGAGCTCCTTCAGTCAAACCCTAACGGGTTTGCCAGCTCCCTCAGAGAGGGAGCCTGATTGGATAATGATTTTTTAAGGAGAAACCATTCCTATGGCAAAAGAAATTCCGGTCTACCTGTTTGTGGGCTTTCTGGAAAGCGGCAAGACCAAATTCATTCAGGAGACCTTTGAAGACCCCAACTTCGACTCCGGCGACAAGACCCTGCTGCTGATCTGCGAGGAGGGCGAAGAGGAGTACAACGAGAAGAAGTTCGCATTTCCCGGCGTGACCGTCAAGGTGCTGGAGGATAAGGCCGAGCTGAACCCGCAGAATCTGCTCAAGCTGGAAAAGGAATCCGGCGCAGGCCGCGTGGTCATTGAGTACAACGGCATGTGGCTGCTGCAGGATCTGGCCGAGGCTCTGCCCGAGAGCTGGATCGTGTACCAGTGCATCGCCACCGCCGACGGCACCACCGCCCTGACCTACGCCCGCGACAACTCCATGCGCAGCCTGCTGCTGGACAAGATCGCCCGCAGTGAGCTGATCGTGTTCAACCGCGCTGAGGCCGTGAACAACGATGCCGCCCGTCAGGAGCTGCACAAGCTGGTGCGTCAGGCTTCCCGCAAGTGCGATATCGCCTACGAGTTTGCCGACGGCAGCGTGGCCTACGACGATATCCCTGATCCGCTGCCCTTTGACATCAACGCGGACATCATCGACATTCCGGATGACGATTTCGGCATCTGGTACATGGACTGTCAGGACGAGCCCCAGAAGTATACCGGCAAAACGGTCAAATTCCTTGCGCAGGTGTGTCAGACCAACCGTGCCGGCAAGAACAGCTTCGTGCCGGGCCGTTTCGCCATGACCTGCTGCGTGCAGGACATCCAGTTCGTGGGCTTTCCCTGCAGCTACGATGGCTACAAGGCGCTGGAGCAGCGCGCATGGGTGCGGGTGACCGCAAAGGTAGGCTACAAGTTCCATAACATCTACCGCGGCAAAGGCCCGGTGCTCACCGCCATTTCGGTGGAGCCTGCCGAAAAGCCGCTGAACGATGTGGTAACATTCTCTTGATCTGATCTTTCAAGGAGGTCCCGGCATGAAAACACTGTTTCGTATCCTTGGCACGGCCGCTGCTGTGGCCGTTACCGGTGCTGCCATTGTGGCACTGGACAAGATCCTGAACCAGAAAGACCCGCTCCATGTGGAGGAAGTAGAGTTCCCGGAGGACGCCGAGCAGAACGCTGAGGAAGCCGCCAAGACTGCCGAAGCCTACGCCGAAGCGGAAGCCAAAGCCTCCGATGCTGCCAACGAAAAGGTTGCAGAAGAAGCTGCGCCGGAAGCTCCTGCCGAAGAAGCCTCTGCCCCGGCGGCACCCGCGGAGGGCGGTGAGAAGCCGGTGTTCGACCCGGAAGCTCCCAACCAGAACCCTGTGGAAGCAGGCCCCGCCGTTGCTCCCAAAGACGAGAGCGGAAAATTCGATCCCACCAAGATCGCCGAAGCCAGTGACTTTGGCGACTGGGAAGAACAGGGCTGCAAAGGATAACCTATGACCCAAAAAGGGACGATGTGATGTTCACATCGCCCCTTTTTTGTTATTGTCCTCTTGCCAGCTGCTGCAGCTTTTTCCTGTCCAGCACCTGCACGCCGCCCCGGAACAGCCGCACCCAGCCCTCCTGCGCAAAGTATTTCAGCATCCGGCTCACCACCTCGCGGGCAGACCCCATGTATTTTGCCATCTGGTCGTGGGTCATGCGCACCTCGTCGCCGCCGGTCTTGGCCAGCTCATCGGTAAGAAAAATGGCAAGTCTGCGGTCTGCGCTCATGAACAGCACCTGCTGCATGGTCCACATGCTGTCGGAAAAGCGCTCTGCCGTCATCTGATAGGCGTAGCAGCGCACATGCACGTTCTGCTGCATCAGCCTGCGGAAAACGCCCGCGCTGATGCAGTAGGCCTCGGTGTCCTCTTCGGCATCAATATACAGGTCGATGTTCACCGAGTCCATCACGCAGGATGCCGACAGGATGCACACCTCCCCGCCGAACAGGCGGTAGAGCGTCACGTCCCGCCCGTCCTCCGAGAGCAGGTAGGCCCGCAGCTGGCCGCTGCGCAAAAGCAGGATGCCCACGCAGCTTTCCAGCGGGCTGTGCACCCTTGCCCCCTTTGCGTAGTGCACCGGCCGGGTGTAGCGGCAGAGCATGTCCTGTTCTTCGGGTGTCAGGTCGTTCCAGAAGGGAAAACCTTTGGCCAGACAATCGCGGTGTTCCTTTGTTGTTTCCGACATTGCTTTTCATCCTTTCCGCAGGGCCTTGGCGGCTTCAGTGCCCGCCTGCGCGCCCTCATACACGGCCTTTGCCACCTGCAGAAGGCCCCCGGTGCAGTCGCCCGCCGCATACAGGCCGGGCACGGTGGTCTGCATCTTTTCGTCCACCACGATGCGGTTCCCGTCCACCTCTGCGCCGATCTTCCTAGCCAGTGCGGTGCTGCCCGCCACGCCCAGCGCCACAAATACACCGCTGACAGGCAGCTGCACACCGCCGGACAGCTGCACGCCGGTGACAACGGTTTCGCCCAGAGCAGCCTCCACCGCCTGCGGATAGACTGTGACCTCCGGCGGGAAGTCCGCCGTCAGCGGTGCGCCGTTGGTCAGCAGGGCAACGCTTTTTGCCACCGGCAGCAGAGCCTGCACCTCGTGCAGGGCGTACTCGCCGCTGCCCAGCACCGCCACGTCCTTTCCACGGTAGAAAAAGGCGTCGCAGGCGGCACAATAGCTCACGCCGTGCCCCTCCAGCCCGGCAAGGCCCGGGATGCGCGGCACCGCCCGGGATGCACCCGTGGCAAGGATCACAGCGTCCGCCGGGTAATTTTTATCCATTGTTTCTACGGTGAGTTTATCCGTATAGGTCAGGCCCACGGCTTCGGCTGTGACGAATCTCACACCAAGGCGCTTTGCATTCTCGATGCTGCGGCGTTCCAGTTCCGCACCGGAGACCGGCTCGGCAAAGCCGTAATAGTTTTCAATTTTTTCGGCGCGGTCCAGCGCACCGGGGCCTTTGGTGAGCACCGTGGTGTCCACACCGGCGCGGACAGCGTACAGCGCAGCGGAAATGCCCGCCGGGCCGGAACCAACAATGATGATGCTGGGCATGGGAAAACCCTCCTTCGGATGCATTTTTCTACAGTATACACCTTTTTTTGAAAAATTTCCGTGACCGGGTCGCAAAGCATCGGTTTTTCGGACGGTCCTGCTCCGGTTCGCTGTCAGCGGATCGTCCCATGCACAAACGCGCTGTCGTACAGGAATCTTCCTGCTCGGCAGCGCGCTTTTTTCTTTCTTCAGAACACTAGCTGCACCAGCAGCACATAGCACAGCGTACCGCCCGCGACACTGAGCAGGGTCTCATGCTTCCACTTGTGCAGGCCCACCGTCACCAGCAGGGCGATGGCCTCCGGAATGCCGCGGCTGCCCGCAAAGGGGGTAACGCTTTTCAGGCAGTAGACGATCAGCATTCCAAAAATGGCGGCGGGCAGCACCCGGCCCAGATACCGCACCACCTCCGGCGGCTGCTGATCCTTGGAAGAGAACACCACAAAGGGCAGAAAGCGGGTGAGCATGGTGGCGGCGGTGCACACTGCAATGGTCAGGCCCATCTGGACTGCGGTCATGCGCCCACCTCCTCGCCGCTTTTTTCTGCTTCGGTGCCTTCGGCCTTTTCGATCGGTTTACGCAGAGCCAGCAGCAGGATCAGGATGCATCCCATGGAGGGCAGCAAAAAGCTGCCGGAGCCAAAAACCACCAGACACGCCAATGGGGCGGCAAGGCCGATCAGGGCGCTGTAGTGCTGCCGGTCCTTTTCCCACTGGTTGAGGAAGATCACCGTGAACATGGCGGTCATCACAAAGTCCACACCCTCGGTGCTGAAGGGCAGCACCGAGCCCACCACCGCGCCAAGACCGGCGCTGAACACCCAGTAGAACTGATCCAGCAGGGTGATGAAGAACATGAACCAGCCCCTGTCCACCCCTTCCGGCGGCTCGGCCGAACAGGTGATGGAAAAGGTCTCATCGCTCATGGCAAAGATCATATAAAAGCTGCGCAGGCCGTAGCCCTTGTAGCGCTCCAGCATGGCAAGGCCGTAGAACAAATGCCGCGCCTGGATCATGAGCGCCATCAGAAACGCCGAAAGGGGTGAGAACGCGCTCAGCAGCAGGCTTGCCAGCACAAATTCCAGCGAACCGCCGTACACCACGGTGCCCATGAGCATGGGCATCCACACCGGCAGGCCCAGCGACTGCACATAAATGCCATAGCCCATCCCCAGCACAAAATAGCCCGCCAGCACCGGAATGGTCTGCGGTGCGGCGGCACGCAGTGCCCGCCATACGGTGCTCTGCCGCCTTGTCAATTGTTGTTCGGTTACGTGTTCCATTGGCCTTTCCCTCAAAAAAACAGCATAGGGGCCTTTGACCGCAGCCGCAGTGCTGCCGACAAAACCCACTTATTCGATATGTAGATGTCTGTATTATTATAGCAGGTTTCACGGCTTTTGCAAGAGTAGCGGCCCCGCTGCCATGGAAACCAGTTTTCCGCATGAAGGCTTCAGCTCCGGGTCAAGCTGCATAAATTGATTTTTGCACCCTGCTGTTTTTGGCAGAACGACAGATTTTTTCTTTAAATTTTATGCAATTTTTAACGGATACAAAGTGACTCGCGGTCAGTGCTTTATTATTTTAATGCAGTAAAGGTTCTTTGCAGGATCCTGTTCCTGAAATATCCCTAAAATGCCGGTTGCGCTTTCGTCATACTCATTTGACAGATGCCGTCTTTTCCGGTATCCTGTCCGTATCGCAAGGACGGCGGGCTGAAAACACCCGCCTTTTTTCGTTCATTCTGTATTTAGTGGGAGGACATTTTATGGCAACCATGAAGGACATCATCCAGAGCCCGCTGCTGCCGGCCCTGTTCGGCTCCATGGCTCTGGGTCTGTTCGCCAGCTCTGCCAGCGGCAGCAAGGTGGTCAAGGGCGGCATCAAGGGCGTGCTGCCGGTGCTCATCATCATGACAGTGCTCTCCCTCGCCGCACGCCTTGCAGGCTACGGCTCCGTGCTGGGCGGCCTTGTGGGCATCTTCATCATCGTGATGCTGCCCATCGGCATCCTTACCTCCTATGTGCTGTGGAAGAAGGGCAAGATCCAGGTAGTAGATAAAGAGCAGAAGTAAGGGGAAACAAAAGAACTCCCGGACGGATGTCCGGGAGTTCTTTGTTGCTTATTCTGCCTTTTCGTCCTTCTTGAGCATATCCAACTCGGGCATCAGCTCGGTGCTCACAATGGTGAGCATCTCCTCCAGCTTTGCACAGTCCTCGGGGGAGAAGCGCTCTCTTGCGCGCTCCACCACAGTGTGCAGGTAGGAATAGCTGATGTTGTAGTAATCGATATACTTCTGGGTAGGGCGCAGGTGATACTCGCGCCGGTCGGTGGTGGACTGGATCTTTTCCACATAGCCCTTCTTCACCAGACTGCCGATCTTATACGCCGCGTTGGGGGTGGAGATCTGCATCATGCGGGAAAACTCCGCAATGGTGGGTTCGCCCATGGCCATGATGCCCTCCATGCAGAAGGACTCCACCGTGGTCAGCGTGGCTTCCCGGGTGGCAAAACGCTGAAAAATGTTCTGGTAGAAATGCAGCTTGAATTTGGTGTATACGTCCTGAAATGCCTGTTCCAGCATAGGTCGTGTGCCTCCGATAGTTCATTTTATTTAAAAATACCACGTTTTGGCCGCGGCGCAAAGCGAAACAGCTGAATTTTTGGCAGGAATTTATTCTGCCGCCTTTTTGTTCGTGCGCACACGGATCACGCTGAGCACCACCAGCTCTACGGCAATGGCAACGGCCAGCAGGATCAGCGAGGTGAACAGGCTGCCGTTTGCGCCAAGGAAAGCCTGTGCAATGCCCGTAATCACATAGCACACTGCCGCGCAGGAAGCCGCCGTAATGGCGTAGGGCAGCTGGGTGGACACATGGTTCACATGGCTGCAGTGGGCACCGGCGGATGCCATGATGGTGGTGTCCGAGATGGGGGAGCAGTGGTCGCCGCAGACGGCACCGGACAGGCAGGCCGCAATGGAAATGACCAGCATCTCGCCCTCCGGGAAGGCATGGCACACGATGGGGATGAGGATGGAGAAGGTGCCCCAGCTCGTGCCGGTGGCAAAGGCAAGGAACACTGCCACAAGGAAGATGATGACCGGCAGCATGTACTGCAGCGCTGCAGCAGAGCCACTCAGCAGGTTGGCAACGTAATATTTTGCGCCCAGCAGGCCGGTCATGCCGGACAGGGTCCATGCGAGGGAGAGGATCAGCATGGGGCTGACCATGGCCTTGAAGCCCTCGGGAATGCAGGCGGCAAAGTCCTGAAAGGTCATCACATTGCGCACGCGGTAGAACACAAAGGTGAACAGCAGGGCAATGCTGCTGCCCAGCACCAGACCTGCAGAAGCGTTGCAGTCCGCAAAGGCGGTAACGAAGTCCACGCCCTCAAAGAAGCCGCCGGTGTAGATCATGCCGAAGATGCAGGCCACGATCAGCACCAGCACCGGGGCGAGCAGGTCTGCAACATGGCCGCAGGTATCGGTGCCATCGTCCACATCGTTGCCGTAGGGACGGTCGGCGGTGGTAAACAGGTCGCCGTTTTTGGCGTTGTCCTCGTTGAGCTTCATGGAGCCAAAGTCCGTGCCGGTGAAGATGAGGAACAGGCTCATCACGAGGGTGAGCAGGGCATAGTAGTTATAAGGAATGGTGCGCAGGAACATGGTAAAGCCGTTGATGCCGGAGCCTTCCGGCACGCTGGAAGTGACCGCAGCTGCCCAGCTGGACACCGGCGCAATGATGCACACGGGTGCTGCGGTGGCATCGATCAGGTAGGCCAGCTTTGCGCGGGACACCTTCTGCCGGTCGGTGACGGGGCGCATGACAGAGCCCACGGTCAGGCAGTTGAAGTAGTCGTCCACAAAGATCATCACACCCAGCAGCAGGGTGGAAAACTGCGCACCGGCCCGGGAGTGGATGTGGGTGGAGGCCCAGCGGCCGAAAGCTGCCGAGCCGCCGGCCTTGTTCATCAGGGCCACCAGAATGCCCAGCATCACCAGAAAGATCAGAATGCCCACATTGCTGCTGTCCGACAGCTTGGCCACCATGCCGCCGTCCTCATTGAAGAACAGGGTGTTGATGGCCAGCTCCAAATTGCCGTTGGCATACAGCAGTGCACCGGATGCGATGCCCACCAGCAGGGAGGTGTACACCTCCTTGGTGTTCAGCGCCAGCACAATGGCGATCACCGGCGGCAGCAGCGAAAAGATGGTGCTGTACACCGCACAGGTATAGGTGGACGGGTCCGCGATCTTGCCGGGCGTTGCCGCTGTGCACCACAGCAGCAGGGCAAACACCAGCAGAGCTGCGAACCATGAAAGGTTCTTGTTTTTCATAACGGATTCCTCTTTTTTCAAATTTCCGGGGATGCATACCCCTCTTTGCGCAGGAAAAACTATCCCCATCGAATGCAAAGGGAGGTGTGCGCCGCGCCGGATTATAAAGCGATGTATTTTGAGCTGTTCCGGGCCAGCGTGCAGGCCGCCCAGCTCTTGCAGGACGCGCAGAAGCGTGCCGAGCAGCACCTGCTGGAAGCTGACCCGCCGCCGATCCGATTGGAGCAAACAGAGCAGACGGATGAAGAATAGTTTTCTTCGGTCAGCGTCCTCGCCCTCTCAGTCACCTTCGGTGCCAGCTCTCCCAAGGGGAGAGCCCTTGGCAAAACCGGGAACTTTACCGTACTGCCAAAGCCTCCCTCATTGAGAAAGACTTCCCCCGGCCGGGGGAAGATGTCGTGTAAGCGACAAAAAGGGGAACGGTGGCATCGCGCAGCGATGACGGAAGGAGTTTTACCCCTTTTTTGCCTCCGCCTTGGCGGCGAACTTGGCGTCGTTCACCACAAAGCGCTCGTGGGTGCCGCCGCCTACAGGGCCTTTTTCGTCGTGCAGGGCCACCTTGAAGGTGAGCTTGCGGCCTTCCACCGCCACCAGCTCGCTCTCGCAGGTCACGGTCATGCCCACGGGGGTGGGGGCGGTGTGCTCCAGCTCGAGCTTGGTGCCCACCGAGCCATTGCCCTCGCCCAGCGCGTCGGCCACGCTCATCCAGCAGGTTTTTTCCGCCAGAGCCACAAGGGCCGGGGTGGCAAACACATCCAGCGTGCCGCTGCCCATGGTCTTTGCGGTGTTGGCTGCGGTGACGAGCACGCTTTGTTCCCCGCGGATACCGGTTTCCAATGTCATATACTTTCCTCTCCTTTTGTGCGCCGTATGGCGCATTTTATTTTTGAACACCTTTATAAGATACCACATTTTGCACCAGAACGCACCCTATTTTGCACTTTTTTGTGAATTTCTCTTTTTCTTTTTGCGCAAACGGGCTGCCAAGTCCTCTCCCTTTGAGGAAAGACTTCCCCCGGCCGGGGGAAGATGTCGCGTAGCGACAAAAGGGGGAGTGTGGCACTGAAGGTGACGGAGAGGGCAAGGACACTGACCATGCGGCGACCTCTTTTTTGTTTTCGCCTTCCCTCCAATCCGCATCCTTATTGCGATTCAAAAACGCAAATTTTCTGCGTTTTAAGGCAAATTTCATCAATTTAGAGCAGACGCCAAAAATCTTTAAAAAAGCCTTGACAAGGAGCATTCCGCGTGCTACTATGAACACATGAACAAGCGTTCATGTGAATCCACAGCGAAGGGAGATGTCAACATGGCGGAAATAAAGGAAGCAATGCCCGCGCCGCAGCCGGAAGCCTTGGATATGCCGGACGACGAGGTGCTGTACGAGTTGGCCGACCTGTTCCGGGTGTTCGGCGACTCCACCCGCATCAAGATCCTGTATGCACTGCACGACAACGAGCTGTGCGTGCAGGACATTGCAAACGCCGTGCAGCTGAGCCAGTCGGCGGTGAGCCATCAGCTGCGGGTGCTCAAGGATTCCAAGCTCGTGCGGTTCCGGCGCGAGGGCAAAACCGTTTACTACGCACTGGACGATGACCATGTGCGCAGCATCCTCTCCATGGGGATGGATCATATCGAAGAATAACGAAAGGCTGGTATTACTTATGAAGAAGAGCTACAAGATCGAAGTGGACTGCGCAAACTGCGCTCAGAAGATGGAAGACGCTGCCAACACCGTTGCAGGCGTGGCAAATGCTACCGTCAGCTTTATGACCCAGAAGATGAAGGTGGAGTTCTCTGAAGGTGCAGACCCCCACGACACCATGGTGAACGTTCTGGCCGCCTGCAAGAAGGTGGAGGACGACTGCGAGATCTTTGACATCTGAGAACAGGGGAGCCAACCCTCTCAGTCATCGCTGCGCGGTGTCCGCTCTCCCGAGAGGGAGAGCTTTTATTATACGTTATCGTTCGCTGTATAAGACCTCCCCCTTTGAGGAAAGACTTCCCCCGTTCCGGGACAGATTCTCCCCGCGCCGGGGAGAAATGTCACCGCAGGTGACAAAGAGAGGAACAGATGTCGCGCAGCGACAAAAAGGGGAATGTGGATTTGCGAAGCAAAGACGGAGAGGTTTTCCTGCATTTCCGTGTTGAAAAATCAGACAGTTTTCAACTGTTTCCACTCAGTTTTCAACACCGTTTGCGGAAAAAACGCAAAACAAACGTGGAAAAGCGCTTTTGCGCCTGAAAAACTGTGTGGAAAACACGGGTAAAACCGTGGAATATCCATTTTTATGGGGAAAAGTTGTTGAAATCCCCGCCCGCCGCAGCGTGATGCGGCCCATGGATCCCGCAAAAGGAGAGTTTTGTATGAACAAAAAGCAGAAAAAGAACCTGCAGCGCATCATCATTGCGCTGATTTTGGTGCTCATCCTCAAGCTTTTGCCCCAGTTCCCCACGCCGGTGGAGCTGGTACTGTACTGCATCCCGTACCTGGTGGTCGGCTGGGACGTGCTGCGCAAGGCACTGCTTGGCATCAAGAACCGTCAGCCCTTTGACGAGTGCTTCCTGATGGCCGTTGCCACTGTGGGTGCATTTGCACTGGGCGACTACGTGGAGGGCTGTGCCGTTATCATCTTCTACCAGATCGGCGAGCTGTTCCAGAGCGTGGCCGTGGGCAAGAGCCGGCAGAGCATTTCCAGCTTAATGGACATCCGCCCGGACTACGCCAACATTGAGGGCGAGGACGGCAGGCTGGAGCAGGTGGACCCGGACGATGTGGAGATCGGCACCGTGATCGTGGTCCAGCCCGGTGAGCGCGTGCCCATCGACGGCGTGATCGTGGAGGGCGCTTCTGCCCTGAACACCGCCGCCCTGACCGGCGAGAGCCTGCCCCGCGATGTGCAGACCGGCGACGAGGTCATCAGCGGCTGCGTGAACATGACCGGCCTGCTGAAGGTAAAGACCACCAAGGAATTCGGCGAATCCACCGTTTCCAAAATTCTCGATCTGGTGGAAAATTCCAGCATGAAGAAGGCCCGCGCCGAGAACTTCATCACCCGTTTTGCCCGCGTGTACACCCCCGCCGTGTGCTATGGCGCATTGGCTCTGGCCTTTATCCCGCCCATCGTGCTGCTGCTCATGGGCCAGCCCGCCCGCTTTGGTGACTGGGTCTACCGTGCCCTGACCTTCCTTGTTATCAGCTGCCCCTGCGCACTGGTCATCAGCATTCCCCTGAGCTTCTTCGGCGGCATCGGCGGTGCATCTGCCTGCGGCATTCTGGTCAAGGGTTCCACCTATCTGGAAGAGCTGGCCCGCACCGGCATCGTTGTGTTCGACAAGACCGGCACCCTGACCCAGGGCACCTTTAAAGTGACCGGCATCCACCCCGCAGAGGGCACCAGCGAGGAGCAGCTGGTGGAAGCTGCCGCGCTGGCCGAGAGCTGGTCCAAGCACCCCATCTCCCTCAGCATCAAGGCCGCTTACGGCAGGGAGATCGATCCGAACCGTGTCACCGATGTGCAGGAGCTTGGCGGCCACGGCGTGACCGCCAAGGTGGACGGCAGGACCGTTGCTGCCGGCAACGCCCGCCTGATGGAAAAGCTGGGCCTGAAGGCTCCCGCCGTCAGCGAGACCGGCACCATCGTGCATGTGGCCATCGAGGGCATGTACGCCGGTTATCTTCTGATCGCCGACGTGGTAAAGCCCCACAGCGCACAGGCCATCCGGGGCCTGAAGGATGCCGGTGTGCGCAAGACCGTGATGCTGACCGGCGATGCCGAGCCGGTTGCAAAGGCCGTTTCCGCAGAGCTTGGGCTGGATGAATACCATGCGGGCCTGCTGCCGGGCGACAAGGTAGACCAGATCGAAACGCTGCTCGCCGCAAAGCGGCCCAAGGAGAACCTTGCCTTTGTGGGCGACGGCATCAACGATGCCCCGGTGCTGTCCCGTGCCGATGTGGGCATTGCAATGGGCGCTCTGGGCTCTGACGCTGCCATTGAGGCCGCTGACGTGGTGCTGATGGACGACGACCCCGCCAAGATCGCACTGGCCATGCGCATTGCCCGCCGCACGTTACGCATCGTGTACCAGAACATCGTGTTTGCACTGGCCATCAAGTTTGCCTGCCTTGTGCTGGGCGCGATCGGCATGGCCAGCATGTGGACCGCCATCTTTGCCGATGTGGGCGTGATGGTGCTGGCTGTGCTCAACGCCACCCGTGCCCTGTACACCAAGGATCTGGCGAAAAAGAATGAACAGTAAAAAACAGTGCCGGACAGCCTGAAAACTGTCCGGCACTGTTTTTATATATGAGGTGCATACAGGCGTTCTATTTCATGCACAAGCTCCGGTTCTTTTTCGATATCAAATTTTCTGGCAAACATGCAGGGCGATGCTTTCAGCTGTTCCAGATCAGCGTATTTCCAGACCCACGGATTGCCTCTGTCCCAATCGATGGCACGGGCACTGGTATCACCCGGCCCCTGATAGATCTTATCCTGATACGGCGACTGCGCGATCAGTGTCTGCACAAAGAACTCGTCCGAGCAAAAGGTCTTGTCCAGCACCTGCAGGACCCACTCTTCTTTTGTCAACAGATACCGTGCAAAGCCGTCCGTGCAGCTGAACCAGTTGCTGCCCTTTGTAAAGTGAACATCCTGATTGCGCTTTATTTTCAGCAGCTTCTGGCCCGACAGCAGAATTCCATTGATCACGCCGAGCACTGGATGGCGGCGCAGATCGATATTCTGGAAAAAGTGCCGGTAATAAACGCGCTCATCGTTGAATGGGCTGAACGGGTGCGGGTCGAAATGGACAAATTCCACGTCCGGGTTTGCCTCAAAAAATGCACGGATATCTTCTTGTGTTTGAATGGGCAGATCCACACCGGAGATCAGGTGGTAATGCTGATACGGGCCATGGGCCACTGCTGTTTTCAATAGCACAAGCTCCACTTTTACCTGACTGACACCGCCCCACACAACACTGTGCCGTTTTGCGTGAAACACTTTCGCATATTTCATGCGGCACTCCACCGTTTCCGGCTGGTAGTCCGTATTTTTGCTGTCCATGTGGATGAATATATCATTCCACGGTACATCCAGCATCCGCAACAGGGTCAGAAGCATCTCATCACATTTATGTGCTTCTATCAGGTACGCCTGTTTTTCTCTTGTTTCCATCGCTTTTTCCTCTTACTTCTGCACCGCGTTTTCATTTTATTATAACAGAATCCTCTTTAAAAACAATCCCACCACCCCTTTTTTACAGCACAAAGCCGCTGCTTTCCCTTGCAGAGGGAGAGCGGCGGCTTTGTTTGGGTATGGAGAAAATGGAGGAGGTCTCAAAGTTCATCCGCGGAATGCGGCGGTATACACCGCCACCACCTCGTCGCGGGTGGGAGTGATCTGGTTGGTGGACATGCAGGTGTCGTGCAGGGCAAGCTCTGCCAGCGCGGCAAAATCTGCAGGGTCCACCTTGTTCAGCTGCGCAAGGTTTGCGGGGATGCCCACGCCTGCACTGAGCTGACGGACAAACTGGATCACTGCCGGTGCGGCAGTGTCCGGGGTAAAAGTGCCCTGCAGGCCCATGGCAGCGGCAATGGTCATGAACCGCTCCCGACACACCGGGCTGCGGCTGTTGAAGGCCAGCACGTAGGGCAGCAGCACTGCATTGCACACACCGTGGGGCAGGTTGTAGTGTCCGCCCAGCGCGTGTGCCATCGCATGCACCATGCCAAGGCCCGCGTTGGAGAAAGCCATGCCTGCCACATTTTCGGCGTAGGCCATCATGGTGCGGGCGGCTTCATCCTGACCGTTGGCAACGGCCCGGGGCAGGTTCTGCACGATCGCCTGTATGGCCCAGTAGGCATCCTTGTCCGTGAGCGGGTTGGCGTTTTTGGAAAGCGCCGCCTCGATGGCGTGGGTCAGCGCGTCCATGCCGGTGGCTGCGGTGAGCTTGGGCGGCATGGAGGACATGAAGTCGGTGTCGTTCACCGCAATGCTGACCATGCAGTTGGGGTCCACCATGGCCATTTTGCTGTGGCGGACAGGGTCGGTGACGATGTAGAAGGAGGTGCACTCGCTGCCGGTACCGGCGGTGGTGTTCACCGCCACGATGGGCAGGCCGGGCTTGGAGGACTTGTTCTCGCCCTCGTACTGTTCCACGGTACCGCCGCAGGCCACCACGATGCTGGCTGCCTTAGCGGTATCGATGGCGCTGCCGCCGCCCAGGGCCACCAGCAGCTGCACCTGCAGGGTGCGGGCTGCGGCAATGCAGTCGTTCACCACCTGTACGGTGGGGTTGGGCTGCACATTGTAGTACACGGCGTACTCCACACCGGCATCGGACAGTACCTGACCGACCCGGGCAGCGGCACCGGAATCATAGAGAAAGCGGTCCGTCACCAGCAAAGCACGGCAGATGCCCATCTTCTGAAGCTCCGGTCCCAGAAGACGGATGGCACCCTTGCCAAAAAAGCTGGTCTTGACGGCGTTGATGCGTTCTGCCATGTGTTCACCCTCCGCTTACTGTGCCTGACCGCAGACGATCTGCACCGGGTCCCAAATGGAACAGGACGAGGAGGAATAGACGAAATCCACCTGACCCAGTGCTTCCACGGTCATGCCAGCGCGGATGGCAACGGCAATGGCGTTGATGCGGGCCGAAACATTCTTTTCTCCCCATGCCTGCGCACCCAGCACCTGACGGGTATTGGCCTCATACACCAGCTTGATGGTGATGCGGTGGGGGTTCGGGCAGATGCCCGGACGGTCGGTGCCGGTGGCCATTGCACTCTTGACCCGCAGACCGGCCTTGCGGGCCTCGGTCTCGGTCAGGCCGGTGCGGGCGATCTCCAGATCCGCCACCTTCAGGCTGCTGGTGCGCAGAGAGCCGTCGCGGCAGGCTGCGCAGTCGCCCACGGCATAGATATTGGGCACACTGGTGGCAAGGTCGGCACCAATGAGCACAGCGCCATTGGGTGCCAGCTGCGCCCCGGTACCGGCCAGCAGGCCGGTGTTGGGGGTAACGCCGATGGCTACCACGCAAAGGTCACAGGGGTAGGTGCCGCGGTTGGTCTGCACCTGCTCCACGAAGGTACGGCCCGGGAAGGAGCGCACCTGCTCGCCCAGATTGAACTGCACGCCCTGCGCTTCCAGCTCCTTCTGGATCAGCTTGCTCACCTCAGGGTCAAACTGGGGCAAAAGCTGCTGCTCTTTTTCAATGATACGCACATTGCGGCCCAGCTTGAGGAAGGACTTTGCGATCTCCAAACCGGCCCAGCTGCCGCCCAGGATCACGATGTCCCGCACATAGGGGGTGCGGACGAACTCCTTGAGGAAGATCAGATCTTCCACGGTCTTGAGGGTCTGCACGCCCACGCGGTCACTGCCGGGCACCTGCGGCACACGGTTGGAAGAACCGGTGGCCAGCACCAGCTTGTCGTAGTGGTCTTCAAACACGCGTCCGGTGGCAAGATCACATACCGTCACCTTGCGGGCGGCTGCGTCGATGCCGCGCACCTCATGGCGCAGATGTGCGGTGATGCCCTGCGCGTTCAGCTCAGTCTCCTTGGCCTGAATGGCCTTGTTCAGGCTGTCCAGATCCTCGCACAGGTAATGGGGCAGGCCGCCGGTGCCGCAGGAGTAGAAGCCGCCTTTTTCGTAGACGGTGATCTGCGCTCCGCGCTGGGCGGCGGCAAGTCTGGCGGCGGCCGAAACCCCGGCGGCAATGCTGCCGATGATAATAATTTTCATTGTTTAAGCCTCACGATCCCGCCGGGAGGAAGCCCCTCTCTGCGGCAAAACTTGCAGGGTGTTACTTACTCAGGGTGGGAGGATTGTCCACGATGCCCACGATGAAAGCATCAATGGGCGACGGATGGTCCAGACCATGCTGTGTGGTCTCGTCGGTGGTGACCAGAACCATCTCGCCTACACCCGCGCCGATGTTGTCGCCCGCCACGATGGTATCCTTTTTGGAGCCGAACACCGGCTCCACCAGCAGGAACTTATAGCCTACAAGCTCCGGCATTTTGCGGGTGGCGACAACGGTCCCCTTGACGATCCCTAAAATCATAGCTTACTCCTCTTTGCCCAGCACGGTGACCAGCTGCCCCTGCTTGAGCAGGAAGGCATTGCCGTCATCCGTGTCGATGTGAAAATCCAGTGCACATTTGCCGTTTGCGCGGATCAGCACCCCGCCCATCACGCCCGGCTTGGGGCCGTCGATCTTTACCTGCACGCGGTCGCCGTCGGCAAGGCCGAAGGCCGCTGCCTGTGCGGGAGTCATGTGGATGTGGCGGTCGGCGATCATCACGCCCTCCGGCACAGTCAGGGTGCCATTGGGGCCGCGCAGGGTCACGCCCGGCGTGCCCTTTGTATCCCCGCTGGAGCGCACCGGTGCTTTGATGCCGATGTTGCGGCAGTCGGTCTGCGCCAGCTCGATCTGAGTGGCACTGCGCTCCGGGCCAAGGATGCGGACATGCTTCAGTTCGCCCTTGGGGCCGATGATGTCCAGACATTCCTCGCAGGCAAACTGGCCGGGCTGGCTCAGCGCCTTTTTGGGGGTGAGCTGGTAGCCATAGCCGAACAGCTTGTCCACATCATCGCGGGTAAGGTGGATGTGCCGCACCGAGATGCCTACCGGCACCTGACGGCTGCGCTTTTGCAGCTCTGCCTGCACGGCCTGCGTGATCAGGAGCAGCAGCTGTTCCTGACTGATGTCATGGTAAACCAAGGCACAGCGCTCCTTTCTTATGCAGCGTCAGCGCAGTTCTCAGCGCAGCTCAGGCATGCACTCGGACACGCTTGCGTGCGGGCGGGGAATGACCAGTGCGCTGACCACTTCGCCAATGCGGGAAGCAGCGGTCTGGCCTGCCTCAACAGCAGCCTTCACAGCGCCAACGTCGCCCTGCACGAACACGGTAACAAGGCCTGCGCCGATCTTCTCCTGACCCACCAGAGAGACATCTGCGCTCTTCAGCATGGCATCGGCTGCCTCGATGGAAGCGGTCAGGCCGTTGGTCTCGATCATGCCCAGAGCGGCATCCAGCGGCACCTGCTCGCCTGCGGGCAGGCCGGACTTGCCGGTAGCGGGGCCCTTGGCGGGCATGATGCGGGCCAGATCTGCGTGAGGACGTGCAATGACGTTGACGCAGAACAGCTCACCCACGCGGGAAGCTGCCTCTTCGCCAGCCTCGGTAGCAGCCTTGACAGCGCCCACCTCGCCGGTAACGATCACGGTGGTCAGACCGGCACCGATGGTGTCGGAACCAATGAACTCAACATCAGCAGCCTTCAGCATTGCATCGGTAGCGTCGATGTTGCCAACCAGACCCTTCGTCTCGATAAAACCCAGAGCTTTCATAAGTTGTTCCTCCTGTCAGAACACTGAAAAAATTGTATGTGATGGTTTCGTCCTTCAAAAACTCAGATGATGCGCAGCCCGCCCTCGGCCAGCATGCAGCGGCGGCGGCGGCAGAAACTCTTTGCGCAGGTGATGCCCTCGCCGGTGGGGCCGGCAATGGTCATGGTGCAGTGGCCCTCGCCGCCAATGCCAACACCGGCCTTGGTGGCGCTGTTCTTTACGTAGATGGTGGTCTCAATGACCCGGGCAAAGCGGGTCATGTGGTCCACATCCTTGGAGAAGATGGAAGCGGTGTGGCGGTTGCCGTGCTCGGCCACCACGGCATCTTCCACCGCCTGTTCAAAGCTCTGGCAGCGCACGATGGGCAGCACCGGCATCATCTGCTCCACCAGCACGAACGGATGGTCGGCAGGCACCTCGCAGATGGCAAGGCGGCAAGTATCCGGCACATGCACGCCGATGGTCTCCAGAATGCGGGCGGCATCCTTGCCCACCCACTTTTTGTTCACCTCGTGGCCGCCGCCCTTCTTGGGCTGCAGCACGATGTTCACCAGCTGTTCGGTCTGGGCCTTGTTCAGCAGGTAGGCACCCTGCTTCTGCAGCTCGTGCAGCAGGCCGTCGTAGGCGGTGTTCACGGCGAACACTTCCTTCTCTGCAAAGCAGAGGATGTTGTTATCGAACGAAGCGCCTTCGTAGATCTTGCGGCCTGCCAGCTCGATGTCTGCGGTCTCGTCCACGATGACGGGTGGGTTGCCTGCACCGGCACCGATGCACTTTTTGCCGCTGCGCAGCAGGGCGTTCACCATGCCCATGCCACCGGTGCCTGCCATCAGGCGGATCTTGGGGTTTGCGGCCATCTTGTCCACATTCTCCATGGTCGGCTCACGGGTCATGGTAATGAGGTTTGCAGGGCCGCCCGCCTCGATGATGGCGGTATTCAGCGCCTGCAGGCAGTCGGCAGACACCCGCTTTGCGCGGGGGTGCACGTTGAACACCACGGTGTTGCCGCCTGCGATCATGCTGATGGTGTTGTTGATGATGGTCTCGGTAGGGTTGGTGGTGGGGGTGATGGAGCAGATCACACCAAAGGGTGCATACTCTTCCAGCATCAGGCCCGCGTCACCGCTCTTGGCTTCGGTGGTCAGGCATTCGGGGCCGGGGGTCTTGTTGATGACAGCCAGATGTTTTTCCACCTTGTCCTCATAGCGGCCCATGCCGGTCTCTTCCACGATCTTGTGGCACCACTCCTCCACATGTGCCCGGGCACAGCGGCGGATGGCTTCAATGATGCGCTGGCGGTCCTCGATCTTGTAGTTGGCCGCCCAGTCGCGCTGGGCTTTCCATGCAGCCTCCACTGCGTCGTCTACGTTCTCGAACACGCCGCGGTCGCCTGCTGCACCGCCGGGTGCAGCGGTATAGGCTGCAGGGGCGGCGCTTGTCTGTGCACCGCCCATACCGGCAAGCACCTGCTTGACGATCGCTTCAATTTCCTGCGAACTGATATCCATGGTTTTCGTTCCTTTCCGTAAAGGTCATATCCGTTGGATCAAACGAAACTTTTTGTTATTGAAAGCTCTTCAGCGTCCGGCGGATGACCTCGGCCATTGCGGCATCGCGGGCATTTGCGGACTTCGGTGCGGCCGGGGCCGCTTCCATTGCAGGGACTGCCGCAGGCTGTGCGGCGGGCACCAGGGCAGGGGCAGGAGCCGCCTGCTGTTTGGGCAGGGCGGGCAGCGCCATGCCCGGCTGGATCAGCCCGGTAACGCCCGGCAGGCTCACCGGCTGGGCAGGCTGTGCGGCGGGTACTGCCATTGCCACAGGCTGTGCAGCGGGCTGAGCCATGGGCTGCACGGCAGGTGCGCCGCACTTGCTGCAGCCGGTGCAGTGACCGCCGCAGCTGCCGCATTTGGAGCAGCCTGCGCAGCCCAGCTTTGCGGTGACGGCTGCGTAGTAATCCAGTGCTTCCACCAGATGGGCCGCATCTGCCGGGGTCTTGCCCCAGGTCAGACAGCCGTCATTTTCCAGCAGGACAGCCTTATCGGTGCGGCACAACAGGCTGACAGCCTGTGCCTGCGCGTCCACGTTCTGGGCGGGCAGCAGCTGCACCCGTCCCAGCGCCCGCACTGCGGGGCTGAACGCTGCAGGCTGCACGGTCTGGCCCTGCATCCCCATCACAGCCGCGCAGGCCGGATAGGTGTGCATCACGCACTGGGCGTTCTCGTTTTCCTGATAGATTTTCAGATGGATGGGCAGATCTTCGGGCAGGGGCTTGGGCTTTGCGCTGAGCATCGCCTTGCCATTCATATCCACGCGCACCAGCATATCCTGCGTGAGCGCGGCCTTGTCGGCACCGGCAACGGTCACCCACACGGCCTGCGGGCCGACGCGGACGCTCATGCTGCCGTCACCGGCCACCAGCCAGCCCTTGGCTTCCAGCCGACGGGCCATTTCCATGATGGCTTTTTTTGCCTCAAAGTCTGAGAGGTAAGTAACGCCTTGAATCACCATACGTTTCTTTCCTCCTTTTTAACGGCGCAGCGGCGGGATCTTGAGCATGGCGCGCACCTCGTCGGGAGTCATGGGCATCATGCCCTTGGACTTTACGATGTCCGACACCTTTGCGATCAACGCTGCGTTGTTGTCCACATGGACACCCGGCGCGATCATGTCCGAATCCTCAAAGCCGATGCGCACGGTGGAAGCGCCCATATCCAGCGCAGTCTTGACCATTTCCCAGTCCTCGCGGTGGGCCTGCGTGTAGCCCCACAGGTAGTCGCCGTTTGGAAAGTTCTCTTCCAGCGCCTGGATCATGTGGCGCAGGGCCGGCACCGTGGCAGGCATCTCGCCGCCATGGCCGAACACCAGTGCAAACAGGATGGGTTTTACAAAGTGGAACTTGTCGTTCAGTTCCCGCACGGTGTTGATCATGCCCAGCTCAAAGACCTCGGTCTCCGGGATCTTCTTGTTGTCCATGATGGTCTTGACGCAGTACTCCACATCCTTGATGGGGTTCTGGTACACCGAGGTACCCAGATTCACCGAGCCGACATTCAGGCTGTTGGCTTCCACCCAGGAGGGGTAGCAGGGCTGCACACGTTCCTCAATGGTCAGGTTGGACACGCCGCCGGTGGAGATCTCCACCACGATGTCGCACATCTCGCGGATGTAGGCCACCGTTTCTTCCAGCAGGCTCAGATCCGGGGTGAGGTTGCCGTTCAGGTCGCGGCAGTGCAGGTGCACCATAGACGCGCCGTTTTTGTAGCACTCATACACATCCCGGGCAATGGCCCGCGGATTGATGAGAATGTCTGTGGCCGCAACGGGGGCCACGGAGATCATGATTTTTTTCATTGGATGAACACTCCTTGCATGTCGCATTGGAGAAGCTTAACAAAGGATGCTAACGTCATTTTAGCACAAACATCCTATCTTGTAAACTCACAGTCCCCCGCCCGCCTTTTACGGCAGGCAGGAGGCCTGTATGCTTACTTCTTCCAGAAGATGTAGTGATCCTGCACTGTAGCGGCGATCTCGTCCACCTGCCTGCGCTCGATCACGCTGAGCAGCTGGCGGTGCAGCTCTACGAACCGCTCGATCTCCTCTTCGCCCTTGGCCAGCACCTTGCGGGTGGTCTCCAGACGGCTGGGCAGCGTCAGCCGGGTGATATACTCGGTGATGGTGGCCAGCATAGGGTTCTGGGCCGCATTGGCGATCTGGGTGTGGAACCGGCTGTCCAGCTCCAGCACCTTGTCCACCGAAGGCTCCGGCGAGTGCATTTCGGCAGAAAGCTCGCCGAAGGTGCGGTACAGGTCCGGCAGAAAGGATGTGATATCATTGCGCTGAATGATAATATTCAGCGTACCGATATCGATGACGGAGCGCAGTTCCACAAATTCCTGCCAGCTGTTCTTCTGCAGGATGATGCTGTACAGCATCGGGTCCAGCATTTTCTGGTTGTAGTTTTCGCTCACAAAGGTGCCGTCGGCACGCTTGATGTACAGGATGCCGTAGGCCTGCAGCTTTTTCACAGCTTCCCGCACCGAGTTGCGGCCCGCGCCGAACTGCTTGCACAGCTCCATTTCGGTAGGCAGCTTGTCGCCCGGATGCAGGGTGCCGTCGATGATCTGGGAGATGATCCCATCCATGACCTGATCGACTACAGACTTTACCGCATTCTTCTGTTTTTCAGGATGTTCCATTGACATGGTTCCGCCTCCAAATCCGGTTTGGTGGATATTCGGGGTCATTCAGCGCGGAACGTTCCGGGGCAGAAAGCCTCCAAACATCACATGTTAAATCTTTGCCACTATTTTACCATATCGGAGGGGCGGACGCAACGGTTACGCCATCAAATAGGTAGGCAGCAGGATCAGCTGAGGGAAGGCGACCATCAGGGCAATGCAGACGAAGGTGGCCGCAATAAACGGCACCAATGTGGGGAACACTTCACCAACAGTCGTATCCATCAGGTCGCAGGCAACGTAGATACACATGCCCACCGGGGGAGTGACCAGACCAATGCCGATGACCACGGTGATCAGAACGCTGAGCACGATGGGGTCGATGCCCACGCCCAGAGCAATGGGATACAGGATGGGCATGAACAGGGTCAGCGTTGCAATGGACTCCATGAACATGGTGACGATGAAGAAAATCAGCAGGATCACGATGAGAATGACAGTGGGGTTGGTGGAGAAGCCCAGCATGGTCTTGGCCACCCACTTGTCAAAGCCCGCAGTGGTCAGCATGACGGTGTACAGCTTTGCAGCGCCGATAACGATGAAGATACGACCGCTGGTGCGGACGGTCTCTGCAAAGGCAAACTTGATGTCCTCCCACTTGAGTTCGCGGTAGATGATGCCGCCGGCAAACAGACCGTAAACAACAGCAATCACGCCTGCCTCGGTGGGGCTGACGATACCCATGGTGATGGTGCCCACGATGATGATGGGCATGAGCAGGGCGGGCCAGCTCTCCCACAGGCCATGCAGCACGGGACCGATGGTGAAGTGGCCCGGCTCCTTGGGCACGCCTTCCTTCTTGGCCATGAAATAGCTGACGATCATCTGTGCCAAACCGCACAGGACGCCGGGGATAATGCCGCCGAGGAACAGCTTACCGGTGGAAATGCCGCAGATACCAGCAATAACCACCATGGGGATGGACGGAGGAATGATGATGCCGATGGTGGAGGAAATGGCGGTAACGGCAACGGTAAAGTTCTTGGAGTAGCCCTTGCGCACCATTTCCGGCATGAACATACCGGAAACGCCTGCGGTATCGGCAACAGCGGAACCGGAGATGCCCGCAAAGATCATGCTGGAAAGCACGTTCACGTGAGCCAGACCGCCGTAGATGTGGCCGACGATGGAGTAACAGAAGTCCATCAGGCGCTTGGAAATACCGCCCTTGGACATGGTGAAGCCGGCAAAGGTGTACAGAGGGATGGCCAGCAGTGCAAAGCTGTTCATGCCCTCAAACATGCGCTGGGCAATGGTGACGGTGCTGCCGCCGCCCAGAAACAGGATGCCGCCCATGGCGGACAGGCCCAGACTCATGGCGATGGGCACGCCCAGAAACAGCAGAACGAAGAATGAGATCAGCAGCCATGCGATCATTTGGATTTGCCCCCTTCCGGTTTTGCGGTCAGTTCAACGATCAGGTTGAGAACGGCGGACAGGATGCACAGCACACCGGCAATGGGGAAGATGGTGTACACCTGACCCATGGTGAACTGCGGCATGGTGGAAACAGCCTGCTTTGCGCGGGTGCACAGCTGGTAGCCGCCGTAGGTGACCATGACGTAGAACAGGATGATGAACACATCACGGATGATGACAACGACTTTTTTGCCCAGCGGGGTCTTACCGAGGATGGAATCCACCACTTCCACGCGGAGGTTGGTACCCATGGCGTTGATGCCGATGCAGACAATGAGCATGGACCAGACGTTCAGATACTGGCTGCTCTCCATATACCACTTGAAGCCGCCGATGCCGGGGATCAGGCGCAGCACAACGTTTGCGAACAGAATTACCATCATAGCTGCGCAGAGAATGGCGGAAATGAGGGTGGTGATCTTGTCCAGAGTGGTTTGCAGTTTTTTCACAGTACAAACTCCTTTCCAAGTGCGATTCAGATAAAATGCAAAGGGACGAAGGGCACGCCCCCTCGTCCCTTTGCTTCGGTTTTATTTCAAGGTTTTCTGGTCAGTGATCTCAGCGGGCTTCTTTCCATGCCTTCAGCTGATCCAGCAGGTCGCCGTAGGTATCAGCGTTGTCGGTCAGGACTTTTTCGGTCGCAGCTGCAAACGGAGCCAGTTCCGGGCTGTTGATCTTCATGCCCTTCTCTTCCAGAGCGGAGACCAGGTCGTTGGTCTGCTGCTCGTTCAGCTCACGGTCGTAATCGGCAGATGCCTTTGCAGCGTCGGAAACGATCTGCTGCTGGTCAGCGCTCAGCTTGTTCCAGCTGCTCTCGGCAATGGTAAAGCACATGCCGGAGTAGATGTGGTTGGTGATGCTCAGGTACTCCTGAACCTCGAACAGGTTGTTGTTGTAGATAACGGGGATGGGGTTCTCCTGTGCATCGTAGGTCTTCTGCTGCAGAGCCTGATACAGCTCAGAGAAGCTCAGCGGCTGGGGGTTGGCACCCAGAGCGGTCATGGTAGCCATGATGACGGGGTTCTCGGGGGTGCGGATCAGCAGACCGTTCATGTCGGCAGGGCTGTTGATGGGGCCCTTGGAGTTGGTCACGCAGCGGAAGCCGTTGCAGTAGTGGGCCAGCACACGCATATTCTGGCTCAGCAGGCCTTCCTCAGCGGCAGCCTCGATGTCGCTGTCCATGAATGCCCATGCATCGTCGAAGGTCTCGAACTGGAACGGCAGTGCGGAAATGCCCATCTTTGCATCGTAGGTGGCAAAGTTGGAAGCGTCGGTGATGATGATATCCACCGTGCCGGAATCCAGAGCGATAGAGTTGATCAGGTCAGCATCGCCGCCCAGCTGGCCGGAGGGGTACAGCTGAACTTCCACAGCGCCGCCGGTCTTTTCGGCAACTTCTTCTGCAAACTGCTTTGCGCCCTTTGCACGGGGGTCTTCTTCGTTGGTGGAGAAGCCCAGCTTCAGGGTGACAGCCGAGCCGGAAGCGGCAGCGGAAGAACCGGTGGAAGCTGCAGTAGAGGCAGTGGAAGCAGCAGTGCTGGTGCCGGAGCCGCCGCAGGCAGCCAGACCCAGAGCAGCAGCGGAAATGCCAGCCACCTTCAGGAAGTCACGACGGGAAATCATCTTTTTCATAAGAATTCTCCTTCAAAAAATATCTTCTCCTGAGCCGGTCTCGTGCTCCGGCTCTTGTTCCTTTTTTAAATGGTGCCTTTCTTTTCCAGCGCCTTTTTCAGCTCGGCTGCACCAAAGCGGGGGCTGCTGAGAACCACCTTGCCAAACTTATCGGCGATATACTGTTCGCAGTAGGCCATGCTGCCCTGTGCAAACACGATCACGTCTACCTTGTCGGCAATGGTACCGGCCATCTCGGTCATGCGGGCCTTGAACTGGTCCTGATCCAGACCGAATGCACCGTCCACCAGACAGTCCACCAGCTCCACGTGTCTGTTGCACTCGCGGGCCATGCGCAGGATGGTGCCCTTGGTGGGTTCCAGCGTGGTGGGCAGGGTAGCCATCACGCCAATGCGCTGGCCCTTGCGGACAGCCTCGCGGCACATCTCCTCGTCCACGCGGACGATAGGCACACCAATGTACTTTGCCACGTCCTGTGCGCTGTCGGCAACTTCGCCCACGCTGCTGCACAGGTTCAGCATGGCATCCACGCCTTCCTCAGCGGCTTTCATGTACATGCCGATCAGGCGTGCTGCCGGTGCAGTGGTCACATAGCCTGCCGCGCGGACATCTGCCAGAATGCTGGGGTCCTGCAGGCTGTACAGCTCCACATCATCGCCCAGCTGCTTTTTGACCTCCTGCTCCACCAGTTCGATCAGTTCCGGGGTGGTGCTGGTATAGATCAGACCTACCTTCATAACGGAAAAGCCTCCTTTTGTTTTTCGTGTTCTCGTGCCGGACAAGCCCGCAGCAAAGGCTCTTTGCTACATCCTACCTTTAGTTCAATCTCAACAGCTTGTCCGTCTTTACGTCCTACCATTAGATTACTCTTCGGTCCGCAAAAAGTAAATTGGCGAATAGCCGATATTTCGGGCCGGTTTTGGTCGTTCTGCACAAATGTGGGATGCAAGTGGTGAAAAATCCACTTCTTTCTGGACATCATCCCATCTTGCGGCGTATAATACCCTTAAAGAAAAAGACAGGGAAGGAGCCACCGGAACATGAATCCGTTTCAAAGTGATAACATCTGGAAAAAGAAGGCCCGGCAGGGCAAGGCGCAGCAGCATCCGCTCACGCCGCGGCAGGAGTGGCAAAAGCAGGTGAACAGCAGCAGCCTGTGGCTGGGCGGCGGCGTGGTGCTGCTGGCACTGTATCTGGCCGCTGTCCGCGCCGGCACCGTGGCGCTGGACGCAAGCGCCGTCGTGCTGATCGTGGTGGTGGGCTGCTTCTGCGTATACACTGCCGCATCCCTCGGCAGGCTGATGAAGAACAAGCCGGAGGAAAAGGCAGCAAAGAAGAAAAAGAAAGCCCAAAAAGAGTGATTTTTTTCTTCCCGCGCAGAGCGTTTTCGCGTAGGGCAGATTTATATAGCTTTTATAAATTTTTCTCCGCCGGGTACGTTCTCTTTTGCGTGCCAAAAGAGAACCAGAAAAGCACCCGCTAC
>OLXW01000143.1_pt1 | contig 54265 bp, 74 predicted proteins | sample 1673551 | NCBI WGS metagenome assembly OLXW01 (sample SAMEA103958114, study PRJEB25191) | human gut metagenome | reverse complement strand
AGCGATTCGCGCGAGCGGACCATGGGTTCGAATCCCATCCTCTCCGCCATTTTGTGATAACAAGTGAATATATAGAATCACTTTGACTTGTGGAGTAATACTCAAGAGGTCGAAGAGGCGCCCCTGCTAAGGGCGTAGGGTGGGAAACCGCCGCGAGAGTTCAAATCTCTCTTACTCCGCCAAATCAGCCGATATTTAACGCTAACACGTTGAATATCGGCTGATTCTTTTTATATTTTCTGCCCTTTTTGGTTTGTAAATATTCGTAAAAAACTGCTCAAAATCACCAGACACCGTGCGCACTGTGTACGCTACTGTGTACATTACTGTGCACTCTACTGTGTACAAGTCACCAACCGTACTCAAAGTCGCCCCAACGTTCTTTTTTTCTTGCATTGCATCTTGCACACCATGTCGCACACTCTCGCACGCCGTGCGAATAATCCATGCAAAACTTACACGCCGTGCAACCATTTTCGCGCTCTCACGAAAATGCTCCCGCCCCAACTCGTTCCAAGTTATCCCCAAGTTTCCCCCAACAAATACCAAAAGCCCCGGCAGGCCGCACGGTTCCTCACCGTACCACCCGCCGGGGCTTTCTCATTGCGTATTACTGCTTGCTCTCATGCTCCACAGCGCACTTGATGATCTCGCTCAACAGGTCCGCCCGGCTCTCGCCGTCCTTCACCGTCAAGCCCATCTGGCACGCCAGCTCCACAAGCTCGTCATAGTCCATTTCTTCCAGCACAGTCTTTCCGCTCTTGCTGTTGATCGTCAGTGCCGCATTGATAACCGTCTCCGCGCCGTCTTTCTCCACGGCAGCCTTGCCAGCCGCCAGCAGCTTTACCAGCTTTTCCGGCACATTCGCGCCCATAGCCGCCGCATTTTCCACAATAGAGCCAAGCTCTGTAAAAATGTACCATACCAGCACCACCGGCATGATCAGCGCCTTATAGTCAATGCCGATGCCCGGGATGCTTTCAACCGCCATCCGCACCGCCATGTCTGTAAGTGCCGCCACCAGCACGACCAGGATCATGCCGCCCTTGTGATAGATACCCTCACGTGCCACGGCGCTGCTCCACTCGCCGTCCTTGCAGGCAGCGGCGGTGCCGCTGATGTAGTCCACGGCCATGCAGGCCACCCAGACCAGCGCAAGGCAGCCCACCACGCCAAATGCAGCCGAGTACATCCCGGCCACCGCCGCGATAGCACCCTTGATTACCAAGAAAATGTTGTCGTTGTTTTCCATGTCGTTTTCCTCCCCGCCTTGTTCAGCGGCCATCGTCAGAATGGTTTCTTCATATTTGTGTTACTGCACATACTTGGCGTGGTAGTAGCGGTCATTGTCCAGCCCGTACTTCTGCGCCAGCTTGTAGAACTCCATAGCCGCCGCGTTCGGCAGCTCCACCGGGTCGATGCTGATGATCTGCTTCGTGGACACGGCAGGTTCGGCAGGCACAACCGGCGTATTCGTTGCATCGTACTGCGTCAGGTTGAACTTATCCACCACTTTCAGCAGGTTTTCCGTGTAGGTCGGGCTTGTCGCCCAGCCGTCCTCCCGGATGTACTTGCAGGCCGTGGCAATGTCGGTGCATCCCACAAGGTTCTTGTACCGCTCCATGCCCGTCAGCTTCGCAATGTAGTCCTCCACGCAGGCCACCATCGTGTCATACTTGCGGAACGGCGCCGTAATGGTGATATACTTGCTCCCGTCCCATTCTTTCGTTGCTTTGCTGTACACAGCGCCTTTCCAGCCGGACCCCTGCTTGATGCCAAACAGGTTGTTTGCCTGCACGGCCAGTTCGCTTGTGCCGTAGGCGCTTTCCAGGCAGGCTTGCGCAATGCACAGGCTCGGCAGCAGCTTTGCCGCTTGGCACCGGCTCTGGCATTTTTCAACCATGATCTTCACAAACTGCTCCTGCGCCGTCTGCCCGCCGCTTGTCTGCTCACCGGTCAGCCGCGCCGTTACCGTCTTTGCGATCTCCGCAAACTTCGATTTCAGGTACGGCCCGGGGCAGGCGGTAGCGGCGTAAAAGCAGTGCATTGTCAAGCTGCCGTTTTTGTCGCCGGTGTATTCCAGCTTTGCCATGCCGTTGCGGCGGCAAATGTCGGTACACAGGTCCAGCAGCGCGGTCATGCTCTTATCGCTTACATGCCAGTTAGGCGCACCGCCGTCGTTCGCAACCTCAATGGTCACGGCGCGGTGGTCGTTCCACGGGCTTGACGAACACCAGCTGCGGTTTGCTTCGTCGCAGAACAGGCCAATGTTTCCGTCCTTGTCAATGGCATAGTTGGCGCTCATCTGGCGGCTCGGCCTTGCAACCAACGCGCCAAACTGCGGCAGCGTCAGGCTTCCCGCCATGTGGTGGATCGTAATCTTGCTGATCTTCTGGTTGCGCGGTGCGTTGCAGTTGGGGGATAACTGCGTATAGCTTACCAGTGCGCTGCTACTCATCGTCGTTACCACCCTTTCCGTCGCAAAGCTCCTGTTCCATTTCCTCTGTCAGCTCCATGCTTTCGTTTTCGTTCATTCCGTTCAACCCCTTTCGTCAAACGTCAAAAATATCACCGCACAGCTCCCGGCTCATGCCGTCCGCCTGCGCGGTCCGTTCCTCCGTAGGATCATAGCCGCCCAGCTGGTGGATCACATCATGCTGCACGCGGATGATCTCGCTTTGCAGCTCCACCACCGCGCACAGCTTTTCGATCACTGTCGCCTCGGCCATAAGGCAGTTGTCCATATTCTTCACCTACGATGTTTCGTGTTATCTCGTTAAGCCGCCAGCGCAGCGCACCGCTGTTCGTGTGGTCCATCATGCCGCGTATGCTTGCCACCCGCCGTTGATACTCCTGCCGGGTAATAACGCCGTCGCGCACGTCCTCGCTGATCTTGCGTACCTCGCGCTTCATCCGCCGCGCCGTGCTCTTGCGCAGTACCGCGTGCGTTGCCCAAACCCGTTGCCCCACAAACTCAATGCCCATGCTCACGGGCCGTATGCAGGTCTTGGCGTTCATGTCCAAATGCAGCACCGCTCCCAGGTACGCCGCTATGGCATCCCGGCATTGCTGTAGCTGTTCCTTGTCAGGCCCCAGCACCAGTATGTCGTCCATGTAGCGGATGTAGCAGTGTATTTTCAACACATGCTTGCAATACTGGTCAAGCTCGTTCAGCACAATGTTCGCAAACATCTGGCTCAGCAGGTTTCCTATCGGCATCCCCACGTTGTACAGCCAGCTTTCAAACGCCACATCCTCCGGCTTCTTGCCCGGTGGCAGTCCAAACGGCTCGTTCGGATTGTCGATCACCCGTTCCAGCAGGGTCATAACATCCGGGTCCGCGATCCGCCTGCCCAGTATTTCCAGTAGCACCGCATGATCTACGCGGTAAAAATACTTGCTTATATCCAGTTTCAGGTAGTACCAATCCGGGTATATGCTCCTGTCCACCTGCCGCAGCCAGTATTGCAGCCGCCCAACAGCCTTGTGGCTCCCTTTGCCTACGCGGCAAGCGTAGCTGTCTGCAATAAACGTGCGGTTAAAATACGGGTTCAGCAGTTGGTATACGCTCCACTGTACAATGCGGTCACGGTATGGCAGCGCCATCACAAGCCGTTTCTTCGGCACCTGCACCCACAAATGCCGGTAGCCGCCCGTGCGGTAGGTGCCCGCCCTCACATCCTGCTGTATGTCCAGCAGGTTGCCGTCAAGATTCTGGTGGAAATACCGCACTTCCTCGCGGTATCTCTTTCCCTTGCGTGCGTTGCGGTTCGCCCGTTCCAGCCACGCAAAGTCAGTCATAACAGCAAAGGCACCCGGCCCAATGACCGTGTGCCCATCTTCTGCCCGTGCCAGCGCTACCGGCTTTCCGAGCTTCTTACTCATAAATTTTTACTTCTCGCTCCGCCGGGTGTCGCATTTCTGCTTCCCCGGCAATTCACATTTTTTCCCGGCTCGCCACCGGGAACGGAAATGCGCTCCTTTAAGTTCACACACCGACCGCCGCTCGTAAGCAGCGGCCCTCATATCCGGCGCGAACATCCGCCACCATGCGTGTGTATTGATCGTAAAGCGCAGCGCCCGCCAACGTTGTTCCAGGTATTCGACCGCGGGTTATTGAGGTTCAAGTTGAACACGCCCGCATTGCCGCCATTGTTCCAGTTGCCGCCGCGATTCGGGCACCGCCGTAAAATAGCACATTCCCGGTTTATGAAAAAACGTCCGTCTACTGTTTCAGCGTCTTTAGGTAGCCGCCCAGCAGCCGTCCGATTTCATCGTTCATTTTCGCCCACACTTCCCGCTGGTGCATGGTAAGGGGCGGTTGCATTTTGTCACCGTAGAAATCCTTATCACTTGCCATCACTACCAGCTCGCGCAGCCAAGCCAGCTCAACGTCCAGCGTTTGTGTGGTCGTTTTCTTGTAGCACTTCTTGTCTAACTCAACCGTCATTCTGTACATGCTGATCATGGTGCGGCGCATTTCATCGGCAAGCTCTTTGCTTTTCCGCGGGAATGTCATTGTCAGCTTATATCCATAATGCAGCATTTCTTTGGTTTTCTCGCGCAGCCAAAACGGTTGGTATTGTGCTTCGCCAGCCGCCCGCTGGGGCGGCACCTCGGCATTTCTCGGCACAGTCAACACCTCCTGTAAAATTCGGCGCGGCTCAAAGCCGCGCGGGGTTTGTGTCTGCGCTATCGCGCAGACCCCAGCGCATCAGGGTCCAGCTTACTGCTTTACAAAAGCGCAGCGCCCGCCAACGTCGAGCCAGGTATTCGACCGCGGGATACTGAGGATCAAGAAGAACACGCCCGCACTGCCGCCATCGCCCCACGTGCCGCCGCGATACGGGCACCGCTCATCTGCCGCGTTGTTTGCCCAAACGTAGTCGCCGCCATAGTTGGCATCAATGCCGGTGCCCGTCAGGGCGGTGTCCGGCATCAGCGCAAGGGCCTGCAACAGCAGCTTGGCGGCAGCGCCAATGCTGGAATCTGCCGTAACATCTTTGAACTGGCAGCTGCGGCTTTCATCTTTGCTGTCAGCAATCGTTGTGCTGTACACCCACTTGCCGCTTGCGTAGTTCATCTTCACCGTACCAGCGGTGGTGCCGTTGCCGTCAGGCGTAACCAGCGTGCCATCCGCAGCGTTGATGGCTTTCCACGCGGAAGAGCTTGCAGACAAATCGGCGCTGCTGTCCGCAGCGTTGTTATCTGCCAAAATCTGAACTTCGCCCTTGACCAGACGCAGGCCAAGCACCCACTCCCAGACGTTGCCGTTCATGTCGAAGATGCCGTCCATCTGGCCGTTGTGACTCCAGGTGACGGGGCCTGTGCCGGTCAGCACGCGGGCAGTGCGGTTCTGGTCCTGCACGTCGGGTGCAGGGATAGCAATATACCCGCTCTCGCTGGTGTCCTTGCCGTAGTTGTTGTTGCCCTTCGGCTCGCAGCCGTTCTTGTGGCACCACAGCGCAATGGCGGCCCACTCGGCGTTGGTCGTCTCATGCCAGCCCGCGCCCTTTGCGGCTGCCTGCTGGCGGAACTGGTCGTAGTTCTGGCTGTTGGCGGGGTCCTGCGCGGGCAGGCTGTAGGCGCGGCCATTGTAGTGCTTCGTCTGGTACTTACCCATGTAAAAGCCCGCGATCTCCTTGCCGTTCACCCTGAACGCGGGGTGTACGCTGGTGTCGCTGGTCGAAAGCACATCACACAGGCGGAACGCCGGGATGTACACCATGATGGACGGCTCGTCCTTGTCGTCCATCAGCACATCATTGGTGGGGAACACAGCCTGCACGGCCATGCGCATTGCATCAAAGTTGTTTGCCATACTTCATTCCTCCTTAAAACTCGCCGTCCAGCTGGTTGATGTAAATGCCGTCAATGGCAAACAGGTCAAGTTCGACCTTGCTCATGTCCAGCGGCAGGCGGCGTGTCACAGTCTTGGGCTGCTTTGCGTCCATCGTCGCAGGCTCGGTGGCCTGCTCCTGCTGCTCATCCTCGGTCACACCTGCTTCCTCGGCGGCGTCCTGCTCGTCCGCCGGGGTGGTATCTTCAGCTGCTTCCTCGGTGCTGTCCTTTGCGTCCTCGTCCTCAACCTCCACGGTTTCGGTTTCGTAGGCAGGCAGGCGGATTTCCGCCACATAGGCACGCAGACTGTCAAAAGCGTTCATCAGCAGGTTGCCCTCGCCGTCGGTCATAAAGTCCAGCGTAACGGGGTAGTCCTTCTGGTACTTCTGCAAGTCCAGCGCAATGCGCCCGCCGTCCAGCGTCAGCACGGTTTTCTTCACAGCGTAGGCGATCTTCTTGCCCTCGTTCAGTTCGGTAACTTTCATCACTTCATACCTCCCGTAATTTTCAAAGCCAGTACCACGGTCTTGGCGCTGCCGTCGTGGCGTACCTTAAAGCTGTTCGTACCTTTGCCGCTCACGGTAATGTCGCCCAGCCGTCCGCCTGCCACGCTCTTAACATACACATCCACCGTGTAGTTGGTGTTCTTGCGCACAGTAGTCAGGATCACGTTCTTGTCATCGTTGCAAAACGGCCACGGGTTGCTGTTGGCGGTCAGCGTAACTTCCTTTGCCTCTGCGGCAGTCTCACTTTCCAGCGCCGTCAAGCGTCCGTCCTGCGCCGTGTCCTTTGCCTTGATCCCGGCAATGTCGGTGGTGTGGGTCCCGCTGGTGCCCTCAATGTCGGCAAGCCTGCGCTCGATCCACCGCGCAAAGATCATCACGATCTTGTGCGCAAGGTTCGCATCCTCAATGCCCACCTCCATTTTGTTGAAGTGCGCTTGGTCCAGCGGCGTGCCCTCCTGGATCACCTCACCGCTCTGGTCCTCTACATGGTCCAGCCAGAATGTGCGTTCATACATAGTCGTTCACCTCTCTTTCATCTCGTTGCTGCGCTGGCTTCCGTCAGCGGGAACACAAAGCGCAGCAGCGCCGCGTTTACGCTCGTCCGCTTCACGCTCACGGCCTGCTGGCCTGCCAGCTTGTCGTTGTTGTCGTACACGCGCACGCCGGTAATGGTATCCGCCGCGCCGGAACTCGGCACATTGACAAATACCATCACAGCGTTGCCCACAACGCTTTTGCTGTTGATCTCACCATCCCGCCAGCTTCCGCCGTTGATCTGGTACTGGAACCGCTGCACACTGCGCAGCAGGTCCGCCCGTCTTGCGTTCAGAAAATCTTCGGTAAAAAACGCCATCCTTTACCCCTCCTTTCCTCACGATTTCTTCACCACGGTATGCCCGCAGCGCCGTTGGCCGCTTCGTACCGGGGTAACTTTGTAAGCGCCCACTTCCGGGGCGATCTGCGCACCGCTCTGTCCTGCATAGCCAATCGTTGCAGTGCGCGGCACTGTGCCGCTCCTGTCTCCCGCGCCCGCTTCCGGGTTCGTGGCAAGGTAAGCGCTTGCCGCAGGCTCCACGGCCAGCGCGGCGTTCTCTGTGCGGCCCAGCGTGGCGCGGTAGGGCAGCGTTCCGCACAGCGGTATCTCCGCCGCAAAGGCATCCGCCGCCGGTGTCAGCACCAGCCCGGCCCCCTCGGTTCTGCCCAGCGTCGCTTTGTGCGGCCATGTGCCGCAGCGGATCATCCCGCACCGCGGCACATCGTATTTGTACGCTTCGTATACCGCTCCAATCTGTATACCGTGGCGCACCATAAAGCTGATGCTGTCCAGGTGGGCACTTTCCCGCTTGTACAGCATCACGTTGTTCTCTATGGTCTCTACCTGTGCGGTAACGGTTGGGTCCGGCACGTTGCACACCACGCGGAACCGCCCCGGCTCTCCGCCGTAGTCGAACCATTCCTCAATGTCGCTGTCCGGCCACACGTCGCCCAGTGCCTTTTTTGCGCTCCATGCCGTGCCCATATACCGGCACACGGCCATACTGTTTTTGATAATTCTGCGCTTGATCTCTAGCGGGTAGGTGGTATCGTACCAGTCCACCTTCCAGCTTACGGCCAGTGCATCCAGCACCATTTCCGGGCAGGTGTCCAGCGCTGTGTATATCTGGCTGTCCTGCGCGTATTCCAGCAGCAGGCCGCGCATCCGCCATTCGGCGTAGGCCAATGCCTGCGCCCACGGCTGCGCTGCCAGCGTTGCCGGTATCGCGTCTGTCAGCTTCGCTTGCCGCAGACTAATCATCTTCCAGCCCTCCGTAGTTCACGGTTTCGCTGTCGCACCGTGCAATGGCCGCCGCGCTTACCACGGTATCCGCCGGGGCTTTCAAGCGTACCCTCTTGGCCCCAGCACCGCGCACCGCGGCGATCAGCTCTGTCGGGTTAATATCCCGGCCAAGTTTGCGTTGCCATGCCTTGTAGCTTGCCACAGCGCCCGTCACGGCTTCCTGTATGGCGGCCACGTTGTTGCGGTCACTGCTGGCAATGTAGTATGTCAGGTCAATGCTGTACCCGATCTCCGACGGGGCCTTGCACACCACCTTGTCGGTCAGAGGGCGTTTTACTTTTTCCTCGTCGGCAAAGTATGCCTGCATCTCTTTCAGCTCGGTGCCCGTCGGCAGTCTGCCGTCGTTGCCCAGCAAAAAGTAAATGTCCACCTCGCACGGTTCCTGGCTGTCGATCTTCACATCCGCCACATCGTTGCGCCACGCCTTGGCGTAATACACATAGGCATCCGCCGGGCCAGCACAGCTAAACACGCTCGGCGCCCGGAACACGCGCTCACTCAATGTGTCGTCGTCCTCCACATCCGTGCCGCCGTGGCTGGCTTCAATGTTCGTCACGCCCGCCATGTAGGGGATGGGGTCAACCAGCGTGTTGATCGCGCCGGTTTCGATCCCGTTGCTCTCTGCTCCCGCTTCCTGCGCCTGTGCCAGCACATCCGCTGTCAGCTCTCCGGCTTTCACCTCGGCATAGTCCAGCGTGTTAAAGTACAGGCTGTTTTCTGTGCGCACCCGCGTACCGGCTGGTATGCCCACAGCATTGTTCCTCGTGTCTGCCAGCGTAAACCGCAGCGTCACCGTCGCTCTGTCGGCAGGCTTGCGCACAACGCCCAGGTTTGCCGCCAGCTGGTCCAAGTAGCCGCCGTAGCTCGTTGCCAGCAGTTCGCCGTTGCCCTTGTCCTGGATGTATTGCAGCGTCTGCCCGCCCAGCATGGCAATGGCATATTGCAGCAGCTTTTCCGGCGCGGCATCTCCCAGCACCGGGGCTGTGCCGGTCAGCTCCTTGTACTTCTCGTTGTACCAATCGCTTACCATCTGCTTTACTTCGTCCAGCGTCAGGTATCCGATAAAGCTCACTTCCGGCGCGTTCGCCAGTTCTGCGATCTTAGACAATTTCTACCACCACCTTCGGTATCAAAATTCCCTCGGCTAAATTGCTTTCGTTCCAGTCCACCCGCAGCACCCGTGCCCTCGGCTCATACCGCGCTGTTTTCGCCACAAACTCGGCGGCCATCAGGGCTTTGGCGCTGCTCATGGGCAGCCCCAGCGGTTCCCGGTCTATGCCAAAATCCCGGTCAAGTGCCTGTTCGCCGGGGTGTGCGCTGTACAGCATCTTCAAGCACCGCTGCACATCGGCGGCGGTGCTGTCGTCGTCCCTGCCAGCCTGCAAAATGATCTCTGTGTTTTCGGTGTCGATCATAAGTATTCCTCCAACTCAACGCTCACCTTGCACTCGATCAGCGCCCCGCCGTGCAGCACCGCGCCCCACTCGTCGCTAAGGCTTGTGATCTTAAACGGGTTGTCCGCCATCGGCTGTCCGCCCAGCACAAAGTAGTAGGCGTTGGCGCTCTCGGCCATCTGCTGCAACTGGTTCAGCGTCCGGCGCGGCGGCACTCCGTCCTGCGCCCGCAAGGTCATGTCAAACTTGTAGGTCTTGCATTTCGGCCCCACCCATTCGCTGCGCACTTTCCCGTGCACAACGTCATGGTTGCCCCAATCGCTCCCGCTCGTGCCGCTGATCCCCGTCGGCGTCAACACTCGGTTGCTGCTCACGCTAAAAACCACGCTTCCCAGTGTTCCGATCATCCTGCCACCTCCTTACTTCTCCGGCTCTCCCTGTCCGCCGTCCTTGTGCTTGTGGTGTACCAGGCTTATGCCGTCCACCTTCACATCTCCGGCGGCGCCGTCCACCGTCACGTTCGGCGCACTCACGCTCACATCGCCGCCGCTGCTTACGGTAATGGTCGCGCCGCCCACAGTCAGCGTCACATTGCCGTTTACGGTCTGGGTCACATCGCCCTCAATGTTCTGTGTTACGTTGCCGGTCAGGGTTTGTTCCGTGTCGCCGGTCACTTCCTGCGTCACATTTCCCGTTACGGTGTGCTTTACGTCGCCGGTCACTTCGCGCTCAACGTTCGCTTCCACCGTTACCTTCCAATCTGCGCTTACCTTTTCGGTCAGCTTCGCATTGTAGTACCGCTGGATCACGCCGTTATAGCTCTCCGTGTCCGCGCCGTCCACCTTCAACCGCCGGGCGGCAAGGCATTTTTCAAAGTAGGCTCCCGTGATCTCCACCGTGCCCTTGCCGCCCACCGTCATGGTGTAATCGGTGCCGCACTCCACGTTGTACATGGTGCCCGTCGTCACGCTGGCGTATGTCGTTGCTTGCAGGTCCACCGCCGCACCGGCGGTTATTCCCACGCCGCTTGCTGCGGTAATGCCCACGCTGGCCCCGGTGCTTCGCAGCATCATAGCGCCGCCGCTCTTGGCCGTGTAGGCTCCCTTGCACTCGTCGTAAATTACGCCGTTGCTGTTGCGCCCCGTTTTCGCACGGCAGAATTGGGTGTACTCGCCGGTGTTGGCATCGTACCGCTCGTAGCTGTCGCCGTTCACCCGGCCATACTCCTTGCGGTACAACCCCTTGTACCCCTCGGCGGGCTGGTTGCTCTGGTTCCATACCGTGCCAAGGGTCGCGCCCGCCACCGTGCCGTTGCCGTTCATCGTGCAGCTCACCGTCTGTCCGATCTCCGGCATCTTGTATTCGCCGTTGGATTGCGCATTGATGGTGCAACTTACGCTTGCTCGGTCCGCAAACACCACCTCGTAGGTGCCGTGCTTGTAGTCGATGCTGCTCACGCGGCCCGTCCGTACCTGCGGTGCCGTTGCCATCCTGCATCACCTCACTTGATATCGCTTGCGTCCACCCAGCCCGTAACGTTCTTGCCCATAGGCAGCTTGCCGCACCGGCTCTTTGTGTTCGTTATGCGGTAGCGTCCCGCCACAAGTGTTCCGTCATACAGGTAATAGGTGCCGCTCACCGTGTTGCTCTTGGTCTTTGCCACGCTCGTGTAATACAGCGGGCAGTTTTTCAGTGTCACGGCGCGTCCGCCGGTTCCCGCTGTCGTACCTGCGCTGGCTGCTGCCGTCGTGCTGGCGGCACTGGCTGCCGGTTTCGTCGTCTCGTAGGTGCTGTCGTACTTCGTGGCGGTGCTGCTGGCTGTCTTTTCGTGTATCTGGATGCTGCCGCCTGCCTGCCACGCATAAAACGGGTCGTCAATTCCGCTGGCTTCTATCTTGCAGGTAAATCCGTTGCGGTCGATCGTCCGCGTCGTTTTATCCACAAAATATTTGCCGTCTATCTCCGGCCCAAACCCACCGATTCGCACGTTGTTTCCGGCAAAAATCTCAAAGTTGCCGCCAATGGTAAAGCTGATCTTCCGGCTTCCGTGGTTAGCGTCGTTCAGGGCTGCCACCAGCTGCGCCGCAGCATCCGCAACGCTGCTGGCGTACTGGTTCAGGTTCTTGGTCCTCGTTCCGCCGCCCACGCTGGCGGTAATATCAATGTCCTTGTCCTGGTCTGTGTAGGCAAAGCTGCCGCCGGTGTAGGTGCCCGCCATGGTCGTTGTGTATCTAAAGCTGCCCGGCTTCATGGCCGTGCGCGGCACATCCTGCACCGCCCGCTTTCCCTTGTACTTCTCGCGGTCGTACACCCACAGCCGTTTTGCATACACTTTCAAAACAAGGCCGTAGTCCTTGCACAGCTTTTGGTAAAACTCGCTGTCGCTCTCGTTCTGCTCGCGCTTTTCAATCTCGTGGTCGTCGCCGTCGTAGGCAAAGCCCAGCCCGTACCGCCCGGCAATGGTCGCGCCGATCTGCTGTATGCTGGTACTTTTCCAAACGTCGGTGCGGTCGCGCTCGCTAAAATCCGTGTCGCTCGGCTTGCTCACGCCGCCCAGCGTCATGGTGCCCGGGGCGTCGCTGTACTGCACATCGTCCAGCACAAACAGGCCGCAGTCCATGGTAAAACGGTCATTCTGCACGTTCCAGTCAAGGCCGTTCACTTTCGGGTGCAGCGTGGCGCCCTTTTGCGGGAACCAGCTGTTCAGCCATTTCCCGTCCCTGGCATTGATCTGTATATCCACACTGTCGCATGTATCGCTGGCGCAGTCCGTGTAGGTAATGCTTTCAACGTCCGGCCCCACTTCCTCGCTGATCGGCGTGCTGTTGTACCAAAGGCTTATCTCTGTGCGCCTTGCCTTTACGCTCGTTGCCATAGCTTATCCCTCAAATTTCCACGGCGGCAAAAAGCCGCTCTTTTCTTCCGGCAGGGCAGGGGTGGCAAGCACCACCCCTGCATCAAAGCGGAAAACGTTGATCTTCGTTGGATTCTGCTGCATCAGGTAATCGGCGTACCGCTCTGCGCCGTACACCGTTTTGGCAATGCCGTCCCATGTGTCGCCGCTGATCGTCGTATAGCTCATCTTCTCCACCTCTTACCTGGCGTATGCCGTGCGCTGCTGCTTGCGCATCATTTCGTTGAACCACTGTTCAAACTGGTCCTTCGCGTCCGTCATGGCATTCATCATCACGTTGTAGTCGGCGTTGCCCTGTATCGTGATCTTCGGGCTGAACGTAAAGCTGCCGCCGCCCACCGTCGTGGTTCTGCCGGGGGCAGGGGTGCCGCCGCCAATGTCGGCAACCTCCACGCGGTCCGTTGTCAGGCTTCCCGCACCGGCCACGCTGGCCGCCTGCACCGGGTCAACGCCCAGCATTTGTCCGGCCTTCTGCCAGTTCGCAATGTTGGTGCTGCGCACGCTCGGGTCAAAGCTGATAACTGCTTCCGTGCCCGCTTCACCGGCAATGCTCACGCCGTCGGTAAATCCGCCCTTTGCCAGCATGGGTATGGTCGGCAGCTGCATACTAAAGCCCTTGCCGCCCACCACGGGCACCCACTCGGGTATTGTTGTCACGCTGCCAAGGATCGAGTTAATGCCGTTGATTGCGCCGTTGATAATGCCGATCACCGCATTGATGGGAATTTTGCACAGCTCCACCAGCGCCGAAAAAGCGTTGCTAAAGATAGACTTCACACCCTCCCAAGCGCTCGACCAGTTCCCGGTAAATACGCCCGTGATAAACTGGATCAACCCCTCAAATACGCCCTGGATGCTCGTTATCACATTCCCGATGTTCTGTGCGATCTGTGCAATCGCCGCAAGGATCGGCGGCCCCACCGTGCTTACCACGCTCAGGATCACCATAATGATGCTCTCAATGACCGGCAGCACCGCTTGGATGGCATTGCCTATCATGTTTGCTACGTTCATAACCGCCGTTCCGATGTTGGTAATGATCGGCCCGATCTGCGGTGCTAGGGCGTTAAATGCGTTCAGCAATCCCGGCAGCAGCGTTGTGCTTACCCATCCGAACACCTGCTCAAACATCGGCTTTACGGTCTGCGTGCCAAAGTTCACGATCTGCTGGAACACGCCGATCACGCTCTGCCCAATGCTTACGATGTTGTCAAAGCCCGTTCCCGCGTTCTCGCCGAACATCCCCACAATCGCCGTGCGCACACTTGCCAGATTTTCCGGGCTGAAAACCCCAACGATCTTGTCTTTTATGCCCGTGATCGTGTTCAAAAATCCGTCAAACACCGCAACGCCCTGCTCGCCGAACACGTTTCCAATGATGTTGCGTATGTCGTCCAGGTGTTCGCCCAGTAAGCTTACTGCCGCCACAATGGATCCGATCACCGCCACCACCGGCAGCGCCGCCGAAGCGATCCCGCCGAACGCACTCACAAACGGCATAGCTCCCGTTGCCAGCGTCTTTGCGCCGCTGAACGCGCTGCTCGCCATTCCGCCTGCGCCCTGCAAAATCTGTATGCCCGCATCTTTCAGCGGGTTTCCTGCTGCCTGTTTCGCCGCCGTGGCACCGCCGCGCAGTCTGCTCATTACAGCGCCAAGCAGGCCCATGTCACTCAACGGTGCCTGTGCTGCTGTCATGGCAGTTCCCGGTGTAGTAAGCGCCGTTGGCGCAGCCGCCACCAGTGCCGTAGTTGTCGCCGGTTCTGCCGGGCTTATTATGTTGTTGATAAAGCTCTTTACTCTGTTCGCTCCGGCAATAGCTCCGTCTGCCATGCCCTTTGACAAGTCCCACTGTGAAAGTGCAAAATCTTTCGCGTTTCCAAACAGGTTTCCGGCCCAGTTTCCTACACTCACTGCTGCCTTTCCGGCTTTCGTCTCTTTCGCACTTCCCAGTGCCAGCCGTGCCAGCACACCCGTTGTGCTGCTCCCGTTCATGGCCGCATCCTGGTTTGCTGCTCCCACAATGTCGCGCAGCGTTCCAAGCCCGCCAAGCAGGTTGCCGCCTGTTTTTACAGCGGTTCCGCCCGCTTTGCTCACAGTGCTTACCGCTGTGCTGAACATCCCGGCCCCGCCTTTCACCACACTGCCCACGCCCTTGGCGGCTATTTCGGCCTGCGGTGCAATGCTCATGGCAGCAAACGCCCCGGCCACTCCGGCCAGTATCTTTGCCACCTTTTCGCCGTTCTTGTTCAGGTAGTCAAGCCCCTGCTGGATGTAGGGCATCGCGCTTTGCATGGCATCGCCCAGCGCCGTCACGCCCTTCGTCGCAATGTCGGCCAGCGTACTTGCAAGCGTTTGCAGCTCCGGCAGATTGTGGCGGATTCCGTTCATCACATCAATGGCAAGCAGGCTGAATTGCTTCTTCACCGGCAAAAACTGTTCGCCAATATCCTGCATCAGCGCTGTTTTCGCGTTGCTTGTCATCATGCTTACGCTCTCGCTCGTGCTTGCATTGATGATGAACTCGCGCTCCATCGACCCCGTATAGGCTTCCTTGTCCTGAACTTCTGCAAGCGTTTTGTCCAGCAGCGGTAAGTTGTTTACGATTTTTGCGCCGCCCTCAATGGCCCACTGACCAAACAGGGTGCTCAATGCCGCAACTTTTCTCTCGTCCGGCATTTCGTTGATTGCGCCAAATATACTCCGCAGCGTCGAAACGCCTTGCCCCGGTGTCGTCAGCGATTTTGCCACGCCCTCCGCCGTAAAGCCGAGTTCTTCCAGCATTTCTTTCTGCTTCTTCGTGGCGTTTTCGCCTTTGCTAAGGTTCGTGTAAATTCTCGTTATACTTGTTCCTACGCGGTCCGTTGCAACGCCGGTTGCCTGCATGGCCGTTGCTATCGCCGCAGTAGCCGCCGGGTCAATGCCCGCAATCTGTCCAAAGCTCGCCGCTTGGTTTACGCTCTGTGCAACCTCCGGCGCAGTTGTCGCATTATGTGCCGCCAGGTAGTTGATCTGATCCATCAGCTCCATAACGTCGTCATGGTTGAACTGCGTTGTGTTCCCGTCGGCGTCTTTTTTTGTAAACGCCACCTGCCATTTTGCCATGTAGTTGCCCGCGGTCTGGTCGTCCAGGTCCATCGCCGTTGCGGCCTTGGCCGTATCCCGCAGTATACTCGTGTTGATCTGCTCGTCTACGCCGATTCCACTTTGGCCTAGGGCGGAACTTATCTGCGTCAGCTGTTCCGTGTCGCGCGGTATCTCGGTGCTTAAATCCTGGATATACCGTGCCAGCTCGTCGCGGTTCTGCTTGAACGTCTTGCCGTTATCGGCCATTGCGTCGCTCACATTGCCCAGGCTGTCGGCCAGCCCGTCCACATAGCGGATTACAGGCGCCATCTGGCTTTCAAACTTTTCTGCTTCCTTGGTGCAATCCGCAATGCCCTTCACCGTAGCGGCCAGTCCAACGCCCATGACCGCCAGCCCAACACGGCCAATGTGCCCCAGTGTAGCGCTCAACGTGCTTACCTGCTTCTGCGCCTGGCTGATCGCCGCCTGCAAACTCGGGTCAACCTTGCCCGCAATCTTGATCGCAAGCTCTAATTCCGTAGTTTTTGCCATTCTGCCGCCACCTCATTGTTGATCTCTATAAAATCCCGTACCGGCAGTTTCAAGTAAAACTCAATGCTCGTCATCGTGGCCCCGGCAAGGCGCACCGCGCATTTGCGCAGTCCCTTGCCGCCGCCTTTTACTCGAAAAAACGGTTGCCGTTCATTGCGTTCTTGATGTGCGTCGCTTCCGCAAGGGGCATCCCGGTAAAGAACTCTTTGTCCATGCCGCTGGCTCGCGCCGCCATAAGGCAGCAGTACAGGTAGTCCAGCGCCGGTTCTGCGGCCACATGGCCCGCAGCGGCAAGCTCGTTCTCCGCCTGTGCCATATCCAGCACAGTCAACTCCGCCGCGCCGCTCATGTCCACTTCCTTGTAGGTCTTGCCCTTGTAGGTGTACGGCGTTTTCAGTTTCAGCACCGTGCCTTTGTCCTCGTCGGCGTCGCTCGTCATAAACTCGGTAAAGGCTCCGCGCACCTTGCGGGCCGCGCCCACCGGCAGCAGTTCAAAAAATTCAATGGGCAGTCCCGCCGCCTTGGCGCACAGTCTTGCAATGTAGGCCGTGCTTCTCTCCGGCAGGATCACCGTGCCCGGCTGGCCCGTCAGTGCCAGCTGGGCGTCAATGGCGTCCTGCACCGTCAGCTTGTCAAGGCCGTTCAAGTCAATTTCGCCGTACTCCGTGCCCTCAAACACATAGGGCTTTGCCAGCTTGATAATGTCCATCGTCTTGTCCTTTCTGCTCAAAAAAGCCGCCCATCTCTGGGCGGCTCCTGCTTTGTATCTATAACCGCCCCGCGCACCTCACGCGGGGCACCTAAACCCACCCACACAAAATCCGTCTTAGGTCAGTGCGGCAATACCGGCCAGCATATCGCTGCCGTTCACCTTGTACACGCCGTTCAGCTTGTCCACCTCAACGACCTGCTCACCATCCACCTCGATCATGTAGTAGGTCAGTTCCAGCGTGGTTTCGGCGTCCATGGCGTCGCCCTTCTTCACGGTGCCGGGGTTAAACTCCTTCACGCGCCCGCCCATCACAATGCGCAGGCCCTTAAAGGCATAGCCGCCGGTCTTGTCGTACACCTGCTGGGCCGCACGCAGCGTCAGGTTTACCGTGTTCAGCGGGTTCATCAGATCCGTTGCGCTGGAATACAGCGTGTTGAATTTCAGCTTGGCTTCCAGGCTTTCAAACTGCCCAATGGTCGGGCTGTCGATCTCGCCGCCAACACCAACACCCTCAATGGTGCTGGTTTTCATCTTGATGCTGGGCAGCTCCACCTCGGCGGCAAGGCCGATCATCTTGTTACCGTCCTGGTAAACGTTGTAGTTGTTTACCTTTTCGGGGATGTAGTTGTTAGAAATCATCGTTCTTTACCTCCTTGCCATCAGCCGCCCAGCGCATCAGCCAGCGCGTCCGGGTCAAACTCGATCACATCGTCGATTTCCTCCGCCGGGGTGAACGGGGTCATGCTCTGGCGGAACACGATTTTGCCGTTCAGCAGGTCGGTGGTGGGGTTGTCGGCATCCAGGAATGCAATGCTGTATGCAGCGCAGATGCCGCGGGAAACAAAGCTGTTGCCGCGGATATTCTCACTGTCAACAATGCTCTCGATCAGGCGGCGGTTCATCACCTGCCCGATCTTCGGCGTGTAGGTCAGGATAAACGTGTTCGCCGCCCAGTTCATAAACCGGCGGATGTTGATCCAGCGGTCCTTGGGGTCGGTGTTGCCGGGGTAGGCGGCAGTGTTGGAACCCCAGCAGCGCCAGCCGTTCAGGTTCAGGAAAGTGCCAACACCTGCGCCGTTCAGCACGTTGGCCTGCTCCTGGTCAAGATAGACCTCCGTGCCGTCGGCAAGGCACGCAGCGCTGATCGCAACAGCCTTGTTGTCCACGCTCATATTGGGCACATCGTCGTTGCTGGCATCCTGATATGCCATCTCGGCGGCCACAATGGCGCTGCCGCTGTACACCTTCGTGCCAACCTTGGCGCACGGCCACACGGCGTAGCAGTTCGCGCCGTTCAGCCCGCTTGCTTCTTTCTTGGTCTTTACGTCGGTGTACACCTTGGCACCGCTCGCCCCGCTGTCCACGTCGCACACGCAGATGCAGCGAAAACTTCCGTTGATGCCGGTGGTCTTTGCCTGCAAGGCAGCGGCAACGGTGGCATCCTTGCTAAAGCCGGGTGCCAGCAAAATGCCAGTGGTAAGCCCCAGCTTCGGGTAGACCTGCTGCACCACTTCAAGGCCGCTCACCTTGCCGGTGGCGGTATCCACGCCGCCCACAATGTCGGCGGCAGTAACCTTGCTGGGGTCCAGCTTCTTGCCGCTCACGGTCAGGGTGGTTGCCGTCTTGCTGCCGATCAGGGCGATCAGCATATTGCCCTCGTCGTCGTAGCTGGCGGTGTAATCCTCACCGGCTTTCAGCGCCGTGCTGCCATCGCCCTTAACGGTCAGGCCGTCTTTCAGCAGGCCCTTAACCGGCACAGTGGCGATCTTGTTGTTCACCTGCGCAGTCTGCTCGCTCACCGCGGCGGTGAACTTCGTGTTGGCAGGGTCCAGCACGTTGATCAGCACCAGCGGCCCGCAGCCGATCACCTGAAATGCCGCGCTGATTGCCTGGCATAAAGTGTAGCTGGCAAAGTCGTCGCTGTAGCCAACGGCGGCCACAGCTTCGGCATAGCTGTTCACCAGCACAGGTTTGTTCACAGCAGCCGCCGGGTCGGCAACAGTGTTCACGGGGGCAGTGCCAACCACCACCTGCAAGCCCGCATTGCCGGTCACAGGGGCGGTCAGGCTCGTTGCGTTCTCACTCACATAAACGCCATGTTTGTAAGCCATCTTTGTTTCCTCCTTACAGTTCGTTCAAAATCGTTTTGTACAGGGTCGCTTGCGGCGAACCCTTTGTGTTCAGCCCGGCGCGTGTCGCGGCAAACTCGTTCAGCGGTACGCACAAGCTCTGCGCCGCCGGGTGCTTTGCCAAAAACGTCACCAACTGTGCGGGCAGTCTGCCGTGGTACACGGTGTACTGCTTGGCAATCCCGCGCACGCTCGGCCCGCAGTACACAATCACTTCCGGCTTCTGCGCCGTCTGTTTCTCTTTCTTCTCGGCCATCTTCGGCCTCCTTTCAGATCAGTTCATCAAACGTGCTTTCGCTCGTCGGCACCGGCACGGTCACGTCAAAGCTCAACGCACCAAAATAGTACGGCCATGTGTCGTCCATTTGCAGCGCATCTTCAAAGTAATGCTCGTGCCCTTGCAGCACCGTAAAGGCGCCGCCAAAAAACGGCTTCACGCAAAAGTGCTGCTCAATCGCTTCCAAGATGTTCTGCACGTCCCTAAAGCCGTCGCGCTCGTTGCCCTCGTCGTAGCAGCACACGGTCAGCGTGGCGCTCACAACTTTTGCATCCTGCGGGTTGTAGATTTTCCCGCCCTCCAGCAGCACCACAATGTAGGGGCTGGCCGCAGCGTCCGTGTCGGCGTCCTCGTCCAGTCCCGTATCAATGGGCAAATTCTGGCGGAACACCTTCAACGCTTTCAAGCCGCCCTGCCCGTTGAACACTCGCCCGGCAAACAGGTTTCGCAGCTCGTCACAAAGCGCATCGTGCATCATGGCGGTGGTAAATCCTGCAATCTTGTCACCCTGCATTTTTCATCACCCCTTTGCCGCTCTCGCCATCACTTTGGCGATCTGCTTTTCCAGTCTGTCGTTCAGCGTGTTTTCAGCGTACACATGCACATCCTCTTTTTCCCACACGGTATGGTGCTGTGCCGTGCCGGACGGGGAACCGTATGTCTGCGTCGTCTCCACAACTCCGCTTGCACTGCGCCAGCGCGGTGCGCCGCTCTTGGTCGTCGTTCTCTCCGATTCCTTGCCGATATGTCTCTGTATCATACCGACGTGACCGCTTTTGAACTCCGCCAAAAAGCCCTTGCTCCCTTGCCCGAAGGTTACGCCGTTTCTCTCAATCGGGCCGCCGCCCAGGTCGTGCAGGCCACCGCTTCTCAAAACTCTCGCTTTGAATACCGTCGGTCCCGTCTGCCAGCTCAAACCTGGGTGCGGCACCGTTACCCTGTGTTGGAAGTACGCAAGGTCAGCCCGCGCACCGTTGATGCCGCCGATCCACAGCACAGCCGCCGGGTCAGCATTTGTGGCTTTTACTTTCTGTTTCAGGCCCTTGGCGCGTTCCTTACCCTTGGCCGTCAGCGCATAGCGTTTCAGTACGCGCCGCAGCATTTCCTTGCGCGTTTCTCTCGCCGTGGCGTTCACCGCCACTTTGATTACCGCCGGTGTTTTCCGGCGCAATTCTCCCAACCGCTGGCTTACTTCCTTGGCGTTCACGCCAATGGTCGTTGTGCCCGCATCGTACCAGGTAAAATTGCTCATTGCCGTACCCTCACAAGCTCCACGCTGTACACGCCCGCTTCTTCATCCACGTTGCCCACAAGATACTTTTTCCCGTCCACGATCATCGGGCTGCTCACCTTCGGCCTGCCGCCCAGCTCCCTGCATTTCACAAACAGCTTGGCGTCCGCCTTGTACAGCCCTTGGTCAAAGCTCTGCTTCGCGCCGCCCTCCCAGTGGGCACTACGGTCCATCAGGGTGTTTTCATCCAGCACGGCCAGCAGCTTTTTTCCGTTGATCGTGTGCTCGTCTGCAAACTCGTCCGTGTTAAAAAACACGTTGTCAATGTCTGCCGCCGCGCAGTCCTTGAACGTCAGCATCTTTTCTTCCGGCTCGGTGCCTGGCCCGTAATCCTGCTCTAAATCCATCCCAACCATCCCTTCACCCGGCCATAACTCCGCGTCCGCCACATCTCGTGCGGTGCCCTGTTTTCGCCGTTCGTCTGCCCCTCGGCCCCCTCTGCGATGGGGCTGCCGCCGCAGCGGCTAGGGGGAGAGAGCCTTATCTCTGCTCTAAACTTTGTCCCTGCATTACAGCACCGTCGCCGCAAACCAGCTGTCGATCTTGTCAGGGATCAGCAGCGGGTGGGTCTGCAACTCGATAAAGCGGCGGTCCGGGCGGTGCTCCACATAGGTGCGCAGCAGGCGGTCCGTCTCGGCGCTGTGCCATGCCCCGGCATCGTCCAGGTAGGTGCACAGGCCGTAAGCACGCACAAAGCCCGCGGCGCTGGGCAGCATCAGCACCATGTTGTCCGGGATCAGCGGCTTGGTGCTGTCGTCGGCATCGTCAAGGTACACTTCGTCGTACCCGTAAATGTCAACGCCGGGCAGGTTCAGGTGGCCGTAGTAGGTCAGCCCACCTTCCATTTCCTCCGGCTTGATCGCGCCGATCTCAATGCGGCGGTTGTCCAGCAGGTTCTTGATGGTGGCATCGGCCATAAAGGCATCGGCGGCAGCTTTGCCCATGATCGCCATGTTGGCGTTAGCAAAGCCGTTGCGGCTTACCTGCTGTTTCCAGTCTTTCAGGTTGCCCCAGATGTCAGCGGCAGAGCCGCCCCACTTCTTGGTGCTCGCCAGCGTGGTCTTGTTCGTCAGGCCAAAGTCGATCACCTCGTCAACGCCCTTGCCCTTCACTTTCAGCTGGCCGGTGGTAAGCACCTGCGCGGCCATCCACTCTTCACGGCGGGTCGTCATGTCGTTCAGCTGGTTGTATTCCTCAATCAGCTTTTCGGCGGCACGGTCCGCCGGGGTCTTGCCGCTGTACATATCTTCGCCGGGCAGGCGCTCCAACAGCTGGTCTGCGGTGCTGATCGTGGCGGGGTTGATCAGCGGCGGAGCATAGCTCTTGGTCTCGTAGCCCTCGGCCTGCACGATCTCGCCGCCAACCATCGGGTGGATAAAGGCAGCCATCTTGCGGTTGCCCTTCACAATGTCAATGTCAACCCGCTTGGTGGGGAAGGTCTTGACGTTGGTAAAGAAACGGTCGCGCAGGAAAGTGCGGACCGGCGTGGTGGTTTTCACAACCTCGGCAAGCGTGCGCGGGGTGTACAGATCAACCATGTTAGGCATAGTTCATTCCTCCTTCTCTCATTTCAGGAAAATGCCAATGTTGCGCAGGGCGATTTCCACGTCTGCGGCCTTGGCGTGTTCGGGCAGCACCAGTGCATCAGCAAAAAATTCGCCGGTCAGGTACACAACGGCATCTTTGCCGTTGGCGGCATCGTCAGCCACAATGCCGTACATGCCGGTAGTGGCAACGGTATAGGGGTCAGCACTGCCGGTAACGGCGGGCTGGGTCAGCTTGCCATCGGCAAGGCATACCACCATGCCGCGGGTCAGCGCGGCACCGGCCTCCTTAACGGCAGTCGTAATGCGAATGTCCGTACCTGCGATCAGGTAATCGGGTTTCGTGCTAAAGGTCTGCACAGCAAGGTCCATAGCCATAGTTCTTCCTCCTTACTTCACGTTGTTGGCGCGGCGGATGCAGGCGATTGCGCTGTCCTCGCCGCTGTTTTTGGGTTTGCCCGCAGGCTCGGCCTGCTTCACGCCGTTTACGCCGCTCTTGGCTGCGTCGTCCTCGGCATCGGCCGCGTGTTTTGCGCCTGCTGCTTTCTGGGCTTTCATGCAGGCGATAGCATAGGCGGCGGCGTCCTGCGGCTTGTCGCCAAACTTGGCGTCGTAAGCGGTCTGCTCGTCGCCGGGTGCCGTCATGTCCTCAATGTCCTTGATGCGGGCACGCTCGGCGGTGGTGGCGTTCTGTGCTGCCGCGTTCTCGATCTGGTTCACCAGGTCAGGGTAGGCGGTGCGCAGGGCGTCCACGGTGGTAATGGCCGGTGCAGCAGGTGCGCCGGTGGTCTTGTTCTCTGCCATTTTTGGTTCCTCCTTGTTTTCCGGCGCATCCGCCGGGGTTTTTGTATTAGAAAAGCGCCGCTGCTTGCGCAGGGCGCTTTTCACATAGTCAGGGGCTTCGTTCATGCAAAGCCCGGTGTTCACGCTGTTTACAAACAGCGCACCGGCCCTGTTTTCGATCAGGGCCGGTTCGGCATCCTCGTCCACCTCGTCAATAAAGCCGTTGTCCTTTGCTTCGTCGGCGGTAAACCAACTGGTTTCTTCCATCCAGTTCGTCAGCACGTCCAAGTCCTGCCCGGTCTTTTTCACATACAGCTGCAAAATGCTGTCCTTTACGGCTTTCAGTTCGTTCATGTATGCCTGCAAGTCATTCTCGTCGCAGGCATCAAACAGGTACACGCTCGGCAGGTGGATCATGTACAGCGCGTCTCCGTTGGCTACCACCTTGCTGCAATGGCTGGCAATGATGGTCGCGGCACTCGCGCACAGTCCGTCAATGCGGCACACCGTTTTGGTGCCCGCCTTGTTCAAGCTGTCGATCTGTGCGCCAATGGCCTGTGCGGCAAACACGTCACCGCCGCCGCTGTTGATCCGCACGGTCAGCGTGTCAACGCTGCCCAGGCTCTTAATGTCGTCGATAAACTGCTGCGGTGTGATCTCGTCGCCCCACCAGCTTGTGTCGCTGATGGTGCCGTACAAAATCAGTTCCGCATCATTCCCGGCCAGGTTCTTCACCTGCCAAAAGTGATTACCTGCCCGCCGGGCCGTTTTGGTTTGTTTCTTCGCTGCCAATCTTGTCCACCTCCGCTTTTTGCTGTGCTTCGATCTTCCGCTGCCGGATGTTGGCGGTGTAGCTTCCGCCGCTCATCTGTGCGGTTTCCTGCTCCGCCGTGCTTATGCCCAGTGCAATGCGCTTTTCGGCGGCAGTCACTTCCTGTACGGGGTTCAGGTTTGTTCTTGCCGGGCCGTTCCACTTGCAAGCGCTGTATGCGCTGGCAACCGCCGGGTCGGTAAAATAGCCCGGCGCTTTCACGCGCCCGCGGCTCACCGCTTCGTCAAGCCACATTTCGTAGATCGGCTGGCAGAACTTGTCCGCAAACCAACTGCGTTGCATCTCGCAGGTGCGCCAGAACTCATTCAGCGCACCGCGGGCCGCGCTGTAACTCGTGCTGAAATTCTTTTCCAGCACTTCAATGGGGATTTCCAGCGCTTCGCTGATCTCCTTTGTCACAGCCCGGTAGAACGCTTCAAAGTTTGCGTTCGGCCTGCTCGGCTTTGTTTCGTTCATCTTCTCGCCGGGGGCAAGGTCCACCACCGCGCCGGGGGCCAGCTCAATGCTCGTCGGGTCGGCCGCGTCGATCAACTGATCCTCCGGGATCATCTCGCCCAGCGGCGGTGCTTCTCCGGCTGCTTCTTTTTCGATGAAGATCGTGTAGGCCGCCGTGATAACCGCTGCGTTCAGCTCGGCGTCGCTGTACCGCCCCAACTGTTTCAGGCTTTCCAGCACCGGGGCCAGCACCGGCACGCCGCGCACCTGCCCGGCTCGTTCCCGCTGCATAATGTGCAAAACGTTCCGCCGCCCCGTCTTGTCGCCGCGGGCCTGCACCCGCGTCCATGTCGTTGCGCCGTTCTGCATCTCTGCCGCCAGCGGGTGCCTGCTGCATATCCAGTAGGCCACCACCTTGCCGCGCTCGTCTGTCTCCACGCCCTGCACGATCCTGTGTACGCTGTGCCCGTCAATGGTCGTCGGCGTCAGCACGTCCGTCAGGTTCGGGCTGCATACTCTGTCGGCTTCGATCAGCCGCACCCGCAATCTGTACGGCATCCCCGGCTCGTCCTCGGTTTGCAGCAGGGCAAAGGCGTCTCCGTTCATCTGGGCGGATAAGTAGGCCAGCTGTTGCAGCTGGTAAAAGTTGTCCAGCCCGTCCGCGTCGCACATCTGGCTTTTTGCCCACAGGTTCCATTCGCGCACAATGTTTGCCTGCAATTCTGCGATCCTGTCCACGTCCATGCGCAGGTATTCTCCGTCCAGCTGCGGGGTTGGGGTCAGGCCCGCGGCCACCGTGTTGGTGCGCATGGTTTTCAGCGCCGCCGTGGCCGTCGGCACGCCCATGTAGGCATCCCGGCTCCGCTGGCGCAGTGTGTTTATGTTATCTTCAATATCCCGCTTGGCATCGCCGCCGTAGTACGTCCACCCGCGCAGGGATTTCTTCTGCACGTTCGCGCCGTAGTTGCTGTACCCGGTGTTCTGCGCCCGGCGCACCGCCGTCAGCTTCGGCGCAGGGGAGCGGCGCACCGCTTTTGCTCTCGCTTTCATGTCCGCCCCTCCTTACATATCCCGGTACACAAAGTGGTAGGTTCGGTTCCTGCCGTGGTTTTCTTCCACGGCTTCCGCCTGCATCACCTTGTTGTTCCAGTAGTCGATCTGCTTGCGCACGCTGGCAAGGTCGGCACGGGTCAGCATACGGCTGCCGATCTGGTAGCTCTGCCCGGTTGCAATCTGCGCTTCCGCTTCAAGCCAAATATCCAAGTGCCGTTGCGCTTCTTTCTTCGTGATTCCCGCCATAGCTTAAATACCTCCGCTAACCTGTCTGCGGCCCGTGCGCCGCACGGTGCGCTGCACTTCACTCGCCACCGGGCTGCTTTTCAACACGGGGTTTGTAATTTCCAGCGCCGCCGTGGCGTAGTTCCGCAGGTCCAACGGCTCGTTTCGCTTGTAGTCGCCTTTCAGTTCCCATGCGATCACGGCCCGCCCCTTGCGGTAGCGCACCACCATCTTTTCCGCTGTCAACCCGCGGAAGTAGTTGTAGTCGTATCCTGCCGCTTCCCCCTGCGGGAAGTGGCAGTAGTTCGGCCCCGGCATCTTCACCTTCAACCGCTGGTACAAAACGCCCTTGCCGGTGTCAACGCCAATCGTGAACAGCGGCGCTTTCACGCGGTTGTTCTTCGTCGGGTTTTTCAGGTAGGGCACATCCGTACCGCCGCGGCCTTTAATGGCAAAGATGCGCCGGTGCCACCTGTCCTTGCAGAACCGCAGTACTTCATCTGGGAAGTGTCCGCCGCTGTCCATGCAGGTCGCTATGATCTTCATCGGCGTACCGTCCGCCTTGTACCACGTTCTGTTCAAAAACTCGTCAAGGTCTTTCCACACCGTATCTTTCAAAAGGTCGCCGTAAATCTTCTGGTAGCGTATGCCCCAGCTTTCCTTTCCGGCTCCCCATCCCACGACCTCCACTTCAAAGCGGTCATCCTGCGTATCTACTCCGGCAGTCAGCACTACCACGTCGTCCGGCACATCCGCCTTGTAGGCTTCGCGCCGTCCGTACAGGTCTGCTTCCTCCACGGTTTCGCCCTGTTCTGTCCACGTCTCGCCCAGCTCTGTGTTGACCCATGTTTTCATCAACTCCGGGTCTCCTGCGTTCAGCTGTTCTTTCGCTTTCAAAAACTTCTCTACCACTTCATCCCAGCTGCAAAAGCTCGAGCACAACGTTGTCAGGTGGAATCCCCGCGCCGCTTCGCCGGGGCATTTTGCTACCCACTCGCCGCGGATCATCTGTTTTTTCCAGTGCGTCTCACTGTCGGCCACACCGCACCGTTCGCAAACGTACTGCGGGTTCTTCGGGTTCTCCGGGTCAAATTTCAGGTTCGCCCACACCAGCGGTTGGTAGTGTCCGCAGCTTGGGCAGGGGATTTCAAATTCTTCCTGCGTGCTGTGTTCAAACTCCACCTTTATGCGGCTCGTCTGTTCCAGCGTCGGCGTGCTCACAAACACCTGTTTTTTATCCCAGAATGTTGTCTGCCGCTTTTCGGCAAGCGATAGCGGGTCGCCCTCGGTTCCGGCGCTGGCAGGGTAGCGGTCTATCTCGTCCGCCAGCAGCACCTTGATGGGGCGGCTGGCAAGGCTGGCCGGGCTGTTCGCACCCACAATGACCAAATACCCGCCTGGGTAGTTTTTCAGCAAGATTGTGTTGCCGCTCATCCGGCTGCGGTTATCCACCAGTCCGCGCAGGCACGGCGTATCGCGCAGCATCGGGCTTAGCTTCTCCTTGCTAAATCCCTGTCCCATGTCCAATGTCGGCTGCAAAACCATAATGGGGGATGGGTTATAGTTCATGTAGTAGCCTATCGTGTTCAGCACCAGTGCGTCCGTCTTGCCGATCTGCGCACAGCTTTTCACAACTACCTTGCGCACATGGGGGTCGCTGATCGCGTCCATCATGCCGCGCTGGTAGGGTGCCTTGTCCGTGCGCCACCGTCCCGGCAGGGCACTTGCTCCCTGGCTCAACCGCCGCTCTTTATCCGCCCACTGGCTCAACGTCATGGTCGGTGGTGGTTTCAGCTTTTCCACCACCCGCGCCAGCATTGCCCTTGTCTGCGGCGGCACGGCTATGGTTTTTCTTTTTGCCATATCGCTGCAACCTCTTTGCGGCGCACCGCCCAAACGGGCAGAACACCGTGCTTTCATTCACGACCTCACCAAAAGCGCAGGCGCGGCACCGTTTACTCTGGTTCTTCGTCAGTTCTTCCATCGTCTGCGCCCTCCTGCTGTACGGCAAACGCTGTGTCGTAGTCGCTCAACTCGTCCAGTGCTTCATCCGTCTCTTTTTTCAAAAGATCGTATATCTCGGCGTTGTCACTCATGCCCGCCAGCGTCTTTGCCAGCTTGGCGGGCATACTCATGATTTTTGTGCGGAAGTTCATCAGCATGGTACTAAGCGCCTGTTCAATATCTTCGGTTCTGTGCAAATCTCCCTTGCGCTCGTCCAGTTCCAGCTTTGCAAGCTCCTTCTTCGTTTTCGTCAGCTCTGCCCGCTGCTGGTTCAAATCGCCGTTGTTGTTCCGCAGGTAGGCAAGGTAGGCTTGCACCGTCGGCTTCATGTCATACAGCCCCGGTTTCGCTTCCCGGATAATGCCTGCATCCCGCATCTGCCTTATCCGTCTCTCCGTCAGCCCCAACCACTGGGCCACTGCCTTGCTCGTATACAGCGTCATCGTCGTCAACCTCAACCTCGCCCGTGGCTTTCATCCTCGCCAGTTCCAGGCGTTCCCGTTCCAGCTTGTACCGCCTGTCGTTTTCCTCGGCCTGCCGCAGCGCACCGGCAATCGTTGTGGCCCGCCCCTGCACCTTGTACAAGGCTTCCTGCAATTTCTGTATCCGTGCAAACGGCGTGTCTTTCATCTCCATGTCCATCATCGTGCCGTTCAGGTACAGGGTTTCTTCATCCTCCACCTGCTCGTACTCGTGGATTTTCTCAATGATCTTCTTTTCCCGCCACCGCAAAACTTTCAACTCATGCAGCAGGTTTTCCACAGCCCCCGTCGGCGTCTGGTCCAAAAACTCTTTGTCCGCATCCGGCAGGGCATCAAAAAAGACGGCGCTGTATGCTCCGTCTTTCTCGGCGTTCTTGTTCCCCCTGGGTGCGCCGCCGCCCTTATTTCCCTTTGCGTTTTTCTTTTTCCTGCTGTTCGTGTTTCCCGGCTGCCCGCCGCGCTTTCTCGGCACATCCTTTTCCCAGCCGTCCTTTACCTTCCACCGGCGCAAGCTCTCGTAGTTCGCGCCCATCTCCCCGGCAAATTCTTTCAGGTTGATATTTTCCCCAACAGCCCGCCGCCGGATGTATTCAGCTTTCGCCTTATCCCTCGCATCCGATCTCCGCGCCATCGTTCCTCCCTCCAAAACTTGCCGCATAAACACCGAACGCCCGCGCAGGATAACCCGCCGGGCGTTCTCTTAAATTTCTCACTGTACCAATTCTACCCCTAAAACCGTGCCACATGGTGACATTTTGTAAATTTCCTAAAAAATATTTTATACGCTCTGTATTTTTTCCTTCCAACGGGTGACAATCCGCCACCACTTCACCGTCCAAACTCCTGCCCGCGCCGCTCGCCCGCCACCCAGCGGCGGTCAACCCAGCCCCACCGCAGCCCCCGCCAAAGCTCAACCCAGCCGCCGCCACATCAACCGCATCCCCGGCAAGGCTCAACCAAACCCCTGCCGCATCAACCCCGGCTCGACAATTTCAACCCCCACTTTTTCCGCCCCGCCCGAACGGAAATGCCAAAAAAAATTACAAACCTACCAAACTTTCGCGCTCCTGAACCCGCATAGCCCGCGGGCGCGTGCGCAGTACCTGCGCGGACGCGCAGGCGCACGCGGGAACATTAGAGCGGCGCGGAGCGGGTGCGCCCGCCCGCGCAGGCGCGTATATAACATAGCTGCCGGGCTGGCGTCCTGCTGCTGGGCTGGCGTCCTGCTGCTGGGCTGGCGTCCTGCTGCTGGGCTGGTGATCTGCTGCCGGGCTGGCGTCCTGCTGCCGGGCTGGTGATCTGCTGCTGGGCTGGTGCTGGGCTGGTGATCCGGCCCGATCCTGTGCAGCTTGTGCAAATTGCACAGTCGCACTCCGTAGTGCTTTGTGCAATTCTCCAAATCGCACTCCGTAGTGTTGACATACACACTCCGGCGTGCTATCATGCAATCACACCAAGCGAAACAGCCACCGACCAAAGGAGCCGCCGCCCAGCAGGGCCGCGGGTTGCAATTTGGGCAAGGCGGCACGATTCACAAAAACAGGAGGTTAAAACATGATCAACGCACTCGACAAAAAGATCAACGCGCTGGCCGCTCGTCACGGCTGGCACATTTCCCCGCGGACCGGCGACGGCCTGCACTGGTACGAGGTCGCCCCGATGGATCGCCCGGATCGGGACGCGATCCTGCGCACGCTGGCCCGGTGCAAGGGCTTGACCGTGGAAACGTGGGAGCCGTACAGCCCCACCGCGTGGGCCTGCGTGATCCGTGTGTATGACGCCGCCGAGCTTGCCGAGTGGCGGCGCGTGGACGCTCAAAAAACCGATCTTGCAAACTACTTTTGCCAGATCATCCACGACGGCGGCACGCAGGAGCAAGCCAAGGCCGCCCAGCTTCGCCGCGCTCACGAACTCGACGCAATGCAGGCATACTCCAAGTTATACGCATGACCCGCAAGGCCGACGCGATCCGCGCCGCCGGTGCAAGCCCGGCCACCCTGCAAGGGGTGGGCGCTCATGGGTCCACCCGATCCACCACCAACACCAACACAATAGGAGGTTACACACTATGACCCGCGATAATAATACTTTGATCTTTGAAGCCGTCGGCACCACCTACACCCCCGCCGAGATCCACGCCCTGGCCGCCACGCTCGCCACGCCGGAGCAGATCACCGCCCGCGCCGCCGCTATGGCCGCCGCCACCGGCACCGGCACCGCCGCCGACTACATCGACACCGCCGAGCAGGCCACCGTCGCCGACAGCCTGCACACCTACAACACATGGAAGGCCCAGGGCTTGCAGGTGAAGCGCGGCCAGAAGGCCACGATCTCCGCCATGCTGTGGCGCTGGACCGACAAGCCCCCGAAAGCCCAGCGCAGCGACAACGGCGATGACGCCCCCGATCCCCACTACTACATGAAGCGCTGCTACCTGTTCACCTCCGCCCAGGTCGAGCGCCCGGCCCCCGTCCACGTCAAGACGCCGGACGAGATCGCCGCCCGCAACGCCGAGCTTGCCGCCTCCCGCAAGGCCCGCAAGGCTGCCCAGCAGGCCGCCGCCACGACGGCACCGGCACCGCAAGAAGAGTTTTTGAGCTGGGACCCCGCAGAAGTCAAGGCCGAGCTTGACCGCCGCAACGCCGAGAACGACCACGCTTTTGTTGATCAGGTCATGGCTGACGTGGAACGCATCACCGCAACGACGCCCAGCAAGCCCGCCGCCGCCGTCGCAGTCGTCGAGCATCACACCCTACACGATGACGCCCCCGCGATGGACCCGGTGGAGCTCGATTTCGCAAGCCTGGCCGCCCAGGTCTTGGCATGATCTACAACGACCCGCAAGGCCGACGGCATCCGCCGCCGCTGGTGCAAGCCCAGCCGCCGCCACAACAGCGGCGGGCGCTCATGGGTCCACCCGATCCACCACCCACAACACAACAAGGAGGTACACCCCATGCGTAACCCGATCCCCGCCCTGGCCTACATCGTCACCGCCGCCGTTTACATCATCAAGACGGCCCCCACAACAGCCCCCGAGCCGCCCACGCCCAGCACCTACCCGCTGGCCGGTGTGGTCGTCCAGGTAGACCGCGCCGCCGAGCTGGTCACATTCCGCACCGGGTCCGGCCAGCTGTTCACCCTCACCGGCTGCGACGATTGGCTGACCGGCGACGTCGTCGCCTGCACGATGTCCGACAACGCCACGCCGGACGACATCACCGACGACATCATCCTAGACTATCGCTATTGCGGTTATGTATCCTGACCCGCAAGGCCGACGCGATCCCGCGCCGCTGGTGCAAGCCCAGCCGCCGCCACAACAGTGGCGGGCGCTCATGGGTAACAACATAACACGACCCCGGCAACGATCACAACGCCGCGCACCCATCGCCACACAATGGCAGCCGCCCCGCCGGGGGACGGCATAAGCCCAACGGGAGCCGGTGCACCTCCCCACAAAACAGATTGCACCCGCCGCCGGTCGTTCCGGCAATGGGGGCCGGACCCCTCCACAACAACAGCGCCCCGCCCGCCGTGCGCGAACGGCAACAACAGATCACCGCCGGGCATCAATGGGACCCCCGACCGCGGCGGGCACTGTACAAAGTCAGGCAGGCCCCCGCAAACGATCCCCGCGTCAGTGGATCAATCCCCAGCACAACGCCGCCGGGCATAAGACCAACGGCAGCCCCCACAACGGCAACAGCGCCCAGCGGGTCCAGCTGCACAACGGCCCGCCGCCAGTACGCAACGCCCACAACGCAACAGGAGGTAACACAATGAAAATGCACAGCCTATTTTCCGCCACCTTTTCCAACGGCGACCGCATGACCGGCACCCTCGGCCAAATCTACGCCGCCCAGGACATCAACGACTGCCGCGTCACGATCTCCCCCTACATCACGGTAGCCAAGGCCCCGGCCCCCATCGCTAACGACAACGGCACCATGACCGGCTACGCGCTGTTTGTTCCGGCCCTGCCGTTCACCGGCAAGTTTCAGCAGATCACTGGCACCTACCAACGCTTGACCGATGCCGTTGCCGCCCGCAATCTGCTGGACGAGTTCGACGAGGTAGAGTTTTTCGCCAAGTATCAGCGCACATTCTGACCCGCCACAACAGCCACCCGCAAGGCCGACGGCCCATCGCCGCCGCTGGTGCAAGCCCAGCCGCCGCCACAACAGGCGGCGGGCGCTCATGGGTAATAAATCCACCCACAACAAAACAGGAGGTATAACACAATGAGTTATTACACCATCAACGAGGACGCTGCCCGCCGCGCAAAGGAGATGTGCAGCTTCGACGACTACAGCGAGGGCAGCGCAACGTGGCACTACCGCGCCCAGGTGGACAAAGCCGCCGCCACGCTGGAAAAGGTCAAGGCGCTTTGCGTCACCGAAGCCCAGCGCGACCGCGCCGAGTATCTTTTCGACCGCTACGCCGCCACGCTGGCGCAGGCCATCAACCGTGACAACGAGATCGGCACTCGCTGCCCGTCCGTGATGATCTCCGGCCCCGCCAACTTCCCGACCCGCAAGAAAGAAAAGCAGCTCGCCGCTTGGGCCGCCAACGCCGAGAACTACGAAAAAGCCGAGCATTACTTGTATCTGCTGGAACACGCTCACCAACAGCCCATCAAATCCAACGACCCCGAGGTGCTGGAAGCCCTCACCGCCAAGCTGAACGCGCTGCAAGCCATGCAGGAGCACATGAAGCAGGTCAACGCCTACTACCGCAAGAACAAAACTTTTGAAGGTGCCCCCAACGTCAGCCCCGCCGAGATCGCCGAGATCAAGCGCGTTTGGGATGTGTTCCCGCCCTACCGCAACGCCGTTCCGTATCCGCCCTATGCGCTCTCTAACAACAACGCCAACATCAAGCGCCTGCAACAGCGCATCGCCAGCCTGCAAGCCGCCAAGGAATCCACCCACGAGGACGAGGAACACGACGGCTACACCTACCACGAGGACGCCGAGCAAATGCGCGTGCAGCTGATCTTCGACGGCAAGCCCGACGACGCCACCCGCGAACTGCTCAAAAACTATGGTTTCCGCTGGTCCCCGCGCAACAGCGCATGGCAGCGCCAGCTTACCGCCAACGGCAAACGCGCCGCCCGGCTTGTGATGAAAGAACTGGACGCTCGCAGCGATAACCCCGCCTGACGATGGCTCCCGGCACGGGCCGAAACCATCTTGCCGCCCCCGGCAAAATGGTCGCGGGAGCCACCCGCATCAACAGTTGTTATATTCCGCACATTTCCAACCACAACAGGAGGTTACACAATGGAATGGAGAAAGATCACCAGCAGCCACGGCGGTTTCTGTATTATCCGCGGCATCGCGCACAAAGGCGGCGTACGGATTCCCGGCATCCTTGGCTTCACGTCTCCCTGCTTCTTTCAATACGATTTTTCCCACTACGACACGGAAGCAGAAGCTCTCCGCGCCATGAAGTGGAAGAAGGGCGACCATTTAGCGCACGGCGGTTCGTGGGCTGTATCGGACGACTACGGCATTATGCACTGTGAAAAGTGCGGTTCAGAACTGCTCTGCAACGACAGCGGCGATATGCCCGAATATTGCCCGCAATGTGGCCGTCAAATCGACTGGGCCTCATTTGACTTCTGACCCCTTGCGCGGCGCACTACGGTGTGTTATAATCAAGATACTACACGAAAGGTGGTTACAAAAATGCCCGTTTCGGCTAAAAAGCGCATTTCCAACGATACTTTCAATGCCAAGTGTGGCCGCGTTGAAATCCGCCCGCAAAAGCCCGTTGTCGATGATCTCCGCGCCGCCGCCGCCGCATCCGATCAATCCCTGCAAGGCTATATCCTGCAAGCCGTCCGCGAACGCATGACCCGCGACGGCTTCACCCCCGCATCGGACCTCTGGCCCGACTACACAGCAAAGTAACCCCACAACAATGATCCCCCGGCAGGCCGCCACAACGACCCGCCGGGGGATATTTTTATTTATTTTCCGTTTCCCGCAAATCCAGCACACGCCAGTTTCTTTTCAGGTTTTCCAACGTGGAATAGGGGCAAAACCCGTGCCCCTGCACCTCCTGCACGCACAGACACCCGCCCAGTCCGGCGCTCACCTCGATCTCATAGTATTTCCCCATCACAAACCCGCAGGACGTCCGCCCCACAAATTGCGCCGTAACAACCTCCGCCATCGTCTCGCTTTTCCTCCTGCTCTCCCGGTTCTATCGTTGCAACCACTTTCCCGTCCTGCACGATCTCGATTGTCTCTACTTTCTCCGGCACAAGCATATATTTTTCCATCCTTTTCACCCTTTCGCAAGTTTGTTTTTCTCTCGGCCCTTTTCTGTATTCGGAAATCCAACGCGCCCGCACAAATTTACCACCGCTGAAAAATCAAGACAACGCACGCGCACGCAACCTGCCGCCCGTGCGTTTTTCGTGTGTTTTTCGTGTGTTTTTCGCGCGTTTTACGCTGACTTTCAGCGTAAATTCAGCGTAACCGATCCGCCCCGCCTTTATAACGCGCACGCATCACGCGCCCGCGCGATGATTTCTCCCGCCTGCGGCTCGTCCTGCAACAACACGCCCAGCCGCGTCAACGCCACCACGCTGACCCGGATCGTCTGCCGCCGTGACAACCCGACCCGGCACGCCGTAAACTCCCAGTTGTGGCCGTCGATATAGCGCGTCGCCAGCAGTTCTTTGTGTTTACTGTTCAGCCGGTCCAGCACCGCCCGGATCAGCGCCTTGTCCTCCTGCAAAACGCTTTCCCGCACGTCCAGCTCACACAACCGCCGGGCCGTGTCCGTGTCCGCCATGCGCAGCGCCTTTTGCGCGGTGCTGTCTCCATTCCCGGCAGCATGCGGCATACCGTCCAGCGCATTGCCGCGCAGCGGGCTGTATTCTGCATCCAACGCCGCACGTTCCCTGGCAATGGCTCGCTGCTGCCCCGCAATGTCTGCATAGTATTTGATGATGGTTTCCGCTTCTGCCGCTGTCATGGCAGCACCCCCTTGTTAATACAGGTTATCGGCAAACACTGCGCCGTGCTTGTCGTCGATCACTTCCACAGCTTCACCCAGCACGCTTTCAACATCGCGCTTTAACCGTTCCATGCCGTAGGCATCGCCCTCTTTTGCCCAATCCAAAAAACGGTTTTCGTAGTAGTCCCGCATCTCGTCCAGCACCTTTTGCGCGGTCGCTTCGTCCACGGCGCAGCCCCACGGCTCTTTGCGCAGCAGCGCCGCCGACATGATCTTCCACGCCGTATCCGCACCGATCCGCTTTTGTGCCAGCTCGTCCCGATCTGCCTGCTTTTTCAGCGGCTTATCCGCCGGGAGAACAAAATGCAGCTTTTCCGTGGTCTTGTCCAGCCACTTCCGCGCTGCCTTGTCGTTCGTACTCGTCCGTACCCGGATCATGTAGTCTTGGGTGTTCCGCGTGGCCTTTTCAAGATAATTGTCCATCTGCTTTGCACTCCACCCGGTCACGCCGCGCAGACAAACCAGGTAGCACCACGCCACAACCTGGTCCACGGCATCCCGCATCTGCTCCGGCGTGGCTTTTTTCCCGTTCATCACCCGCCGGGCCACGCCGCACGCCGCATTTTTTCGGTAAAAATTAGGTGCCTGTTTCATCGTTCACACCCTCCTTGGTTTTCTGCTCTTTTTCTTTGTCTGCCCAGTAACAATCGTTAATCACCCTGTCCAGCGCTTCTTCAAGGCTCCCTTGCATCTTTCTTGCCTTGCTTTTCAGGTATTCCATGTGTTCAGCGCTTACCGGGAGCAAACCTTCCGCCGTTTCTTCTTTTCTCGGTCTAAAATCCCGCCCGCACGCCGGGCAGAACCACACCGGCACGGCCACCGGCAGTGTCCGGCCTACAACCGGCTCCACCATCAGCACGGCATCTCCTGCGCCGTCTTTTTCCAGCCACAGCGCCCCCGCCGGGCCGATGTTCAGCTTCTTGTGCATCCCGCACAGCTCGCACAGCTTCGTTCCGTCGTCCATTGTCAGTCCTCCTTGTCAGCAAACCATTCTGTAAATTTCCACCCGCGCGGCTCTGCCACCAGGTCTATAAACAACCGCCTGCGGTAAATGTAGTCTCGCTGCATCCGCCGGGTGAATTTCGACTTAACCTCCACGATCTCCACCGTTCCGTCTGCATAGGTCAGCACAAAGTCCGGCTTGTACCGTGCTTTCGGCAGTTTCAGCCCGCAATATGCCTTTTCCGGCAGCAGGTCGAACATGACCTGCTCCTGCACCTTCACGATCTGCCCGCACGCCACCTTCGGCAATATCACTCCCCGGTAATACCGCTTCTCGCTCTCCGGCGCCTGCTTTGTGCTTCGTTCGCAAAAATCGCCGTTTTTTACTTGAATTTCCCGTTTTTGTTCGTTTCGTTCGCAATTTTGCCCGCTTTTTGTGCCTTTTTGCAAGCATCGTTCACTTTTCCGCTGCGCGATCTGCATTTCCGCCTGGGCACGATACCGCGGCGGTAAATCCTCTAACTCCATGCGGAAACTCATTTTCTCGCCGCCTTTTTCTTCGGCTGTCTGCGCGGGTCCGCCCAAAACTTGGCGATCACATGCCATTCTGCCGTAATTTCGTTGTACCGTGCTTCTGCACCCACAAACGCATACTGCCGTGCGCTCCCGTCTCCCAGCTTCAGCATCCCGTAACGATCTTCCCAAAATTTGCGGTCGTCAATGTACATCGTGGCCGCTTCGGCCAGCTTGCGCGGCGTGTACCGCGTATCATTCGGGCGCGGCTGCGTCGGTTTGCGCAATCCCTGGCTCTGCCGCCAGCGGCGGGTGCGCTTCTGGTTCTTGGTGGTGTACTCGCAGTAGGCTTCCAGGCTGCCCTTGTCAAACTCGGCGCGGTCGCATTTTACAAGCCCCAGCGATTCCCAGTTTTTCCCGCGCCCGGTTCCCCAGCAGCTTTTGATCTCGTCAATGCTCAAATCGCACTCTAAGATCGTGTGGTGATGATACCGCACCTCTTTCAGCCCTTTGTCCTTGTCCTCCCGCTGGTGCTCGGTCACGGTTATGTACTTCACTTTCGGCAGCACCCCGCCGGGGTTTGCAGGATTTTCCCGGATCGCCGCCGCATACTTCTTTGCCTGGCGGCGGTTCATCTTGTCCAGCCAGTTTGTTACATTGTTTTCTGCATCCTCGTCGTAGTAGGGCAGCCATTCGTCGTTATAGGTCATGTGTACAAGCCAGGTTTGATTCTTCCGCTCTGTGAAATTCTCCGCTACCATCCATTGCAGCTTGCGCTTGCTGTAACGCTCGTTGCATCGCTGCATCGCTAGGCTGGACGCAAACTCTTTTTTCTTCCGCACGCTGGCTCTGTGTTCAGCAGGGGAGACGTTCAGCAAATCCACTTCCATGTACTCTTTTCCGCAGATGGTTTTCTGCTCGCGCACATACCTGGCTTTCATGCTCTGCCCCTCCCGTTCACATCCTGCCTGCCTTCAAGCTCTATCGTTTGGAATCTGGTAAATAATAGAGAATGGGGGAAAAGATAAAACCGTATACAAGCCCCCCAGCGGCCCGCAGGCCGCTAAAATTTGCCCGGCACCCGCCGGGCAGGTCGTATTACTATGTTATGTATAATAAGGTAGGCGCTTTATCGCAGCGCCCACTTCATCCAGCCCCGCGCCGTGTTGCACAGGTCGCGCCCCATCCGGGTAAGTGCTTGTTCCATCTCGGCCAGCCACTTTGCAATCGCAAGCACAGCCAAGCATGCACCATGCGCAATCTTCGCTAGTGCCAGGATCAGCAGCACAGCATCCAGCGCCAGCAGTTCCAGCACCAGCACCGCCAACAGCTTTAGTCTTTTCATCGTTTCACCTCCCTGCTCACATTCTCCGGCCAGAACGTCTCCCGCATCCTGATCGTTTCATGCCGGAACGCGCACGGCGGCAGCTCTACGTTCACCACATAGAACCGCCCGCCGCTGGCCGCAAACTCCACCACGCCCCGCCATCCGTGCAGCACCGTCACCGCATCGCCCGGCGCGATGGGCTTTTCTTTTCGTTTTCTGCTCATTGCTTCCCGCCCCGCTTCTTCTGCTCATAAATCATGTTGATAACCGTTTTCGTGTTCGGCATCGTGTCAATGTTGGCAAACTTCCGCTCATAGGCCCGGCGTTTCTCGTTTTCCTCGCAGTCACGCCTATAATCCGCGCACGCGCCATGGCATCCCGGTTTCCGCCGGGTGCAGTGGTAACAGCTATTCATTCTGCTTCCCCTTTACTTTTTCAAACCGCCGTTTCTGCCTTGCCCGCGGGTATTTTTTCTTGTCCACCGGCGATAAAAACATTTCCAGCGGCCTTGCCCACATCTTCCGCGGGTCATCCTTGCTCGTGTAGATCACCAGCAGTTCCGCCGTCTCGCTATGCACGGCCACGCCCTGCACCACATACAGCCCGCCCTTAAAATGTCGGTACACATTCCCGGCCATCCAGCTGTTCCAGCCCTGCGCATCTTTCTGCGCTTCGATCCTTGCATCTTCCACCTGTCACACCCCCAGCACCCGGCTTGCCACCATGTCCGCCGTGTGCGTCCAAAGCACATTCTGGTATTTCTCAATGGCCGCGCCGTAACAATTCCAGTTTTCCTTGTCGTCTGCAAATCCCATGTGCCAGCGGATGCACAGCATTTCTTCCTCCGTCAGTGACAGTGCCGCCGCATCGTTCAGGATCGCTTCTGCCATCGAAACACTGCGCTCTCCGTGGCCTTTCAGCTTGTAATGTTTCCACCCGTCACCGTCTTTCTCGTATTCCTCGGTCTTGCACAGATCGTGGAACATTCCAACCAGAACAGGGGAGCGCCGCATCTGCCATGTCAGCCCCAGCGTTTTTGTCATGTGCACAAGCTCCTGCGCCACGGTCCAGCTGTGCTCAAACAGCCCGCCGGGCCACGCTCCGTGGAACGTCATGCTCGCCGGGACCTCAAAATACCCCATCGGCTCCAGGATTTCCACTACCCGGCCTGCTGGCCCGCTCGTCATGCCGTTCTTCATCAGCAGGCTTTTCATATCCTGCGCCGCGCTCTTTTCCATCGTCAACCTCGCTTTCTGTCAGTTGCTTACATTCCGTCAGCAACCGCCTACAATTTGTAGGCACTGCATCCTCCGCCAAAAACCACACCGTCTCCGGCTTCAAAAAATTCCCGCACACAATGTTCTGCGCCAGCGTCGGCATCACCACCGCGCCGGGGAACACCTCATGCACCTGCTTTTCGATTCGCTCCCGGCACTCCTGCACATTGTCCGGCAGTATGTCAATACCGTACACACTGCCGCAGGCCGTCACGGTATCCTCGTCTGTCCTGCACAACAGCAGCTTCCTCCGCATGATCTCGGCAATAAAATTTCCGTTTCCGCAGGCAGGCTCCAAGAATGTCGTTTCAATCCTGTCAAAAGCGTGCCCGCCGCTTTCCTCGTCGCACATGTCGCACATCTTTTTCACGCACCACTCCGGCGTGTACACTTCCGCATACTTCCTGACGCGCTCTTTGCTTTTTACAAGTTTTTCTTTCCCCATTCGTACTTCATGTCCCGCCACACATAATCATTCACCGCCCGGAACAGGTCGTTCCGCTTAACGCCCCTGTGCGTCGGCGTCTTTGCTATGTTTCGCATGCAGCTTTTGTAGCACCGTTCGCATGTCCTGTGCGGCGGCATGGGCGGTGCCTTTCCGCATTTTGCGCACACCGTCACGCCGTCCAGTGCATCCCGCGGCGGCACGCCTTTTCTTCTGTTTTCGGCTTCCTTGTACAGCCTGAATTTTTCCCGGCATATCCCGCACATTTTTCTCCCTGCATCCGCCGGGCGCTTGCCACAGCTTGTGCATATTCCGCTTTCGCGCCTGGCCTGCTTCCGCTGTCGTTGCCTTTCATTGTTCCTTTTTCGCTGTTCTTCGCTTACTGCGTAGATTTTTCTGCCCTTGGAAATGCAGTCCGCATACTTGCAGTTCAGGCACCCTTTTATCGAACCGCAAACCAGCTTTTCACCGTTTACCGTCATAGGCTATTGCTTTTTCGCCCTCGTGTTCCACAGCCTGATTACTTCGCCGTACCCGTCAAATAGAACATTTACTTTTCCGTCATCGTCAATCGCCACTTCGGTTTGTCTTTCAAACTTTATCCCGCAGCACTCGCACCGCACTTGAAATGTCGCCGTTGCCGCGTCCGCGTTGCCCCTATATCCGCTTGCAACCCGCGCCACCTCCGGCACCTCACCGCAGAACGGGCAAGGTTTCAGCACAACTTCGCTCATTTCATATCGTCCTCCCAGTCAAGCATCTGGCCGCACTCTCCGCAAAATCTGTTCCTCCGTCCATCTTCGTTGTACAAAAACTGTGCGCTTGCGCAATACGGACACGCCGCAGAGTTTCCCGTCCAAAACGGATGCACGGTTTTCTTGATTCTTTTTTCCAGCGCCGCTTTTGCAAGCCGCATCGCTTCAAATACTTCCTGTTTTCCGCTCTCCCCGTAAAATTTTTCTTTGCTTTCCGGGTCCAGTATTTCCGCCGCTCGCTCAATCGTCATGGTTCTCGTCCTCCCGCTTTTTCGGTCTGCCCAGTGCATCAAGCATCATCCCGGCCCTGATCTCATCCAGCGCCGCCGCAAACACATCATCAAACACAATCGGCATGACTGCAATGCGCAGGTACATCCCGCTTTTCAGCACATAGTACGGGTTTCCGTTGTGCATCGTCCGTCTGTACCACGCCATGTACTGCCCGTTTTTCAGCTCGTCCATGATCGGCTCTAACTGCTTTGTGTTGATCCCTGCGATCCCGCCGCGCTCATCCCGCAGCACAAGCAGGTGCATCCCGGCATAGGTAAACCCAATCGGTGCTCTCTTGCACGGGATTTCCTCGCCGCTCACATCGTCCATGCTGATGCCCGTCACCTCGTACAAGCCGTTGATAACATCCAGCCCTTCCACCTCGCAGCTGATTTCTTCCAGCTGCTTGTCTGTCCAGCCAAACACCGCCGCCGCTTCGGTCTCGTCGTTCAGCGCAGGGAAGTTCCGCGGTATCTCCACCATCGTGATCCCGTCGCTGATGTACTGCGTGTAGCCCTTCCGATACAGCTTCATGCACATATTCTCTTTGCACAGCTTACCCATTTTCTGCATATCCATCTTGTGCCGGGTGCAGGGTCCGGCCCTGCTCTCTGCGCCCGCATCTGCAAGCGCCACCCGCCCTATAACAAAGCAGGGCAGCGGCTCTTCTTCCAACACCGCCGCCCCGCTCTGAGTATTTCTGCGCTCCTGTTGTTAGCACTCAACAGGCAATATTCATGGTTTCCGCCGGGCTTTTCCGCCCTCTAACGGTCTCCATCGTTCATCTTGCAGTTTCAGGCTGTTCACTTCACGCGGCGGAAATAGCTTGCGCGGCAGCTGCCGCTTCGCTTCTGCGTCCGTTTCGCGCCAAGCCTTTTCATCCGGGTTCGGCTCGTAGTTCCTGCACCCGGCGTCCAGTCCGTTACAGGCGCGGCAGTCCGCCCGCGTGATGGTATAAACAAACCTGCATTGCTGCATACAGTCCTCCTAAGTGTGGTCGCTTCTACTGCCTTTCTTAAAACGCCGTGCGCATTTTAAGTACAGCACCCCGCCGGGCGGCTCTGTCACCACCCGCGCCGGGCCGTACTGCCGCAGCCCGCGCAGCTTTTCCGGCCTATCCGGCGGCGCCCACGGTTCGCGCTTCCAGTTCCAGCACCCGGCATAGCCGATCACCCGGCGCAGGTTTCTGTACACTTCCTTCGCCTGCTCGCCCACGATCTCAAGCTCTGCCCGGAACTCTGCCCACATCTGTGCCAGATCCCAGGCTTCCGTTTCCTGCTGCTGCACATCCGCCGGGGCGGGAATCGTCACATCCAGCACGCCGCATCACCCGCATTTCTTCCAGCCGAATTTCCGCGTCTCCATCGGTTTCATCGGTGCCATGCCGTGCATGGCCTCATACATTTCCCGCGCCTGCATTTTGGCGATCTTCCGCGTGATCCGCCGCGCTGCCGCTGCCAAGTCCATCCCATAACTCCACAAAAGCAACGCGCACAGCCCATACGCCAGCGCCGCCAGCATCCCCAGCACAAAGCCGCCCACCGTTGTGCGCTCGGCGCTCTGCGCGATCTGGCAAACCGTCACAACCACCATCCATGTACCGCCCATGTTGCACGCAGCGCTTACGCCCTGCATAAACATCCGCTTTTTCCGCAGCTTTTCCATCATCCAACCCGCCTTTCTTCGATCCACTTCTGTAAAAACGCTGTGTAAACCGTGTAGCAGTCGTTCTTTGTCAGCCCTTCCACGCGGTCGATCACTTCACCAAACGGATACACCCCGCCAAAAATTCCCGCTTTCAGCTTGTCCACGCTCATGCGGTATCCCTCGCACCGCAAAATCTCGCAGGCATCCGCCAGCGGCATGGTAGGGGTTCTCACATCCTCGATCCGCATACTGCGCACCGCCTTTCTTTTTTCTCTCTGGCGCCGCGTGCTGGTATCGAACCAGCCGTGCATGGCAAATGCCCAAGCTCTGCACGCCGACCTCGGCGCGGCTCATGTAAACCCCGGCGTGGAACAGGCTGCCGGGGCGGGGTTCCGGCTCTGTCCGTTTCCACATCGCCCTTGCCCCTGCACTTCACCCGTGCCGGGTGCCGTAAAACTTACCCGCATACGGCCACGGGAGAGATGATGCCTGCGCCCTTTTCTCGCAGGCCCAGCCCCGCCGGTCCTCATGCGGGCACGGCGGCGGCATAATAGTGCCGGTCTTTCCCGGCTGTCAGCTATCTTGGGGAGACTATGATAGAGAATAGGAAACTGCGGGGCCGCGGCTCATGCGCCGCGATGCAGCGCCCCGCCCATATTCCGGCGGTCTCCCGCCGGGGGATTCAATCCACATTCTCTGCGGCAGTTTTTCCCGTTTCAGGCTCATTCCGGCTTCACTCTCCCCGGCAGTGCAATCGTTACGCCCTCGCTATAAATTTCTTCATCGTCTTGTTCCAGCACCAGCCGGATCATGCCCAGCAAGTCGGCTTTCGCCCGCTCTCGGCCCACTTGTCTCTCCATCACGCTCACAACGCTGCGTGCCACAATGGCCGCGGCCATCATGGACCCGCACACGCCGCCCTGCGCCATCACGGCAAACTCTGTCGGCGGGTTCCCGTTCTTGTCCGTCTCCCACGTCACCTTGATAAAGTTCTCATTCATTGTCTCCGCCGTCCTTTCTCTGTTGTGTCACAACACCCCGCGCCCTGGCCTGCGTTTCGATTTCTTCATCCGGCGCATCCAAGGCAAGCTTCACGGTTTCCAGCAGGCATTTTCTCGCCTTTTCCTTGCCGCTTGTCTGGGCAATGGTTTCACAGGCGTGGCGTGCCATAATGCAGGCCGCCGTCGCTTCCTCCATGGCGCTTGCCCTCATGTCGATCGTAATGTCCTCCGCCGTCCCGGTTTTCGTGTTGATCTTCCACGAAACCTTTACAAATCGCTCAATCATCGGCTTCACCATTTTCCTTTGTTTCCTGTAAAACAATCGTCATGGCATCGCTCACGGCATTTGCGCGCATTTTCTCCGGCAGCTTCCGTATCACGCTTGCAAGCAGCTGCGCTCCAACGCGCACATACTCTCCTGCGTTTCCTCCGCTGCATACAAACTGCGCGTGGCTTTCTCCGTCCATCCAGTAGGCCGCCAGCCGGTGCCGCTTCGCCCGCTCCGCTTTCCGCTCGGCGTTCTTCTTCGCGGCGATCGCCCTGCGCAGCGCAGCCACCACCTCGGCAGCTTTGCCCTGGCCGTTTTCGTTATCGTACTGGGTTCCGTCCATCTGCTTCATGCCAGGCCAGAAATAGCCGTAAATTCTCCTGCCGTACAGCTTTCGGATGAACACCGGCTCGCCCGCTTTATGTCCGCTCAACTCGTCCAGCAGTTCCGACGCTACCTCTTTTGTCATGCTTTCGTGCTGGCTGTACATCATATCGTCCCTGTCCGGCTTTGCCGCATTGAACAGCGCCGCCAACAGAACGGCTTCTCCAATTCCTTTTACATTCAGTATCATGCCGCTATCCTTTCCAAGTATCTGCACTTCCGGGTTCTTGATTTTCAGCGCATCAAACCCCAGCCAGTGCAAAGGCCCCAGGCCGCCGCCATCTGGTGGCAGGTCGTCCGGCAAATCGTCACCAAACATTACCTTTTCCGGCAGCTCGCAGGCCCGCGCCATCTCGTGCCGCAGCGCCGTTAGCCACGCATCAAGCCTGTCGTCGCGTTTCAGGCAGCCTGGCGGCTCTAAGCCTATCCTGTCTCCCGGGTGCAGTGCTTCGCCGTCCGGCCCTACATAGCGTGCCGTTTCCTTCACGCCGCGCCGCCGTCCTTTTTCGGCTCGTCCTCGTGGGCCGCGCTCACCAGCGCCGCGCCCTCAATCATATAGCCGATCTTCTCCTGGGCATGCTCCGGCAGTTTGCGCAGCGTTTCCAGCATCTTCTTGGTGTCGTTCTCTTTCTCGCTCATTCTTAATTCACCTCTTTGTTTTCTCTCCGCCCCCGTGCTACAATAGCAGGGGAAGGAGGTGTAAATTCATGTGGTCCTACAATTCCTCCGCCGGGCCGCTTTATATCGTTCCGCTTTCGGATGGCACATTCGGTATAAAGTTCGGCGGCATCGTCTGGGAATCCTGCGCAACGCCCCAAGCGGAAGCCGATAATGTGTTCTGCCGCGTTACCGGCTGTCCCGAGATCGACGCCTTGCAGGATGTTCCCGCCGATCTTTCCGGCTGGACCTACTCGCCTTTATAAAGGTCTGCGGCCCGGTGCAGGATGGTTTCGGCATCCTGCACGCTCACCCGGTTTTTCTTAAAAAGCCGGGTGATTATTTTTGCCATTTCATCGTTGGCGTCAGTCTTGTTCCGGGCTGTCTCGTAAATGCGCGGGTACGCTTCCATAAACGCTTCACTGTCCAGCAGTTCCCGCGCTACCCGCATAACAAGGCTGCGCTTCAACTCCGGCGTCTCTTTCAATTCCTGCGCCAGCTTTTCCACCGTCAGCACGGTTCTCACCACCTTTATACACGCGGCGCGTGTTGTCTCCACATTTCTCCGTTTCGCTTTGTGGATTATCCACATATTAGCACATCAATTTGTGTCTGTCAACACATTTTTTCAAAATTATGTGTTGACTCACACATTTCGTTGTGCTATTGTGTGGATAAAGGAGGTGTAAAACAAATGAATGAAAGACTTCTCGCGCTCCGAAAATCTTTGCATCGGACGCAAAGTGAATTTGGCGCCGCTCTCGGTGTCAGCCGTGACGTCATTGCAAGCCTTGAATCTGGTCGTGTTCCTATAAAGGATAATTTCGTCAAGCTCGTCTGCAACACGTTCCGGGTCAGTGAACTTTGGCTCCGCACCGGCACCGGCTCCATGCTGGATGATTCTAAACCGTCCATCCTGGCCCGCCTGGCCGAGGAAAAGCAGCTCACCCCGCGTGAGCAGGCCATTGTCTCCGCGTTTATCGACCTGCCGCCCCAGGACCGCGCCGCCATCATGCGTTACATGGATTCTCTTGTCGAGAAATTGTCGCAGGCTCCGCCCGATCCTCAAAAAAAAGGCCCCGATACCGCATCTTCCTCCGGCGGGTAGACTGATCCGCCGGGCAGGTCGTAGGGGGCGGCGTCCTCGACGCCCCGCCCAACAGCAAAAAGGCCAGAACCGCCGCCGGTTCTGGCCTTTTCTATTGCATTTTCTGCTGTTTCGTGTTATTGTTGTCTTAACATAATAAGGTGCGTGCCGCTGTTCCGTTTCCTCCGGCCCGCACCCGCTTCACCATAGCAGGGGAAACCCTGCTATTTTTTATTTAGGATGTGAAACTGTATGAACAATTCCCAAAACAACGGTTGCCTTTCCATTATCAAGTATGTTTTCCTCTTTGTTCTTGTTGTTTTTCTTCTTGGCCGCTGTAATGATTTTGTTCACACAGGCAGCTTTAAACCGTCGCCCACTTCCGCCCCTGCTGCTACGCCTGCGCCAACCGCCGCACCAACTTCTACGCCTTCCCCCACCGCCACGCCGGAACCCACGGCAAGCCCGGATCAGGCCGACGCGGATCGTGTCGGCTACCCGCTGGATCAGTATCTTAATATGAAGCAGACGATGCTTGACTGCGGTTTTGATGAAACCACCATCCGTCTTGTCAAAGCCATCGGCACAAATGAAGCATACTGTAACTGGGGCAAGTCCGTTGTCAAAATCCGTTTCGATTCCGATTATAAGGTCTGCCGCATCTATGCCGGTGATACGGATATTTACAACGACGGTGCCGTTGTCGGCGACGTGAACGACATTCTCGTATCGTCCATGCAGTACGCCACTCTCTGCAACTCCGCCCAGTCCGATGTTTCCAATTATTTGAAGTCTCCCTCCACCGCCGTGTACCCGGATGTTCTCGGCGACGACTGGACCGTTGTGCGCGATTCCGATTACTTCTATGTAAAGTCCTACGTTGATTCGCAGAACGGTTTCGGCGCAACGCTCCGCACCAATTTCATCTGCCGCTATACATGGGACGGCGTGGATTATACCTTCCCCACGCTTGTTGACGTTACTTTTGATGATTGATTTTTTCAGAAAATTTCTCTCAATATAACTTATAAGTAATATTTTCCCCAAAAAGTAAGCACTTTAATCTTTGCAATTAACTTGCGTCTAGCTTGCGTTTTGTTTTAATCTAATTGCGTTTTTATCATTGCTGCGCCGTTTTTAATTTGCTTCTAACTTGCGTCTATCTTTTCATTGTCTAAATATTATCTTTCAGTGTCAGGTGGTGTGCCCATGATCTGCATCAAATGTAAACAGGAAATCCCGGATATTTCCGTCTACTGTATGTTCTGCGGCAAAAAGCAGGTATCTACTGCGGCAGCCCCCGTCAAAAAGACACGCAACCCCAATGGCACCGGCACAGTTTTCAAGCGTGGCCGCACATGGTCCGCCCGCGTGCGCGTCTACCGCCACGGTGAATTTGTCATGGAGCGCACCAAGGGCGGCTTTTCCACCCGCGCCGACGCCATGAACTATCTGCCCCAGCTTCGCACGCAGGAGAACGGCGGCACAAAGTCCTATACTGTCTCGCAGGTGTTCGATCTCGTCCAGCAGTCCCGCAAATGGCAGGAGATTTCGCCGGACAAACGCAGCCACTACCTCACCGCCTACAAACGGTTGGAACCGCTGTATGAGCGCGACGTTTCCAGCCTGCACTATTCCGAGCTGCAAAACCTGCTGGACGGTATCGAGGGCGCGTTCTATCCCAAGCGTGATGCAAAGACGATCCTGCAAAAGATCGTTGACATGGCCGTGCTGGAAAAAGTCTGCCCGCCGGATTCCTCCAACATGATCCGCTGTCTGGAATTGCCCAGCAAGCCACCCACGGCCAAGGATGCCCGCACGCCGGAGGAAATGCACGCCATCTGGCAAGACTGGAATACCACCCACGATCCGATCACCGGCTATGCGCTGATCATGGCATACACAGGTATGCGTACCGGGGAACTGTTCGCGCAGGACGTTTCCAAAGTTGACCCTGCCGGGCAGGTCATTGTCGGCGGCATCAAGACCGACGCAGGCAAGAACCGTGAAATTCCCATTGCGGATTGCATCGTTCCCGTGGTTCAGGCCGTCTTGCCAAAGGCCCGCTATGGCCTTGTTGCCTACGACGAGAACGACTATTACGCCAACTGGAAACTCATGTGCCAGCGCACCGGCATCCGCTCCCTGGGCAGCTATTGCCAGCGTCACACCTGCTACACCCGCCTGCACGAGCTTGTCCCTGCCGTTTCCGATGTGGTCATAAACTCCATCATGGGCCACTCCAACGCCAAGACCGCCAAGCTCGCCGATTCCTACGGCCACATCAGCCTTTCCACCAAGCTCGATGCAGTCAACCGTCTCCAAATGACCTGACCGCTATTGTGTACACGCTGTGTACCAGTCATTTTTATTCAACGATATATCGGCATTTTCCACCCCGTCCCATGCCCCTGCTAAGGGCGTAGGGTGGGAAACCGCCGCGAGAGTTCAAATCTCTCTTACTCCGCCAAATCAGCCGATATTTAACGCTAACACGTTGAATATCGGCTGATTCTTTTTATATTTTCCACCCTTTTCTGCTCGTAAATATTCGTAAAAAACGCCCTAAAGCACCAGAAAACGCAACGGGTGCCTACGACGGTGCCTACACACCATCTTCGTATCGTACTACCGTTTCCGTGCCATCCCGGAAACGGTTTGTCTCCAACCTCTCTCCGCATTTTTCAAACACTTTCCCCGATAAACGTAAAGATTTAGCAGTGAAGTGTTGCTATTCTTAACATTTTCTTCCTTTTCTGCCCGTGCCTTGCAATCCCGCGGCAAATCCGCTATACTCATTCTATACCATTTTATAAGTGAGGTGTCCGTTATGCGGTTATTTGATGTGCTCGGCCCGGTCATGACGGGGCCGTCCAGCAGCCACACGGCGGGTGCGGTGCGCATCGGCAGCACGGCGCGGCGGCTCCTGGGGGAGCAGCCTGCCGAGGCCGAGATCCTGCTTTACGGCAGCTTTGCCGCCACGGGGCGCGGCCACGGCACGGACCGGGCGCTTGTCGCCGGGCTGCTGGGCATGCAGCCGGACGATGACCGCATCCCGCACAGCTTTTCCATTGCCAAGGAGGCCGGGCTGCACTTTAAGATCGGCACCACAAACCTGCGCGGTGCGCACCCCAACACGGCGGTGCTGCGGCTGACCGGTGCGTCGGGCCGTAAGCTCGAGGTCGTCGGCGCGTCCATCGGCGGCGGGCGGATCAACATCTGCCAGATCGACGGCATCACGACGAATTTTGGCGGAGACCACAACACGCTGATCGTCCACAACCAGGACACGCCCGGCCATGTGGCAGCCGTCACCACCTGTTTGAGCCAGCACGGCGTCAACATCGCCACGATGCAGCTCTACCGCTCGACGGCGGGCGGCTACGCCGTCATGGTGCTGGAGTGCGACGAGCCTATCCCGGACGAGATCGCCGGGCAGCTGGGCAGCCAGCCGGGCATCGTCAAGGTCACGATTCTGAATCTGTAAGGGGGCGGGAAAGATGGCATTTTCATCCGTGCATGAGATGATCGACCTCTGCAAGGAGAGCGGCAAGCCGCTGTATGAGGTCATCCTTGAGAGCGATCTGGCCGAAAGCGGCCTGACCCGCGCCGAGAGCGAGGCCGAAATGCACCGTCTGTGGGCAGTCATGCAGGCCACCAGCGACGGCTACTGCGGCGCAGACCGCTCGATGAGCGGCTTTGCGGGCGGCGACGCGGCCAAGGTCAACGCGGCAGCGGCGCGCGGCGTGCTCTACGCCGACGGCTACTTTGCCGACGTCATGGCCGAGGCACTGAAAACCGCCGAGTGCAACGCCTGCATGAAGCGCATCGTGGCCGCGCCCACGGCGGGAAGCTGTGGCGTGCTGCCTGCGGTCCTGCTGCCGCTGCGGCGGCGCGGGCTGGCCGACGAGGCCGCCGTGCACCGCGCCCTGTATATCGCTGCCGGGTTCGGGCAGGTCGTTGCCGCGCGTGCCACGCTGGCCGGGGCCGAGGGCGGCTGTCAGGCCGAGGTCGGCGCGGCCAGCGGCATGGCCGCCGCGGCGCTGGTGGACATTAAGGGCGGCACGGCAGAGCAGTGCGCCGAGGCGTTCGCCATGGCGCTGACCAACCTTGAGGGCCTTGTCTGCGACCCCGTGGCAGGTCTTGTGGAGATCCCCTGCATCAAGCGCAACGTCATCGGTGCCATGAACGCGGTCTCCGCCGCCGACATGGCGCTGGCCGGGGTCGTGGGGCACATCCCCGCGGACGAGGTCATTGACGCGATGGCCGAGGTCGGCAACGCGATGAGCAAGGACCTGCGCGAGACCGGCATCGGCGGTCTGGCCGGCACCCCCACGGGCCGCGCCATCTGCGAGATCGTGACGATGGACAACGGGGAAGAGGAAGATTGATATTTTACGGCGGTAAACCGGCGGGCGCACAGCACCGCAACCACTGCCCCAACTGCCTGACCAGCCTGCATCTGGACAATGAACCCGGGGACCGCGCCGCGGACTGCGGCGGGCAGATGAAGCCCGTGGCCGTCTGGGTGCGCAAGGGCGGCGAGTGGGCCATCATCCACCGCTGCCGCCTCTGCGGCAAACTGACATCCAACCGCATCGCCGCGGACGACAACCCGATGCTTCTCATGAGCATCGCCATGCGCCCGCTCTGCACCCCGCCGTTCCCGCTGGAGCGCATCGAGGAGATGACGGCACTGATGGGCGGGGAGGGGCGTATGCGGTAATGCGGGGCGTCGGAGACGCCGACCCCTGCACTGACCCCGACGCAATTTTCCGTTTACAAATTTCGCCAATGTGCTATACTGAATAAAAAACATCAGGAGGAAATTCTTATGAACGTGAACGATCCGCGCTGGGCGTCCATTGACGCCTTTGTGGAGGAAAACCGCGACAACATCCTGCGCGACATCACCCGTCTGGTGGCCGTGCCCAGCGTGGAGGGCGCACCCGAGCCGGGCGCACCGTTCGGCCCCGGCCCCAAGGCCGCGCTGGCCAAGGCGCTGGAGATCGCCGACGAGCTGGGCCTGGACACCTTCAACGCCGACAGCTACATCGGCTGGGCCGAGACGGGCAGGATCGCCGACGGCCAGAAGTTCCTGGCGACCATCACCCACACCGACGTTGTGCCCGAGGGCAACGGCTGGGACGCCGACCCCTACACGGTCCGCGTGCGGGACGGCTGGCTGCTGGGCCGCGGCGTGGCCGATGACAAAGGCCCAAGCATCCTCTGCCTGTACGCGCTGAAGTACCTGAAGGACAGCGGCGCGGCGCTGAAATACCCCGTGCGTGCCCTGCTGGGTGCCAACGAGGAGACGAACATGCACGACGTAGACTACTACGCCGAGCATTACCCGATGCCCGCCTTCTGCTTTACGCCGGACGCCGAGTTCCCGGTCTGCAACGGCGAGAAGGGCGGCTTCAACGGCGAGCTCGTCAGCCCGAAGTTTGAGAACGGCATCATCACGGCGTTCGAGGGCGGCGTCGCCCACAACGCCGTGCCGGACCGCGCCTCCTGCACGGTGCAGGTCGGCGCGGGCGCCCTCGTCCAGACCGAGGGTGTGACCTTCGAGGCAGGGGAGGGCGGTGCCACCGTCATCCGCGGCTGGGGCAAGAGCGGCCACGCCGCCATGCCCGAGGGCACGGTCAACGCCATCAGCCTGATCGTCAACTGCCTGCTCAAGAGCGGCGTCTGCACCCCGCAGGAGGAGGCCTACCTGAACGTGCTGCACACGCTGCACGCCGACACCGACGGCAGCGCGCTGGGCATTGCGGCGGACGACGGCCTGTTTGACCCGCTGACCATCATCGGCGGCACGATCGAGATGGCTGACGGCGTCATCCGCCAGAGCTTCGACTGCCGCTACCCGACGAACACCGACCCCGAAAAGATGACTGCCGCCATCCGGAAGGTCTGCGGCGGCGCGGCCACGCTGGAGAACGTCAGCAGCCGCGTGCCGTTCTACATCGACGCGGACAGCCCGGCCATCCAGACGCTCATCAACACCTACAACGACGTCACCGGCGAGGGCAAGAAGCCCTTTACGATGGGCGGCGGCACCTATGCACGCCACTTCCCCTATGCCGTCAGCTTCGGCCCCGAGCACACCGACATTGAGATCCCGTCCTTTGCGGGCCCGATGCACGGCGCGAACGAGGGCACCCCGTTTGAGAAGCTCATTGAGGCCCTCAAGATCTATATCCTGGCCCTGCTCCGCCTGCAGGAGATCGAGCTGTAAATAAAAGCAGGGGCCGGGCATGCCCGGCCCCTACCATATCACCCCTGGCAGACCGACATCTGCCAGGGGTTTTCTTTGTGGGATTGTTAATTTTTATACAGCCTTTTATTCTGCGGCGATTGCCCAAATTGTTGCAAATCTTGCGTGTTCGATGCAAAATCGACCTTTTGTCATACTTGGTTGCTTGACATGCTTTTGAAAAATGGTACAATAAATCCGTATAGTTATCCACCACGGACGGGGGAGCAGAAATCCCGTCCGCGGCGAGAAAAATCAGAGAAACGGGGGAAATCAGATTGTTCAAGTCCCTAAAGCGCTCTGCCAAGGGTGCTGCCGTACCGCACACGAAGGCGACAGCCGGGCAGCCGACCAACAAGATGCCGGTGCCCGAGCACGTCGTCATTCCCATGTCGATGCACATCGGCGCGCCCGCGGAGCCTGTCGTCAAAAAGGGCGACACCGTCATGGTCGGTACCGTGATCGGCAAGGCCGGCGGCTTTGTATCCGCCAATATCTACTCCAGTGTGTCCGGCACTGTGCAGGACATTGCACCGCTGCGCATGGTCAACGGCGCGATGACGACGGCTGTCGCCATCAAGACCGACGGTGCGCAGACCGTTGATCCGGCCTGTGTGCCGCCCGTCGTCACCGACAAAGCCAGCCTGCTGGCTGCCGTGCAGGCCTGCGGCCTGGTGGGTGTCGGCGGCGCCGGCTTCCCGACGCATGTCAAGCTGGCGGCCAACACCATCGACACGCTGCTCATCAACGCTGCCGAGTGCGAGCCCTACCTGACCACCGACTGCCGCGAGATGCTGGAGTGCAGCGACACGATCATCTCCGGCATCACCGCTGTCATGAAGTACTGCGAGATCCCGCACTGCATCATCGGCATTGAACGCAACAAGCCCGAGTGCATCGACCTGCTCACCTCGCTGACCCGCGAGATGAAGGGCGTTGAGGTCAAGGGCCTGCCGATGCGCTACCCGCAGGGTGCTGAGAAAACGCTGGTCGAGACCTGCACAGGCCGCGAGGTACCGCAGGTCGGCCCCTCCGGCAAGCCGGGCCTGCCCGCCGACGTGGGCTGCGTCATCATGAACGTGACGAGCGTCTCCACGCTGGGCAAGTTCCTCAAGACCGGCATCCCGCTGGTGACGAAGCGCGTCACCGTCGAGGGTGACGCCATCGCCAGGCCCCAGAACATCGAGGTGCCCATCGGCACGCTGTACCGCGACGTCATCGACGCCTGCGGCGGTGTCAAGGAGGGCGTCGAGCTGGGCAAGATCATCTTCGGCGGCCCGATGATGGGCGGCGCTGCACCCAGCGCCGACTTCCCGGTGCTCAAGCAGAACAACGGCCTGCTGCTGTTCAGCAAGAAGGCCGCCGCGCTGCCCGAGCCGTCCGCCTGCATCCGCTGCGGGCGCTGCATCGAGGCCTGCCCGATGGGTCTGGAGCCCGTCGTCATTGCGCAGGACTTTGCCAACAAGGACTTTGCTGCGCTGAAAGCACGCTGCGTGGATCTCTGCGTAGCCTGCGGCAGCTGCACCTATGCCTGCCCGGCCAAGCGCCCCGTCAGCCAGACGATGGGCCTTGCCAAGGGCTGGTACATGGCCGAGCTGCGGAAAGGAGGCAAATAACCCATGGAAGATCGTCTGATCGTTACCGCCTCGCCGCATATCCGCGATACATCCACCACCCGCGGGCTGATGGGCAATGTTGTCATTGCGCTGCTGCCCGCCGTGCTGGCCGCGGGTCTGATCTTCGGCGTGCAGGCGCTGGTGCTGGTCGCTGTGACCACCCTGGCCTGTGTGGCGTTTGAGTACATTTATGAAAAGCTGCTGAAAAAGTCCAACACCGTGGGCGACCTGTCCGCCGTTGTCACCGGCATCATTCTGGCGCTGAACATGCCCGTGGGCATGCCGCTCTGGATCGCCGTTGTCGGCGCGTTCGTCGCCATCGTCATCACGAAGCAGCTTTTCGGCGGCCTTGGCTACAACTTCGCCAACCCCGCGCTGGTGGGCCGTATCGTGCTGTTCCTCGGCTTCACCTCCCGCATGACCGCCTACGTCTACCCCGACATGGCCGTTGACGCGCTGGCCTCCGCCACGCCGCTGGCCGTGGCCGACAAGACCACGCTGCCCCTGCTGGACGTCTTTTTGGGCTTCCGCGGCGGCATGATGGGCGAGGTCTGCGTGCTGGCCATCCTGCTGGGCTTCGCCTATCTGGTTGCCACCCGGACCATCCAGGCCACCATCCCCGTGACCATCGTTGCCACGGTCTTTGTGCTGACTGCGCTCAACACCGGCAGTGCCTACACCGCCCTGATCGAGTGCATGTCCGGCGGTCTTTTGTTCGGTGCTGTCTTTATGGCGACGGATTACGTGACCAGCCCGTTCACCACCAAGGGCAAGCTGTTCTACGGCGTGTTTATCGGCCTCATCACCTTCCTCATCCGCCACTTCGGCTCGATGAATGAGGGCATGAGCTACGCCATCCTGCTGGGCAACCTGATGACCCCGTGGTTCAACGCCTGGGGCCACCAGAC
>OLXW01000103.1_pt1 | contig 64087 bp, 57 predicted proteins | sample 1673551 | NCBI WGS metagenome assembly OLXW01 (sample SAMEA103958114, study PRJEB25191) | human gut metagenome | reverse complement strand
TACATTCGAACTCCCTTCCGGACACCTGGGTGTCCAACTTGGAGTCCGCACCCCCGATAGATATAATTTCCGTAAAAGACGACTATGGAAATCTTGAGGAAATGGATCGTGAACTGACAGCGATTATTGATGAAATAGAAGACATTGACAAGAAATTAGAGTTCTCAAAAAACGTAGATGCGGAGCTGCGAAAAGACAGAAACGATTTCATGCGGAAAGTCCTCATTTCCATGAACCATCTTAGGGAAGTTGTGAATGATGGGATAGAAACCGAAGACTATGATGATCTATTCACTACGAACAACAAGCCATATACTGGAAGTGAGGCAACGGAATTCTATCTTGCAAGGGTTTATTCGTTAGCTAAGCATGTTAAACATCAGCTTCCCATAGTGATTGACTCATTCAGGGCTGAAGAACTGTCAACGCGCAGAGAAGACCTTGCATTGCCTTTGTACGAAGAGCTTCAAAACCAAGTGATTTTGTCAGCCACTTTGAAAGGGCAAGAAGCCGGAAAATACGATGAAAGAACCGACGTGCACAGCATAGATTTTTCTGGCTATGCGGTAGATCACCTTCTTTCCGAAGATTATGTTGAGCAATTTATGAGAAAGCTGGAATCATTTAACGTAAAACTCAACGTCAAATAGCTACAATACTTTTGTAGGATGGGCGCTCGGATGGATCAATGGAAGCGGAGCACTCCAGGGCGTTCGCAAGCAGGCACTGTGATGCGTCTGAAGAATGCAATAGCTTCGAGGCGTGATGTGGTAAGCGAAATGACGCGCTGCCCAAGGAGTGTAAAAGTATCAATCGCAAATCGGACTAGTGGGACTGTTGAATGCTGCTGTTGGCACCTGGTATGGTGTACGCCATCGAATGATCGGCGCGAGAAAGAGGTGGTCGTGTGGAATTCACATCGGCTAGTGCCAACAAGTACCTGCGGAGGTTGCAGGATGAGAAAGATCGGCTCCTGCGGACCGAGCAGGAGGTGAGCACCTACGTGCTCGCGGAAGGGGAGGCGGCCGAGCCTCCCGCCTACGACTACGGGGCCGTGCGCGAGAAGGTCGCGCAGATCGACGGGCAGGCGCGGGCCATTCGTCACGCCTTGCACCGATTCAACATGAAGACGGTTCTGCCCGAGCGGGGCATCACCATCGATGAGGCCCTCATCCTGCTCGCGCAGCTGTCGGGGCGCAAGGAGCGCCTGAACGGGCTCGCCTCGCGGCAGCCCCAGGAGCGACTGGGCAACCGGTACTTCGGCAGCAGCAACGGGCCCATCGAGTACCGGTATGCGAACTACGACGTCGCCCAGGCAGAGGCGGACTACCGCGCCGTCGCGGACGAGATCGCTGCGCTGCAGCTTGAGCTGGACCTGGTCAACCAGACGGAGGTCTTCTCGGTCGAGCTGTAGGGGCTCGCTTACTTTCCGGATCTGTGGCTTTTCCCCGCAAAGGATACTTTGGAACGTTGCGGTTTCGCGTTGGAGTTGTCGGGTAGTTCGTTGTCGGCAGTGCCGTGCGGTTTGAGCGTTGGCATCTTGCTGGAAGATCTGGCTTCCACCCATTCCGCCGCAGATCGAAAGCTTCAGGCGCCTCCCCGCGAGGCCGCCCGCGATGCCGAAGCACGGTCATAGGCATCACCTTGTTAAGTGTCTAGTTGACATATTCGCAGGGTGAAATCGGGGAAACCCGGGCTCTGGTATTCGGGATATTCGGGGTATCCCAAAAAAATAAAGCGCCGGAGGCAGGTGATGACTCACCATTCGGGCGCTTTGCGTTTTGAATGTTACACCAAACTCACTTGATGTCAATGACCTGCGCCTTACGATTCACGAACAACAGACGCTTGAGATTCTTGATGCGTCCGGCCGCGCACGCTTGAAGTTCGCGCTCGATAGCATGGTCGGGTATTCCCTTCATCCTGCGGGAATCGAGAATAACGCAATTGGATTGGTCGAGCGCTTTGCGAAGGTTCTTCTCAATGGCCTTTAGGTTCGATGCTTTTGGCGCTTTCATCTCCCAGACGATGCCGTCGATTATCGCATCGGCTGATGTTGTGCGCTGCTCCTCGCTTCGCCGAATGAATTCTACGGTGCGGCCGGCTGCCGCAAGCGCTTCTGCCGTTTTCATCTCGTGTGGCCATACGTTGGCTCCCGACTGAATGATTATCTGCCTCGTTTTGAATTCATGGGGCAATTGTGGCCGTACAACATTAGCTTGCAAACCCTCGATCCTTCTGTAGACGTTGCGGTTTCGCGTTGGGGTTGTCGGGTAGTCCGTTGTCGGCAGTGCCGTGCGGTTTGAGCGCTGGCGTCTTGCCGGGAGTCCCGGCTTCCACCCATTCCGCTGCAGATCGAAAGCTTCGGGCGCCTTCCCGCGAGGCCGCCCGCGATGCCGAAGCACGGTCATAGGCATCATTTCTGCGAAGGCTTAGCAGAAACGGGAATACTGTCGCCAGACCATGCTAATGAGTTGATGCCTGCGCTTCTTGTCCGGCAGGTTCAGATCCTGTCATCGGGGGCGATATTGTCGTTCAACGTGCGTAGCTTGCTCAGCGAGATCTGATACTGGCCGTTCTTTGGAGGTCTCTTGTTTTTGACTAGCTCCCAGACAATATTGCCGGGGCCATTGAACACTTCTTTGAACGAGCCGTTTTCGTCGATTTTCAGGACGAGCAGGTACGCGGGCTCTGAGCTGAGCCCGATAGAGCGTCTTTGGGTTACCTTAATTTGAACGTCCCGCTTGCGCTCATCCGTAGTGGTGCCGTCGTGGCGCTCGGACGATGATTTCGCTAGTTCGATGCCATAGCGCTCAGCCGCGTAAACTTCACCGATGCTTCCGAGGAGGTGCCCGTCGAGCGTGAAGCGACGATCATGCTTGTTGTAATCGCGTTCGAGCTGGTTGACGATGGCGTACAGCTCGCGGATAGTTTCGCTCAGCTTCTCGTCTTCGGGCATTTGTTCTCCTGCAAGTTTCGTGGTTATCGTTTGCGCTCCGTCTAATGGCCAATCGTCCGACCAGCGAAGTCGATGCTTGCAATGCTGTCTATACTGAACAGGCCAAGTATAGAGGAAGGATAGCAATGGATGACGGTATTCGGCCGATCGATGAAAACGGCGCCAGCGAATTGGTTTTCGAACGCGTGGAGCTAGGGGAAGAGCGGGATTTGGAGGAGCGACCGCTTAAGAGCAAAGTGATCAATGCGGGCGTTTTGGTGGTGGCCGCTTTGATCTCCCTTCTGCTGCTGGCCAACATCGCCTCATCGCCATCGACGTATTCGGGCATGTACGAGACGCTGGATGAAAAGAAGCTCAACGTTATGGGGCTGGCGGCTACTACCACGGCAGCTTCGGCTGCCATTTCTGTGCTCCCCGATGATACTGGCTCCGCAATTGCTAACAAGCTTGCCGATTTCGCTTCTTATTTCGTGGTTATCCTTTCGGTGATCTACCTCGAGAAGTTCCTTTTGACGACCTTTGGGTTCCTGGCGTTCGGGATACTGATACCGATGGCATGCGTGCTTTTTGCCATAGCCGTTTTCTTGAGACGAGGCACTTTGACAAAAGTGAACCTTCAGCGACTGGGCACGAAGCTCACGGCGTTCGGTTTGGCGCTGGCGCTGGTGGTGCCAGCGAGTGTTTGGCTCACGGACAACATCGACAAGACCTTCGATGAATCCATCGCCGCTTCTAATGCGGCAGCGCAACAAGCGACTCAGGAACTCGAAGAAAGCGTCCAAGAGGACACGCAAGAGGATAAAGGCCTCCTGGAGGGAATCGCTGACGCGATGCAAGATGGGTTCACCGCGATAACGCAGGGCGTTCAAGACGCGTTGGACAATCTGGGGCAACAGCTGAACAACATGATAGACACGGTGGCCGTGATGGTTGTGACCTCCTGCCTTATACCGCTTATTGTGCTGATGGTTTTCTTGCAGGTTGTCAAAATCATCACTGGCCTCGATTTCGGTGGCGTTTCCGCCGTCATGGGCGCTGCCCGCACTAGGGGACGTCGCATCTCTTCCTCGGTGAGGAAGCAGGTACAGCAGAGGTAGCTTTGCGTTTGGCGCGACGCTTCACTGCCGCTTCACTGCGTCTACCCATTCCGCCGCAGATCGAAAGCTTCGGGCGCCCCCCCCCGCGAGGCCGCCCGCGATGCCGAAGCACGGTCATGGGCATCACCTATTTCGATGCGCTGAGCTGTGGGGGCGCATCGGTCGCTATCGGTCGTTATCGGTCGCTATCGGTCGCTATCGGTCGCTATCGGTCGCTATCGGTCGCTAGCAGCCGTTCAGTGTTCTTGCTGTACCTTCGCGGATCGAGTGCTTCGGTTACCGGTTCTTCCCGGTATCCGGCGGAGCACCCGTGGTATTCTTTCGATTATGGGCGAGGTCATCATTGGGTACATAGGTACTTTCAGCGAGAGCTTCAACGTGGCGGTTCTGGTGTGGCCGCTGCTGTCGCTGTTGCTGAGCGTGCCCGTGCTGGTGGCGCTGTACCGGCGCGACGGATGGCTGCCGCTGACCACCGTGTTCGCCGTGTACGCGAGCATTCTCTATGCGGCCGGTCTGGTGTGCTTCACCCTGTACCCGCTGCCCACGGGCGACGCGGGCCCGGGCATCACCTACGGCGTTCCGCCTATCTTGGATCCGCTCAACTTCGTCCGCGACATCGCCGAAGGCGGCGTTCGCGCGGTATTCCAGCTGCTGTTCAACATCGTGCTGTTCGTGCCGCTCGGCTTCATTGCGCGAACTCTTCTGAAGCTGAAGCTGCCGCTTATGTTGGCGCTGTCCTTCGCCGCGACCTGCCTTATAGAAACAGCGCAGTTCACGGGGCTGTCCGGAGCGTATCCCTTCGCGTACCGAACGTTCGATGTGGACGACCTCATCTGCAACACGCTCGGCAGCCTGATCGGCTGGGGCTTGGCCCATTTGGCCGTGAGGCTGACTCAGCGCGAGGCCGAGGTGCAGCCGCCGGCTACCCACAACCCCGGCTTCGTCCGACGCGCGGTGGCGCTGTGGACCGACGTCATGATCATCGATCTGTGCGCGGTGGTGCCGCGTCTGATGGTGGCGGCTGGTTTGAGGCTGATGACGGGCGACGCCTTCGACGAAGCTCTTCTGGCCTTGGTTAATGGCGAGATGTGGATAGCCTGCTACCTCGTTGCGTTCGCGGTGGTGGAATTGGTTGTCCCCTGGATGCGCGATGGCAGCACGCCGGCGGGTCTGTTCTATCGCATGTCGTGCGAGACGCGAAAGAGGGCCGGCGCGGCGCGGGTCGTCTTTTACGCGGAACGGGCGGTCGTGCTGTTGCTCGTGGTGGCGCATCCGCTGTGCGCGGGGCTGCCCCTGGCCGTGTTCTACTTCTTCGCTCGCGAGATGCCCTACGACCGCGTTCCCAAGGGGTGGGCCGAGAGGGTCGGCGATGGGGAAGAGGCGTCAGAGATACCGGAAGCCTCTCGGGCGTAACGCGGACGCCCTCCCGGCAAGGGCGCCCGCAATGGCTAGACGTGTTTACCGATTCTGCTTCTTTGACGCAGCCCGTCGTTCCGCTTCCGCCGCCGCTATTCTGCGGGCGGTGCGCAGTAGGTCGTAGTCGTGCTTGCTGCGGGAGGGGAGGGCGGCGGCGCGCACGGCTTCTCGGCATACGCCCATGAACGCGTCGGCCGCCTCGCAGAAGCACGCACGGGCGAACTCGCCGGTGCCGTGGGCGCACTTGAGGCCGTCGGCGTAGAGTGTCCACGACTGGGGCTCGCGTTCGTCGCCTTCGCAAACTAGCTGGAGCACGTGCGGCTTGCCGTCGTCGGACAGCTCGGCTTCCAAGCGTTCCGCGCTGTAGCGTATCTGGTGGCCCAAGTTGGATTTTCCCATGGCAGAAATGTAGCCCGTGGGCTCGTCGAGGAGGTGCATCCTCGGCCGCTCGACGCTCAAGTTAAGGAATTCGCGCGAATCGCGCACAGAGACGTTGTCCATGGCAGGACTCCTTTCATCGATGTTGGCGGGACCACCGTGCCGCGCGGCCGGTTGGTGCCGGGATCGTCGAGCCAACTCTCTACCCCGACTCTGGATAAAATGCGCCAGCGCCTTCGCTGACGAAAATGCAGTCTAGCAGCAGAAGGGCCAAACGCGCAAGAGGGAAGGCCGGGTATTGGTATACTCGTTTTCCGCAAGGCGGGATCGAAAGGAAGGCTATCGAGCGCATGGCGGGTGGTCGCGGCGGCTTGATTGCTGCGGCAGCCGCGCGACCGATGCGACAGGGAAAACATATGGTTCTTGGTAACAAGTTGGGCATAAGCAGCGATGCCGAATTGGCGCGCGAGGAAGAGCGGCTGACGAAGGTGCGGGCCCTCGAGCTTTTCGAGCGCGGCCTGCTTGACGAGCTGGAAGCGGGAACGTTTGCCGGCCTTGCCGAGATTCATGCCTATCTTTTCCAGGACATTTACGACTTTGCCGGGCGCATGCGTCGGGAGAATATCTCCAAGGGCGGCTTTCGCTTTGCACCCTCGCTTTATCTGGAGGAGGCGCTTGCCGCCATCGATCGTATGCCGCAGGCGACGTTCGACGAGGTGGTCGAGAAGTACGTCGAAATGAACGTCGCCCACCCTTTCCGCGAGGGCAATGGGCGCAGCATGAGAATCTGGCTCGATCAGATGTTGAAGCGCTCGTGCGGCACTGTGGTCGATTGGAGCCTTGTCGACGGGGAGGACTATTTGCTCGCCATGGAGCGAAGCCCCGTGAAGGATGTGGAGATCAAAGCACTTCTCAAGGAGGCCCTTACCGATCAGGTGAATGATCGGCGGGTGTACATGAAGGGCATCGACGCCAGCTATCGCTACGAGGGCTACAGCACGTATTCCATGGAAGATCTCTCGTAAGATTCTCCATCGCGATTATCCGTATAGGCGTGTTTCGGGCAACGCCTCGCACTCAAGGCGCTCAAGGACGCTAAAACAAATCAAGGACGCTAAAAGAGATCAAGATTGCTAAAAGAGATCAAGGATGCTACGATCTTACTGTTGCGGCGGGCAGATGGCAGGAGGTTTCCGTGGCAGACAAGATTGCGAAGGTGCAGCAGGAGACCTTCAACCCATTTACGCCGGAATTCGGAAAAGTGCCCGCTTATTTCGCTGGTCGCGAACAGGTGCTCTCAGATATCTTGAGTACCTTCGAAGAGCAGACGATGAATCTCTGCGCTCTGTTCGTTGGCCCACGTGGGTGCGGCAAAACGGCGCTTCTCACGTATCTTGGCAACGAGGCGTCTCGGCTCGGATGGGTGGTGGCCAACGTTTCGGCCACTCCGGGCATGCTCGAAGATATTGTCCAGCGCACCGAGGAGTCGGCCTCGCATCTCATCGCGGCCTCGTCCGAGAAACGCCTCACGGGCGTGAGCATCGCGGGTATAGGAGGAGCAACTTGGAGTGCAAAAGACGATTCGGATGCGAATTGGCGTACCCGCATGAATGGTCTTCTGGATCGTTTAAGCGAAGTGGATGCCGGTCTGCTGATAACTGTTGACGAAGTGGACGTGTCTCTCGATGAGATGAGCCACCTGGTTTCAACCTACCAGCATTTCGTACGCGAGAATCGCAAGGTCGCTCTTGTCATGGCGGGGCTTCCCTTTCATATAAGCTCGCTTCTGAGCGGAAAGAGCACGTCGTTTTTGCGCCGGGCTCAGCAGTTCGAGTTGGGCCCGTTGGCCCCCTATGCAGTTGAGGAGGCTTTCCGTCTGACCGTGGAAGAGGGCGGTAGGCTCATCAACGAAGAGGCCTTGGGCGAAGCCGTTGAAGCTATCGACGGATTTCCTTTTATGCTGCAGCTTCTGGGCTACCGGGCGTGGCGAATGCATCCCGATGACGCCTTCCTGAGTGTTGACGATATCCGCGCTGGTGCGCAGAGGGCTCAGCGCGAGTTAGAGGATCGCATCTTCGATGTCACCTACGCGGAACTCTCCCGAGCGGACAGGGCATTTCTTGCGGCAATGGCTCAAGATGGGAAAGTCACCAGCCGCGCCGACCTGATGGATCGGCTTGGCAAGCCTTCGGGACATATTTCCACCTACAAGAAGCGGCTCGTGCAAAGCGGCGTTATTGGCGAAACTCTCGATGGCGACTTCTACTTCGCATTGCCCGGCTTCAAGGAGTATGTCGAGCGGCGACAGGGGTAGTCGGTGCTTTTAGTGGCGCGGCCCTTAAGTTTTGATCGTTAGCAATTTCCTACGTAGACGTGCTTCAAATAGCGCCTCGCTACGTTGGCCAGGTGGTGTACGGTTTCGGGTGGGGTGGCGGGGCGATCCGTCAAGTGGTGGCAGGGGAAGAAGCGGGTCAGGTGGTAGGGGATCGACGGATCCAGGGAGGCGAGCCATTGGGCCGCCTCGGCGATTTCCTGGTCGCTGTCGTTCAGGCCGGGGATGACGAGCGTCGTTACTTCCAGGTGACAGCTGGGTGTGGCAGCCAGCACTTCTATGGTGTGCTTCACAGTTGCCAAGTCGCCGCCGACGAGGTCGTAGAAGCTCTGGGTGAAGCCCTTCAGGTCGATGTTCGCGGCATCGATGAACGGTGCCACCTCGTGCAGCGGGCCGTCGTTCACGTAGCCGTTGGATACCAGCACGTTGACCAGGCCACGCTCGTGGGCGAGGCGCGCGGTGCCGCGGACGAACTCGAGGCCCACGAGCGGCTCGTTGTAGGTGAAGGCGAGCCCGATGTTGCCTTCGGTCACAAGCGATGCGGCCGCATCCACCAACTCGGCCGGTGCGATTTCGCGCCAGGGCACGTCGCGCTCGCCGGCGCAGGCGATGGAAGCGTTCTGGCAGAACGGGCAGCGCAGGTTGCAGCCGTAGGAACCTACGGAGAGCACCTTGCTTCCAGGGCGAAAGCGGGCCAGCGGCTTCTTCTCGATGGGATCCAGCGCCAACGACGTGATGCGCCCGTAGTTGGCGTCCACCACCTGCCCGCCCTCGGCGACGCGCGCACGGCAGAGCCCCGTCTGCCCCTCGGCCAGCGCGCAGGCATGCGGGCAAATCGAACACACAGCGTGGTCTGCGCCAAGGTCGCGGGGCTCTTCCCCTGAGAAATCCTGCGCTGCGGCTCTGCCTTCGATATCTTTCACGACGCCTCTTTTCTCGTCTGCTTCGGCCGTCTTGCCGCCATAGTAGCGCAAGGGCGCCCCGCTGGCTTTGGCGGCTCGCATGCGCCGCCAATCCGATACCGACGCCGATGCCGATGCCGACGCCGATGCCGATCCCTCTCGATTCCTTGCGGCGTAGGGGGGGCGGAAGTTTGTCTGGAGCCAAGCCGGCTTTCGCGATCTCCGCGCCATTGCCAAGGGAGATCGGGCGCGCGGGCCGGACGGGACGTACCGTCGCATTCCATTACTGCTAAAATCATCAAAGCTGGCTGGCCATAGTGCGTAGAAAGAGGGAAACCATGGATCGTTTGAAGGGCAAAGTTGCCATCGTCACCGGCTCCACCAGCGGCATCGGTTCGGGTATCGCGAAGATGTTCGGCGCCGAGGGCGCGCGCGTGGTGGTGTGCGGCCGCAACGAGGAGCGCGGCGCGGCCGTCGTGGACGCCATCGCCGAGGCGGGCGGCACCGCCTGGTTCCACAAGCTGGATATCACCCAGCCCGAAACGGTGGACGCGCTGTTCGCCGACACCAAGGAGAAGTGGGGCTCCATCGACGTGCTGGTGAACAACGCCGCCGGCATGGCGCTGAAGGACGGCCGTGTGGACGAGATCTCCCTGGAGGACTGGGATGCCGTGTTCGCGAGTGACGTGCGCTCCACGTTCTACTGCACTAAGACCGTGCTGCCCTTCATGCAAGAGCAGGGCGCGGGCTCTATCATCAACATCGGCTCCATGGCCTCCTGCGGCGGCGATTTGGGCTCGACGGCCTACGCCTGCGCCAAGGCCGGTGTCGACATGCTGACCCAGTACACGGCGCTGCAGTACGGTAAGCAGAACATCCGCTGCAACTGCGTGCGCCCCGGCCTCATTGTCACGCCGCAGAACGAGGCGAAGGTACCTCAGGCGCTGAAGGACATCTTCCTGGACAACATCGAGGTGGCCCGCTACGGCACGCCCGAGGACATCGCGGCCATGTGCGTCTACCTCGCCTCCGACGAGAGCTCGTACTTCACCGGCCAGGTGGTGACCGTCGACGGCGGCCTGAACTCCCACGTCTCCACCGTGGCCCAGTTCCGCGCCCTGGCCTCCCGCACCTGGTAGCAGAGCGAGCGGCAGCAGAGCAGCTGAGCGCATCCAGCGCCCGACGGCCCCGCACCATATGCGGGGCCGTTTTTCATGCGCCGAAGGGCGACTTTCTGCCGAACGCGGGTTCTGCATTGATGGGTGTTTTGGTCAGCGATAAAATGCGGCCTCGTGTCTTTCCGCCCGCGACGATCGAAGGAGCCGAGTTTTCCCGCCATGCAGCAGCGCGACAAGTTGAAGCCCATCCTTTTCAGCATTATCAAGCATTCCAGCAAAGAAGAGCTGAAAGAGCAAATCCCTAAGGACATCGTGGCGGGCGTCGTGGTGGCCGTGGTGGCGCTGCCGCTTTCCATCGCGCTGGGCATCGCCTCGGGCGTCTCGCCGGAACAGGGCCTCTACACCGCCATCGTCGCCGGCTTCCTCATCGCGTTCCTCGGTGGCAGTCGCGTGCAGATCTCGGGTCCCACGGCGGCCTTCGCCACCATTGTGGCCGGCATTGTGGCCACCGATGGCATGGAGGGCCTCATTGCTGCCACCATTATCGCGGGCATCCTGCTCGTTCTCATGGGTCTGTTCAAGCTGGGTGCCATCATCCGCTTCGTCCCCTTCACCATCACCACTGGGTTCACGGCGGGTATCGCCGTCACGCTGACCATCGGCCAGCTGAAGGACTTCTTCGGCCTCACCTACCCGCCCGACACCGTTACGGTGGAGACGACCGAGAAGCTGGCTGCCCTCGTGGGTAATTTCTCCACGGTGAACTGGCAGGCGTGTTTGGTGGGCGTTGTCTGCCTGGCGATACTGTTCCTCTGGCCGCGCGTGACTGAGCGCGTGCCCAGCTCGCTTGTGGCTCTGCTTGCGGGCATCGCGCTGGTGAGCGGACTCGGCCTTGAGGTCAGCACCATCGGCGACCTCTACGTCATCGACAGCGCCCTGCCCGCCTTCCGTATGCCCGAGCTTACCCTGGAGCTCTTCCGCGACCAGTTCGCCAACGGCGTCACCATCGCCATTCTGGCCGCCATCGAGTCGCTGCTCTCCTGCGTGGTGGCCGACTCCATGATCAGCGGCCATCACCGCGCCAACATGGAGCTGGTGGCCCAGGGCGTCGGCAACATCGCCTCGGTGCTCTTCGGCGGCATCCCCGCCACCGGCGCCATCGCGCGTACCGCCGCCAACGTGAAGGCCGGCGGCCGCACGCCCATTTCCGGCATGGTGCACGCGCTGGTGCTCGTCGCCGTGCTCGCTTTCCTCATGCCCTATGCGGCGCTCATTCCCATGCCTACCATCGCCGCTATTTTGCTGTACGTCGCCTACAACATGTCCGGCTGGCGCAACTTCGCGCATCTGTGCCAGACGGCGTCGAAGGGAGCCGTTGCCACGCTCGTACTCACCTTCGTGCTGACTATCGTGTTCGATCTGGTGGTGGCCATCGGGGTGGGCATGCTCATCACGGTGGTGCTGTTCATGAAGATGGTGAGCGAGGAGACCGAGGTCAAGGGCTGGAAGTACTACTGCGACGAGAATTCCGAGGTCACGCATTTGCGCGAGCTGCCGAAGAGTGTGCGCGTGTACGAGATCAACGGGCCGATGTTCTTCGGCATGACCGAGCGCATCGCCGACATCTCGGTGAAGGATTTCACCCGCTATCTGATTATCCGCATGCGCGGTGTTCCCTCGCTGGACGCCACGGGTATGAACGCGCTGGAGAACCTGTACGACTACTGCAACTCCCATGGGGTGCGTCTCATCTTCTCGCATGTGAACGAGCAGCCGATGAAGACCATGCGGCGCGCCGGCTTCGTCGACCTGGTGGGAGAGGAGCACTTCCGCAGCTGCATCGACGACGCCATCGCCCATGCCCGCGAGCTTTTGGAAGCGGAGCAGGACGTGCGTCGGGCCTCGCGCGAGGCGAGGCGCTCGTAGCACTTGCGAGCTGAAAACCTGATGAAAACTTGCGGCTGATCTCCGCTGCGGGAAAGACATGGTTTAGCATGGGCACGCATCTTTTCTGGTGGCTCCAAAGAGAGAGGCTTCCCATGAAATTCATCGTCACCGAGAACTACGAGGCTATGTCGCGTACGGCCGCGCGCGTGATAAGCGGCTACGTTTCCTCGCATCCTGATTGCGTGCTGGGTTTGGCCACGGGCTCGACCCCCATCGGCCTGTACCGCTGCCTGGTTGAGGATTGCGAGGCCGGCGCGTTGAGCTTCAAGGACGTGACCAGTTTCAACCTGGACGAGTACCGCGGGCTCGATCCGCAGCATGACCAGAGCTACCGCTACTTCATGGAGCACAACTTGTTCTCCCATGTTGATATCGACCCTGCTCGCACCCATGTGCCGGACGGCGCTTGCCCCGATGCCGACGCTGCGTGCGCCGCTTACGAGCAGGCCATCGCCGAGGCGGGCGGACTGGGCCTGCAGCTTCTGGGCCTGGGGCACAACGGCCACATCGGGTTCAACGAACCCGCGCCTGAGTTCCCCAAGGAGACGCACTGCGTGGCGTTGACGGAGAGCACCATCAACGCCAATTCTCGCCTGTTCGATTCTGCCGACGATGTGCCCCGCGAGGCGTACACCATGGGCATTGGCACCATTATGGCGGCCAAGGAAATCCTCGTGGTCGCAAACGGCGCCGACAAGGCCGACATCGTTCGCCGCGCCTTCTTCGGGCCGGTTACCCCCGAGGTGCCCGCTTCCATCTTGCAGTTCCATCCGAACGTCACGGTTGTAGTGGATAAGGAAGCCGCCGCGCTCTGCCAGTAGCGCAATGCAAACGCTCGTGCCGTCAGCGCTTCAAAAGGGGAAGTGCTGACGGCACGCTTGTAGGTGCGGGTTCGTGACGGTGAGCAGCGCCTGCCGCTACAGGGGGCGGCCGCATCGCTTCTGCGCGAGCTGCGCGTGAAAAGTTGCATTGCCCTCGGGCCCTTCGAACATGGCATCGAGGGTGAGGCGAATGGCCGTATGGGCGTAGTTCCAAACGGGGTCGAGATTTTGGTCGGGGATGGATTGGTTGAGGTAGGAGAAGTACAGCCGAACGCGTCCCCAAAGCCCCGTGGCGTGATATTCCGCCAAAAACTCGTGGGTGGATGCCGATAGCTTGCGGCCCTCGCCGAGCATTATCTGGATATCTGTCCTGAAAAGCGGTATGAACAGAAGCTCGACATAACGCGAGAAATCGATATAGCAAGCGAAGCCGAAGATTCGCCGATAGTATTCGCTCTGCTCATTAAGCACGCCGCACACGGTGCGAAAGAAAGGCCCTTGATTGAGCTCTCCCTCGCGTCTGCCGTAAAACCGGGCATAGCAGGGAAGATCGGTGTACTTGTCGTGTAGCTCCTCGGCAGGGTAGTCAAGTTCGGCCTGATAGAACTTCCGATCTCGCAGTTTCTCAGCCAAGCGCGCCCGAAAGATCCAGATAACGAGGTCGGTCGTATTGTCGAAGTGGTTGTAAAAGGTTTTCCGATCGATTTCGAGTTTTTTCACCAGGGTGGTTACATCAATTCGCCGACGCGGATCGGGTTGCGCAACGACCAGTTCTATGAAACAGTCGGCGATGCTCTGCTTCGTCATCTCCGAGGCTTTTCCCATGACGTTCCAATCTGCTCGCAAAAGCTGACGAGGACGGCTCCTTGGTTGTGCTCAATTGGCGGAGGGCTGATCGAGCATATCGCCATTGCTTGCGGTACGAACCACACGTCAAGGCAAAACAGATCATAGCTTCGGTGAAATGAGATGTCTAGCCAGCGGGCGGCATCGTTCGGGGGAATTTCCCCACATTGGCAAATCTGTTCTGCTAAATGTCTACATAATTCGAAAAGTGTGATTCGTTTCTCTACGAAAAAGGGAATGCGGGCATTTATATGCGTGGGGGCTGCGTTCTATATTCACCTTGAGGGTCGGAAAAGCCGGCCCCGGGCTCCGGAAAAGGAGGAAAAGGTATGAGCGGTGGAACATACGATTTCGTCGTAATGGGCGGTGGCCACAATGGCCTTCTCAGCTCGATCTACCTCGCGAAGGCGGGCTACAAGGTCTGCGTTCTCGAGGCGCTCGACGAGTTCGGCGGTGGTACGCGATCAGGGGAGATTGCGCCCGGTTACATTGCCGATCAAGGGGGCATGGTGCACAACCTCATTTCGCGTACGCCCATTGTGCGCGAGGATGAGTTGGAGCTGTTCTCGAAGTACGGCCTGGAGTACAAGTTCGTCGATTCGCTGTGCTGCTCGATCTTTCCCAACGAAGAGCATCTGATTTTGTATTCCGACCTCGATAAGACTTGCGAGCAGATTGCGAAGTTCTCCGAGCGCGATGCCGAAACGTATCGTGAGTTCGTCAATTACTTCTTGAAGCTCTCCGGTGCGGCGGCCGCGGGCACTGCCGGAGCCATTCCTGCGTATGGTCCCATGATGAACGTGCTCGCCATGTCGCCCGAAGGGCGCGAGTTCATTCGTGTCATGAACTCCTCTGCGCAGCAGATCGTGGAAGAGTGGTTCGAGAGCGAGGAAGTGCGCGTCACGCTTACGCGCTGGTGCACCGAGATGATGATCGATCCGCGCCAGATCGGCACCGCTACGCTGCTGGCCTTCTGCGCGGCCCTGCACGCGCCGGGCAATCCGGGCGCCCCGTTCCCCGTTGGCGGCTGCGTCAACTTCGTGAACGCGCTCACCGCTTGCGCCCGCGACCATGGTGTCGACCTGTTCACCAATGAGTGGGTCAACGAGCTGGTTGTGGAAGACGGCGAAGTCAAGCGCGTTCGCACCAAGTGCGGCGATGAGTTCGTGGCAACGGAGGGCGTCATCTCCACCATCAACGTGCGCGACGTGTACGACTGCTTGGGCGACGCTGCCCCTGCCCACGAGCGCGAGCATATCGCCAAGATCAAGAATGCCGATTTCGTGGCCCTGAACCAGGCCTTCGCTTTGTCGAAGATTCCCGAGTTCAAGACGGGCGAGGCCGTGAAGGACTCGTTCTGCATCGAGTTCGCGCCCGACGAAGAGGAGTACCTGCGTACCTTCTCCGAGTACCTCCTGGGCGGCTTCAGCCCCAAGCTGCCGCTGATCACCATGCCCAGCCTGCGCGACCCGAGCCGTGCGCCCGAGGGCGGCTGCGTGGTGAACGTTTACAGCTACGCTCCGTGGAACCTCGACGGCGATTGGCACAACTGGGAGACCAAGGGCCAAGAGCTGAAGGACGCCCTGTGGGAGTTCTTCAAGAGCCGCTGCACCAACATCACCGACGACGACCTGGTCGGCCGTTGGGGCTGCACCCCGCTCGAGTACACCGAGTGGAACCCGGCGTTCCGCGATGGCGACATCGGCCAGATCGGCATGCAGCCCTCGCAGATGTACGACTTCCGTCCGCTGCCGGGCCGCGGCCACGACTATCATGGCGACATCGAGAACCTGTACTTCCTCGGCTGCAGCTCGCATCCGGGCGGTGCCATCGCCGCAAGTGCGCGTTCGGGCATTCAGAAGGTGCTCGAGGACTACGGTGTCGATTTCCGCGACATTGTGAAGAAGTAACGCGTCGAAGACGCTGATCGAGGGCGCCTTGCCGATAGGCGCGGCGCCCTCCCCATTTTTATTCCCCGGATTCGCTCGGCAGTCTTGCAATCAGTCGAATCCCTTACAAACAAAGGAGAGAAGCATGGCTGCAAAGCTGGTCAAACCGTCCATTATGGCTCGCACGGAGGATGGCAGCCCTGTTGTCGAGGTGTTTGCGTTCGAGTACAAGGACGGAAAGCTCGTCATGGACTGCAAGGCTTTGGGGAGCATGCGCATGGATGTCATTATCGCGCCTGAGGATTTGGCAAAGGGCTGGAGCATTGTCAAGAAAGATCGCGGCGCCCTGATGCAGTTTGCCAAGCGCCTCCCCAAAGCGTTGCGTGCTCAGAAGAAAGAGAGCGGCCAGTCGGAGTCGGGCAAATAACATTACTTGCCCGTCCGATTCGTGTCGGGCGGGCCGATACGAAGGAGGATGTCGATGAGTACATCTCCCGGTAAGAAGAGTATCTTTCCCTACCTTGTTGTTGCAACGGGCATTATCTGCTGCTTTGGGCCGTGTTCTTTCGCCCTCAGCTGCGCTGGAATCTACTTTACCCCGGTAAGTGAGTCGCTCGGTGTCGGCCGAGGCGCTTTTGCCCTGTACCTCACCATTATGCTGGTCGTTACGGCCTTGGTTCTTCCCGTGCTGGGAAAGCTGACCGAGACGAAGGACTTGCGCTTGGTGCTTTCGGCGGGTGTTGCCTGCATTGGCGTGCCCCTTATTGCCATGTCGTTCTTCAATGCGGTGTGGCAGTTTTATGTGACGGGCGCGATCATGGGCATCGGTTTGGCTGAGATGCTCATTCTTACGGTGCCAACGCTGATCAATCGTTGGTTCCGGAAGAATGTGGGATTCTACATCGGCCTGTGCATGGCGTTCACGGGCATTGGTGGCGCAGTGTTCAACCTGGTGGGAGGCTATCTCATCGGTACGGGTCCCGAGGGTTGGAGAACAGGGTACCTCGTATTCGGCGTGCTCTGCTTGGTGATGGCCCTGCCGTTCACTTTGTTTGGTGTTCGCAGCCATCCTCAAGATGTGGGTCTTTTGCCCGTGGGCGCTGAAGAAGTGGCCGAGGCGGGTTCTACCCAGGCCGCCGCTCCCAAGGGCATTCCGGCGGCTCGCGCCATGAAGACGTCGGCGTTCTTCGTTTTGGCCATCTTCACCGCGCTGGTGAACCTGGGCATGAACTTCTACCAGTATCTGCCGTCGTACGTGTCTTCGTTGCAGCAGTTCCCCGATGTGGTGGCCATTGCCGCCACGGTTGCCTCGATGGCTATGCTCGGGCAGGCGGCAGGCAAGATCCTTATCGGTATCATCAACGATAAGATCAGCGTGCGTGGCGGCCTTTTCTTCGCCATGATCTGCGGGCTTGCCGGTTTGGGCGTGCTGCTGCTGTTCCCAGGCGTGTCGTTTGTGGTGCTTGCCGGCGGCTTTATGTTCGGCGTTTTCTACGCCAGCGGCACGGTGCTCACTCCGCTCATGACGCGCACTATTTTTGGTACGCTTGAGTACTCGAGCATTTACTCGCGTGTTGCGATGGTCGGCTCCCTGTGCGGTGCGTTCGCCGTGACGTTCTGGGGCTTGCTGGTGGACTCCATCGGCTTCCAGTTCACGTTCATCGTGATGCTCGTCATCATCGCGTTGCTCATTGTGCTGGGTCTGCTGTCGCTTGCGGCGGGTCGCAAGCTGGTTCCCGAGATGGAGCAGTCTTAGGTCGAAATGCGCTGACCTGACATAATGCGGACGATGGGCCGCGCTCGGAGGGAGGCCGAGCGCGGCTCGCTTGCGTTTCGCCCAAAGTCGTGCGGAATGGGGTCGGGCCGACATAACGCGGCCCGCTTGCGCTTTGTTCGAGTCTTACGAAATGAGGCCAGGCTGAAGGTTTTACGCCAAAATTTCCCGTTTCCACGGTGGTCTCGAGGCTTTGGACTGAGCGGAAATATCTGACCTGGGAAAACGCTGACATTGGAAGGGGCTTTGCACTTCTGAGGGACTTCAAAATGTGGAAAACGGGAAATTTCGGCGTTTTTTCGCCACGCGAACTTCCACCGCCGGCGTTTTCGGAGGGGGAAGTGCGACGCTCAAAAGCGATGTGCGGAAGAAGCTGAGAAGCATCGCGGTCTATGAGACCGATTGCGGAGACACCGCGTTGGAGAGCAATTGCAGCGAGGGGTTATTCTCCTCATAAACGGAGATGAAAATGCTCCTGCAGGGAGAAGGTGCCTTGACTTTCCCATGGAACTTGAAGGATGCGATACGGTTCTTCTGGCTTGCGTCCGGTTGATGATGGCCGACGATATGACGCACACGTCGGGTCCCGCGAAGCAAATCGATCACAGCAGATTGGACGGTCGCGACTGACGCGTACCACTGCTTCGCATATAGCTCATTTGGGTGATGCGGTTGGTGGGCGCTGATCGCTAAGATATCCCTAATGTGGTGCACGCTGCGCCTTTGAGGCGACGGGTTGTCCGAAATGGGGTCTTTCGGTAAAGGCCGTTGCGGGATGACGGACGAGCCTTCAAGGCGATAAACGAAACGGGAGATGCGATGACGATCAAGCGCTATCTTTATGCGGGGCTGGGACTGCTGTTCCTGGGACTGGGGGCCATAGGCGTCATCATTCCTATTATTCCCACAACGCCGTTTCTGCTGCTGACCTCGTTTTTCTTCCTGCGCAGCTCCGAACGTCTGAACACGTGGTTCGAGGGAACCCGCATGTACAAGCGCTTCATCGCCAACTTCATGGAAACGCGCTCGCTCACACTGCGGGCCAAAATCCTGTGCGCTGCCCCCGGCGTGACCGCCATGCCGATGCTCGCGCTGGTGGTGCCGCAGTGGTGGCTGAAGGCCATCCTCATCGGACTGACCGTGTTCGAGATCTGGTACTTCATCGTCCGCATCGAAACGGTTTCGGTGGAAGAGGCCCGCGCCCGCGGCAAGGCCCGCGTCGCCGAGGCGAAGCGCGACCAGGCCGCCTCGGCCGCTTCCGCCGCCGAGGGTCTCGCCCTGGCGACCGAGGAGTAAGGGCCTCATGAGGATCGCGTTTGTGATGGACGATCTGAGCGTGCATTCCAACGGCACGTCGGTGACGGCGGAGCGCTACGCCCTGGACTGGGCGCGCCGTTGGCCGTCTAATCCAACGCTTCTTGTCGCAGTGTCTACAGGTCGGTGGCAACAAGGCGGCCTGGGCTGCGGCTCCAACCCAATCGCCTAGGATGGCCCACAGACCCTCGCGCTTGCCGCCGTGCTACCGCAGGCGTTGCAAGCACGGGCCTTTTAGAAGCTGCGAGAAAGGAACCGTCATGGCCACAATTTCGAATCCGTTCGTGATGGAAGTGCCGCGCAAGCTGACTGACGAGGAGCTCGTCAACGCCATTCGCCAGGACATCATCGGGGAGCTTGAGGCTATCCACGAGTACGACGCCCACGTCCAGGCGACGGATAACGAGGATGCGAAGAAGGTGCTCTCCGACATCCGTGACGAGGAGCGCGAGCATATGGGCGAGCTGCTGGAGCTTTTGGAGCGCCTGGCGCCCGACGAGAAGGCCCTGCACGACGAGGGCCGCGGCGAAGTGCGCGAGATGCTGGACAAGTAGCGCGCCTGGAGCCGAGAACGGCCCGCCGCGATTGGCCTTGGGATATCGCGATCAGTCTATGAGAGCGCTGCCGGACGTATCGGTTCGGCAGCGCTCTTGTCGTTGGACGGGGCCGATATGGCCGCTGGGACGCCGGCACCGTCGGGCTCGCTTTCCGCCAGCTCGTTGCGCTCCACGGCCACGAGGGTCTGGGCCACCACGGCGTTGACGAGGGAGAGGCTGCCGCTATCCACATCCCCCGAGGAGCAGTCGATGGCCACCACCCCGTACAGGCGCCCCTTCATGCCGAGCGGCAGGTACTTCTCCGTCGCATCCCGCCAGCCCGGCTCGCCGTAGCCGGTGGGCGCGCGCCGCTCGTAGCAGTCGCGGGCCGCCGCGCTGCCCGCGGCCGGCGGCTCCCCCAAGGTGATGGTCACCGGCCGCCTCAGCACCCGGGTCAGGAACTCCTGGGCGAAGCTGCAGGCCGCCTGCGGGGTGGAGCTCTCCAGCAGCCCGACGCTCAGCCGATTCAGCCGCCCCAGCGCGCAGGCCGTGCGCTCGGCCGCCTGCACCTGGCGGCTCATGCGGTGGGTTATCACGCCCACGATGAGCGACACGACGAGGAAGATGGCGAGCGCCGCCACGTCGGTGCGGCTGAGCACCTTCAGCGTGAAGAGGGGCGCGGTGAACAGGAAGTCGTAGGAGAGCAGGTAGGCCACTCCCAGCGCGGCGCCCCACAGCCCCGAGTCGGTCTCCAGGCTGGCGATGAGCACGCCCAGCACGAAGACGGGGAAGGCCACAAGCGTGCTCACCCCCAAGAGCGAGAAGCCCCACACGGCGGCCAAGCCGGCCCCGTAGAGCAGGGCGAAAGCGACCAAGTTGCGCAGGACGCGCCGTGCCGAGAGGGAGCTTCTCAGCGGGAATCTGCAACTACTAGCGGCCATGGCGAACCCCTTTCCGAATCATCGACGCCAAGGTGCCCACCCCCATGAACAGGGGGATGATCTCGAGACGGCCCAGAAGCATCCCGGCGCTCCCGATCAGCAGCGGCGCGGGGCCGCTTTCCGCGCCGAGGAAGCCCGTGCCCACGCCGGTGCTGCCGAGGCACGAGACGAAGTCGAACACCGCCTCCTGCAGGGTGGCCCCGCAGAGGATGAGCGCGAACGCACCGGCCGCGCACAGCAGCAGGTACAGCACCACGTAGGTCTGGGCCTCGGCCACGTCCACCTCGGTGAGCACCGACCGCTTCCCGAAACGGTTGATCTTGATGCTCGTCACGTGGCGCTTGTTACCGTAGCGCTCGTGCAAATCGTGGCCGAGCCCCAGCGAGGCGACGGCGACGCGGTAGAGCTTGATACCGCCGGAGGTGGAGCGCGCCTCGGCCCCGACGAGCATGAGCAGGCCGAACAGGAACAGGAGCGCCGGCCCCAGATCGGCAAAGGAGGGGATGGTCTGAAACCCCGTGGAGGTCAGGATCGACACGACCTGGAACGTGCCCTGCCGCAGCGCCTCGGCTCCGTCGCCGCTGACGCCCTGGCCTAGGAAGAAACCGGCCACCACCAGGGCCATGACGGCGATGGTGCCGAAGTACAGCGGCGTCTCGATATGGGTGAGGAACGCCTTGAGCTTGCCGCGCAGCAGCAGGAACAGCAGAAGGAAGTTCGTGCCGCCGGCCACCATGAGCACGATGGTGATGGTCTCGATGACCGGGCTGTTCCAATAGGCGATGCTCTCGCCGTGGGTGGCGAACCCGCCGGTGGGCACGGCGCACATGGAGATGTTGATGGCGTCGAAGGGGGTCATGCCGGCCGCCCAGTAGGCCACGGCGCCGGCGATGATGAGCCCGTTGTAGATGAGCAGGATCATGCGGGCGGTCTTGGCGGCGCTCGGCAGCAAGTGGTCGGTGTGGCCCTCGGCGTTGTACACGCCCAGGCCGCCGGTCTGGGTTACCACGCAGGTGAGGATGAGCACGAGCCCCACACCGCCGAGGTAGCAGGTGAGGCTGCGGTGGAACAGGAAGATGGCCGGGCAGGTGTCCACGTCCACCACGCTTAAGCCCGTGGTGGTCAGCCCGCTGGTGGACTCGAAGACGGCCTGGACGGGGGAGAGCAGCCCCGCGGCCACGTAGGGCAGCGCGTAGACGGCGATGGCGAGAACCCAGACCAGCACCGTGCACGCGGCGGCCTGCCCGCGGGTAAGGCGGGCGCCCGGGGCGGGGTCGGGCGAGGCGAAGTACACGAGGTAGCCCGCCATGGCCGCGCCGATCCCGGGGAAGATGAAGCACGGCGCGAGGGCCACCTCGTCGGGGTAGGCCGGCAGCACCGCCAGGGGTGCCAAGCCCGCCAGGCCGACGAACATGACGGCCACGCCCACATAGCGCGCGAGCAGGGGCCCGGGGCCGGAGCGCTCGCCGCCCGGCTCGCCCAGGGCGATGGCCGCCGCAAGGTTGTCGCCGCGCGTCTTTCCCATGACGGTCACCGGCGCTCTTTTCCCAAGTGGTGCCACGAGCCCAGAATCGAGCGGAAGGGCGAGGGGGCACCGGGGTCTTCCTCGTCGTCGGCGGTGCCGTCGGCGCCGTCCCCTTCGCCGTTGCCGGCCTCGGCCGCAGCGGCGGCCGCCGCCGTGGCGGCCCGGGCCTTCGCGTCGGCGGGGTCGGGAAGCTCCAGGGCCCCGCGAATGGCCTGGGCCAGGGTGGCCGTGGCGCTGATGGCCGCCGTGACGCCCAGCTGGCGGAAGATGGCCGTGTTCTCGGGGTTGGACACGATGCACAGCTGGATGCGGATGCCGAGGAGCTTCTTGGCCACCTGGCAGATGGCCAAATTGTCGGCGTCGAGGCCGGTGAGGGCCACGATGGCGTCGAACCCGGCGACGCCGGCCTCCTCGAGCACGGCCAGCTTCATGCCGTTGCCCCAGATCACCGTGCCGTCATGGCGGCTGGAGAGGTACTCGCAGAAGCGGCGGTCGTCGTTGATGGCCACGACGGTGTCGACGGTTTCAGCTAAGGCGCCCATCAGATAATCGGCCCGGGAGCGGCCGTCCACGATCACCACCCTCATAGGTCGGCCTCCTTCCGCGTCAGCCCGGTGAGGCGGAAGAACTCGTCCTCGCAGATGCGATGGGGGCAGATGGGGGCGATGCCCATGTCGTCGAGGATGTCCGCCAAAGCGTCGTCGTCCACGAGGGGCAGCACGTGGGGCACGCCGAAGATCTCGCTGGCCAGCTCGGCGATGAGCAGGTTGGAGGCGTCGTCGCCCGTGGCGGCCACCAGGTGGGTGGCCCGGCGCACGCCGCACTCCTCCAGCACCAGGGCGCTCTTGCCGTCGCCGGTGAGCGTCTCGCCGTCGAAATCGGGCCCCAGCCCGTCCAGGGCGTCCTCCTGCATGTCCACCACGATGACGTCGTGGCCGGCCGCCGAGAGCGCCTGGGCCACGGCGCACCCGAACAGGCTGCATCCGACCACGATAATGCGGGCCCTCTTCGCCACTGCTTATTCCTCCTTCGCGCAGGTCTTTTCACGGGAAAATGCTAATGATTGCAACGGCGGCGGAAGGCGAGAAGGGCGAACTGTCACCAAGCAGTGACGGGGCCGAGGACTGGGAGGGCGCCCGAATGGCGAGGTCGCGGTAGAGCCTATGAAACGGTAACGGATGGCGGTCGGCCCGCGCCAGCCGGGGAACTGGTGGAACGAGCACGTGAACTGCGCCATCGCCCTGTGGTGCGACGAGGCGACCTTCCGCGCCGTGCAGGCCTGCGCCGAGGACCGCCGCGCGCATACCGGCACCTACAACCTCATCACCTACAACTGCCTCACCTTCTGCGACGAGGCGCTGGCGGCCGGCGGCATCCACCTGCTCACGGAAAGCGGCCGCGAGCTGCACACCATCGTCCCCAAGGACGCCTTTAGGGACGTGGGCCGGGTGGAGGGCGCCCATCCCTTCGAGGCGTGGAAGTACTGGTTCCCCCTCGGCGAGCCGCCGTCAAACGGCCTGCGCACCATCCAGGACGTCCCTGGTCGGGACAAGCCGTTGGAATAAGCGCTGCGATCTCGGCATTTATCTGGTACAATCTCGCCTTTCTGGAAGACGGGCGCCCCATGATGCGAGGATTGCCGAAAGTCGGCGGAGAGGTGGCGTCGGGCGTTGGACGGCTGCGTGGCGTAAAAGGCCATGGGCGGCGGCCGGACGAGGCACGCGAGCTGAGCGGGAAACGGGAGACGAGAAGATAAAAAGTGAGGAGGGGCGATGATCGTTGAGGCCATGAAGGGCTATCGAGCGGCCGATCTGCCGAAGGACGCCGTCGCGGGCCTGGTTATCGCCGCGCTTTCCATCCCCATTGCTATGGGCTATGCGGAGGTGGTGGGGCTGCCGGCCATCTATGGCCTGTGGGCCTCCATCGTGGCGCCGCTGGCCTTCGGGCTGCTCACCGGCACGCGGCGGGTGGTCTTCGGCATGGATTCGGCCGCGGCCGCCATGACCGCCTCGATGCTCGCCGCCGCCGGCATTGCGGCCCAGGGCCAGGACGCCATTGTCTCCGCCATGCCCCTGCTCACGCTTCTCACGGCGCTGTTCCTGCTGCTGCTCGGCTGGGCCGGTGCCGGTCGCCTGATCCGCCGTATGCCGCTGCCGGTCATGCACGGGTTCATCTTCGGCATCGCGCTCACCGTGGTCATCGGCCAAGTGCCGCTGCTTCTGGGCACGACGGCCGACACCTCCGGCGCCATCGTGTCGAAGGTCGTCGCCATTGTCTCGTGCCTGCCGGGCGCCTCGTGGGCCTGCGCCGTGGTGTCGGCTCTCTGCATCGCTGGCATGTATCTCCTGAAGCGCTTCTTCCCGAAAGTGCCCTCGGCCATCGTGGTGCTCGTCGCGGCCGCGCTTGTGTGCAACGGGCTGGCAGCGGCGGGGCTTCCCATCGTCTTCCTTCCGCAGGTATCGGGCACGCTGCCCCATATCGCGACCGTGCTGCCCGAGGGGCTCGACATCGTGGCACTGCTTCTGGCCGCCTTCGCCATCGCGGTGGTGGTGTCGTTGGAATCTTTGCTGTGTGTCGAGGCGTTCTCGGCGGGCGATGTGCCCGCGCCGTCTCCCGACGGCGAGATGCGCACCTTCGGCCTGGCCAACGCGCTGGTGGGCCTCATCGGCTGCCCGCCGTGCTCGGCCTCCATGTCGCGCACGGCTGCGGGCATCGCCTCGGGCTCCCTCTCCCAGGTGGCCAGCGTGTTCTCGGCCCTCATTGTGGCCGTGGTCGCCTTCGCCGCCGGCTCGTTCATGGGCTTTCTGCCCCGCTGCGCCCTGTCGGCCATCGTCGTGGTGGCCCTGCTCGACATTGTCGACTTCGGGAAGATCACCACCTACGCTCTAAAGACGCGCCGGGAGTTCATGGTCTTCGCCGCCTCGGCGGCCCTCGTGGTGCTGCTCGGCGCCGTGGCGGGCATCCTGGGCGGTTTCATTCTGGCGCTCGCCCTGCGCGCCGGTCGAGAGAAGATCGACACCTCCGGCCCCGAGCTTTTGGGCGCGGTGCCCTACAAGCCCGACGATCTGCCGGCGAAGAAGGACATCGAGGTGGGCTACGCGCTCGGCATCGCGAAGCTCTCGGGCGATTTGTCCTTCATGAACATCGCGAAGGCCCAGGAGGAGATAGAGGCCGCCGCTGCCGGCAACGAGGCTCTCATCCTGAAGCTGTCGAAGCTCGACACCATCGACACGACCGCCGCCGACAAGCTGGACGAGACGCTGGATTCCCTCATGGCGCGCGGCGTGCACGTGAAGCTCGTGCGGCCCATCAAGGAGACGAGCGACCACTATACCCGCTACGAGCTGCGCCGACTCATGCAGGACTTCAAGTTCTACCCGTCGGTGCGCACGGCCATGCACTCGCTGGCCGAAGAGTACGCGGCCGGTATGGAACCCCAGCGCCCCGACACCTGGCTCGCCGATGCGCCGGCGCCGCGCCGGTTGCGGAAAGTGGCGGCCGAGGCCTCCATCATCGACGGCGATCGTCCCGTGGTGGCCATCGCCGGCTTGCGCAACCACGCCGGCGACGTCGTGGACTCCGACGGCGCCCCCTTTCTGGAGGACATTCGCGGCAAGTTGTCGTTTCTGCAGTCCCGCCGCGCCTTCCAGTTCTCTGCCGACTATTTGGAAGGGGCCGCGCGCGGGCAGGCCGACGAAAACGGGCACTTCTTCTCGAAGCTGCTTTTGTGGGACGAGGTGACCGGCGAGGTGGTGCTCGACTACCGCGGCGGCGCCATGCGAATTTGCCGCGACGAGGCGGTGGCCGTGGCCCTCATGGAGCCCATCGACCGCACCATCCGCGAGTTCGCCCTGGCGCAGTGAGCGTCGCGCTTAAGCGCCTGGCGCGTGGTGAGGGCGCTGTCGGGTGTGCGCTCTCTGGAGGGTGCTTCCGGCTATTCCTCCAGCTCTCGCTCCAGCTGGCGACGGCGGTCGATGGCGCTGTGGAAGGTGGCGGCAAACAGAATGCGCTCGCTCAGAAGTAATATCGATGCTGGGTTCGCGTGCCGTTTTCATTTCGGGTACACTGAAATGCGTCGCAAAGGGAAATGGAGTGGGAATGCCGAAAAAGGGAAGATTGTTCGAAAAATCCGCAGACGCATCAATGGTATTCGTGGTGTTGGCGTTGGCATTCGCCTGGTCGATCGATGCCGGAGCTCCCCTCGAAGGCTATGCCCCCTCGATACGCTTCGATTACCTGCTTTTGGGTTCCTGCTGTGCGCTTGCCGCCCTTATCCCTGGGGCTGTGCGAAAAATGACTTCTTCGGTATGCCCGCGAGGGTTGGTAATCTCGGGGTTTGCGGGGGTTTTGCTGTCAGTGGCGAGTACCTGGGGCGGTGCGATTCTGGCATATGCAGCTGCACTTTGCACGGTTGTCTTCCAAACTGTCGTGCTGTTGGGGTGTTTCGCCAGGCTCTCGCGACTGAAAATGACATTAGTGCTGCTGTGGCTCGCCTTTTGGCTTTGTGCGACGGGGGCTCTCATCGTCGTTATTGCCCTGCTGCCCTCTTCTCTCCATCAAATAATCGCCAACGGCGTGGCGACGGTGCTTATCGTCCTTTTCCTGCTTGCTTCCCGAAAGGGGTTTGTCGTTCCGGGGGATTTGCGGGGAGGTGACATTGACGATAGCGCTTCGCAACCTTTTTTGCCCGTGGGGCTGTTCGTGGTGCAGTTCGCCGTTCTTTTCGTGATCAAGGCATGTGGGGTTATCGCTTCTCCGCACTTTGTCCTTGCATCGGGCCTGGGCTTCGCCATTGCGGCTCTGACGGTTGTCGCTTTCTCCCTCTTCGGAGGCAAGGTCATCAAACTGAAGGGATTGTATAACCTTTCGTTGCTTTGCGCCGAGCTGGCTCTTTTAGCTGCATCGCTGGGAGCGATGGGGTATCTGGCTGCCGGTGCTCTCAACGGAGTGGCCTACACTTTCTTCGCAGTGTTCTGCTTTGCCGTTTACTGCGCCATCTGCCTGAGACATAGGCTCGATCCGATAAGAATTTTCGCCATCGCCATCGCGTGCGAATGCTTCGCATCGATTGCCGGCATTCAGTTTTGCATGGTCGCGCGCGATGCTGGCATCGACCTGGGAACCATCCTCGTGTTCCTTTCGGCGCTGCTGGCGGTGACCTTCTTGTTCTTGTTCAGCGATGCCCAGTATCGCTCAGATTGGGGAACAAAACGCTCGCGACCTTCCGTTGATAGCGTGATCAAGTACTATTACACTTTGCCGGACGTGTGCACGGCTCTTGCGAAACAGTACGGATTATCGAAGCGGGAGGAAACGGTTCTTCAGCTGCTCGCGCAGAAAAAGACTGCTTCCGACATTGCGACCGAATTGTTCATTTCTATACCAACGGTCAAAACTCATACGCAGAGCATTTACCGGAAATTCGATATACACAGTCGGGCAGAGTTGCTTGCCCTCCTCGATGCCGAGATGCCCGTTTCCGAGGAGGCCGATTAGGCCATTCGTCAAGCGGGCAAGCGCGCCCCGCCCGGTGCCATTGCCCGGGCGGGGCGCGCTGCCTATGCGGGAAGGGCTCGCTAAAGGCCGAGGGCGTCGCAGGCGCTTTCGGCGCAAACGAATCCTGTTGTGCAGGCACCTCCTTGGCATGTTCCACCCATTAATCCATAGGGATAGTCGTTGAAGTACATTGAGCCGTTGTCCTGTCCGGCCGCATAGAGTCCCTCGACGATATCGCCATCGGAATTGACGGCGCGGCACCAGTAATCGGTGCTGACGCCGCCGTTGGTGCCGTAGGCGCAGGCGACGATCTTCGCGGCATAGAAGGGGGCTTTCAGCACGGGAGTTTTTTCTCCGGGCATGGTGCCGAAGGAGTCGGCGTCCGTCCCTGTGGCTGCGTGGTCGTTGTATTCGGCGATAGTGGTGGTGAAGGCGGTGGTATCAATTCCCATTTGGGCCGCCAGACCCTCAAGGGTGTCGTCGACGAATACGGCAGGGCTGTTCTCGCACTCTTTCGCGAAATCTCCTTCGGAAATTCCACTGCCGTAGTTGAAATCGCCGAATCCGCCATACGTTGCGACATGATCGGCGTCGAACACCGCAAAGGCGGCCTTTTGGCTCGATACTGCTGTGTTGAGCATCGAAGTGTTGAGCTCTTCCAGTTTCGCTTCATTGTAGAACCGCACGCCGGCGTGGTTCACGAAGGGAAGTGGCTTGCCTGCGGGCAGGATGGCATCGGGCATATCGACGCGCCAGGAGGGGCACCAGACGGTGAAGATAGTCAGTTGACTGTCCCATGCCGAGCCCTCGATGGTGGTGAGCCCATAATTGACCGTGGTGGGTGCGTGCCGAGCTGCGCCCGCAGCGAGAGCCATGTTGATGCCGTCGCCATCTTGGCCCTCGAAGCTCATGAATTTAATGCGCTCAGCGGGTACGCGCAGCCACTCCTTTCCCATATCCACGTTGCTCGCAAAGCCGCCTGTCGCCATGATGACCGATTTCGCGTTAATGCGAACAATGCCGTCGGCTTCCTGGGCGTAGACGCCTTTGACGGTTCCGTTGTCGACAATGATGTTTACAGCGGGGGTTTCCAACCTGAAATCAAGATTGTCCAAGGTCTCTCCGTACTCCCATAAGGGCGTGAGAACTCCCGTGCCGATGTTCATCCAGTTGCCTTGAGCGTCAACAGGGCTGTAGTGGGGCTTTTTGGGGTTTCCGCTGTAAACCAGGCTGGCACCATGGGATACGGCCCAGTCAACAGCTTTGCCGCTAAAGTCGAAGTAGGTTTGGAAAGCCTCTGTTTTGGCCCCCCAGTTGTGCCAATCCATAAGGGCCGTATAAATGCCGTTGAGATCGCTAGCCTCACCCGTGGCACGTTGCTGCTCTCCATCGAATGCGGTGAGGCCCTCGGTGATCGTGGAAGTTCCCCCTTTGGCAGTTGTCTTCTCGAGCCAAATAACATGGGCGCCGCGCTCTGCCGCCCTGATGGCGGCAAAAGTGCCGGCGCTTCCCGATCCTACGACGACCACGTCTGCGTCTTCGGTACGGACGATGTCCTTCTCGGTTACATCGAGCGTGCGCGCATAGGCCGGGTAGGTCGGGGTGATAACCTGATCGCTTCCCGTTTCTGCCGTAGGTGTGCCCGAACTGCTCTCGGTGGAAGAGCAGCCGACGAGTCCTAAAGCTGCAATGCCCGAAACGGCTGCGCCTCCAATCAAGAAGTTGCGACGTGTAACTGATTTCTCCATGATGCCCTCCTTTACGTGAATGCCTCGCGTCGGTGGATTCCTCGTTGGAACTGCCGACGTCTCGGTGCCATGATCGGAGAAACGAGAGAATCGCGGGCATTATGAATGGGATGAAAAGGCGTCGAAGAGGGATGAGAAAGGGGATGAAAAAGGTCGTTTGACCCGGTTAGGGGCTATTCGTCCACGTACAGCGCGGAACTGTTGCGTGGCGCTTATTCCTCCAGTTTGCGCTCCAGTTGGCGGCGGCGGTCGATGGCGCTGCGGAAGGTGGCGGCGAACAGTACGAACGCCAGAATGAACGCCAGGGTGAAGTACACGATGCCGATGGCGATGTCCCCGCCCCACATCACGTTCTCTATGCCGACGATCTGCACTTCCGCGAGAATGCGCATGGCTGTTGTGGTGATGCCCAGTCCGAGGCCGCACAGAAGGGCCACCAAGGCCACGTAGTCCCAAGGGATGCGATCCGATTGGGCGATGCGCGCGTGGGTGTCGAAGGCGCCGCTGCGCACTTGCAGGTAGGTGGAAATGAGCCCCGAGCCGAGAATCACAATGAGCAGGGCGGTATCCACGGGGAAGACCGATTGGCCCAAAGGCGTGAGCAGGGGATGGCCGGTCGTTTCGGCCACCTGGTTCAGCATGATGCCGTAGTACAGGCACAGCGCCGAGCCGATAATGAGAATGGTGTAGCCAATGGCGGCGCAGCGGTTCGCCTCGGCCGCCAGGCGCTCGTCCTTCGGCCCCATGATTTCATTCCAGCGATCGATGATCTTCATAACGGAACCTCCTCGTTCCAGGGTGGTGTCGTGACGGTAGGGTGGCTTCTGTTTCGAGCATGAGTTCTGCTCACGATGCGTCGTCGTCCCAAAACAAGTCATTCAGGGTGACTCCCAGAGTTTTGCAAATGGCGACGCACAACTTGAGGCTCGGGTTGTAGCGTCCCGCCTCGATAAGCCCGATGGTCTGTCGCGTGGCGCCCACGGCCTCGGCGAGATCGCTCTGGGAAAGACCGCGCCGCGTGCGGGCAACTTTCATCCGCAGGTTCTTCTCTTCTCTCACGAAGCGCCTCGCTCCTTTCTGGATATTTTCCGCCACGTCGCGTTTGGGTGGCGTGCGCCCACGGCTCTCGCAGATTTCTAGAAATGTAAAATATATCTTGCATTTGTAAAGTATATATTGCATTTCAGAGTTGTCAAGGGGGCATGTTGGTTCAGCGGAATGGGAATGGTCGGCGCGGGGAGGGTGTAGGGTACAATAGCTCCATCAGTTGAAATAGGCGGATGAGGGGCCCGTGAGCTGATGCCACGCTGGTGAACTCGATGGATGCCATCGAAGGGTAACGCGACCGAGAGAAAGGCTGGCTATGGAATTGGTTGCGAAGCGGTTTAACGAACTGAGTCTGGACGAGTACCACGAGCTTTTGAAGCTGCGTTGCGCGGTGTTTCTCGTGGAGCAGCAGAGTCCCTACCAGGAGGTGGACGATGCCGACAAGGAGGCCATCCACCTGTACTTCCGCAACGATGAGGGGGCGCTTGCCGCCTATGCGCGGGTGCTGCCGGCCGGCGTCACGCACCCGACGGCCTCCATCGGGCGCGTCATCGCCGTGGAGCGCGGATGCGGCATGGGTCGTCGCATTATGGAAGAGGCCATCCGCGTGGCCCAGCAGGAGCTGAACGCCGACGTCATCACTATCGAGGCCCAGGCCTACGCCCAGGGCTTCTACGAGAGGCTCGGTTTCGTGCGCACCTCCGACGAGTTCGACGACGGCGGCATCATGCACGTGGAGATGAAGCTCACACGCTAGCCTCGCGGTCGCACGGGATGCCGCAGAGCATTCGCGCTAGCCTCGCGGCCGCACGGGATGCCGCAGAACCGTTTTCAGCTTCTCGGGCGCGGTGCGGCGCGGATCCGACAGGTAAATCTCGTGGTGGTGGCGCCCCTCGGCCGTGTCCGACATATCGTTCGCGAGCCCCTGCTCGGCGACGAAGGCATCGAGCAGCGCCACCGTGGCCGGCTCGTCGTCGTAGGGGCCCAGATGCATGATCTGGGCGCACAGGCCCTCGTCGATGGTCAAAAGCTCGGCGGCTGTTGTGTCCAGCCCCTTCTTGCGCGCCGCCTCCGTCTGGGCCCAGGCGAATTCCTCGGGCGTCACGAAGTCGGGCAGGCGAATGGCCGCAATCCAGTGGAACGTCGCCTTGTTCGCGAAGTCGACGCCCTCCACGCCCGGCTGCCACCAGAAGCCCTCCAACGGGGGCACTACGAAATCGTAGTAGCCGTCGATGCGGTGGTCGCCCATTTTCGACATCTTGATGGTATAGGCGATGGCGTACAGCACGCCGACAGCCTCCTTGTAGGCGCCGCCCTCCACGTTGGGATCGCCCTCGCCGCGCACGGCCACAAAGGTCATCGGCGGCACGCTCACCAGTTCCGGCGTGCGTTTCGGCAAGTAGAACTCCTTGTATTCCTTCTTGAAATCGAACGCCACGGAAGCTCCTTCCGATGTAAGGGTGAATTGGCGGATAGCGCTATGCTACCACAGGCTGCGGGTCGGATACTCGCCAAGGGCGTACGGCTTCGGCGCGCCTCGCATCTTCGCGTGTCGTTTGCGTCGACCTCCTCCGACGATCGAGGCGGCTGCTTAGGCGATCGCGTGGCGGCGTCCCTCCCATCGGCGCGATCGGCAACGGCCCCGTGCCAGCTTGCCGTTCGCAAGGCGTCTTCTGCCTTGCCTTTGCTACGGTGGGACGGAGCGTGAGAAAGGAGTTGCGAACATGTTACAGAGCGAACTGGACGGCAAGCGCGTGGTGGTGGCCCTGGGTGGTAATGCCTTGGGGGAGACGCCGGGCGAGCAGCTGAAGCTTTTGGAAAACACGTCGAAGAATCTGGCCCACATGGTGAAGGAGGGCATCAACGTCGTGGTGACCCATGGCAACGGCCCGCAGGTCGGCATCATCGACGAGGCGTTCGAAGTGGCGTCGAAGGACAAGGATGCCCAGGTGCCGCCCATGCCGCTCTCCGATTGCAACGCCATGAGCCAGGGATACATCGGGGCCCAGCTCTCCTGCACGCTGCGCAACGAGTTTCGCCGGCAGGACATCATGCGCGAGGTGGCCAACGTGCCGACCCATGTGGTGGTCGACGCCGACGACCCCGCTTTCAAGGATTACGAGAAGCCCATCGGCGCCTTCATGACCGAGACCGAGGCCCGCGTCTTCGCGAAGGCCACGGGATACCAGGTGCGCGAGGACTCCGGTCGCGGCTGGCGGCGCGTGGTGCCGAGCCCCGTGCCCCAGGACATCGTGGAGCTGGAGACCGTCCGCGATCTCATGGAAGACGGCTGCGTGGTGATCGCGGCCGGGGGCGGCGGAATTCCCGTCACGGTGCGCGACGGCGTGCATACCGCCGTGGACGCCATCGTGGACAAAGACCTCACGAGTGCGATTCTCGCCTGGCGCGTGCGGGCCGACATCCTCGTCATCCTGACGGCGGTGGAGAAGGTCTACCTCGATTTCGGGAAGCCGACGCAGAAGGCCCTCGACGCCATGGCCGTCTCCGAGGCCCGCGCCTACATGGAGCAGGGACAGTTCGCGCCCGGTTCCATGCTGCCGAAGGTGCAGGCCTGCGTGAAGTTCGTGGAGGCGCACCCGGGCGGCCGCGCCGTCATCACTTCGCTCGACCACGCCGCCGCCGGCCTGCGCGGCGAAACCGGCACGCTTATCGTGGCTGACGAGAAGTAGCGGCTACTTCTCCGTCTTCCATACCTCGGCGTAGTCGGCCAGCATGGCCGAGAGGCGCTGGCCGATGGCGATGTAGTCGTCGGCGTTCAGGTTCGCCAGCGATACGCGCACCGACCATTCTGGGGCGTCGAAGCCGTGGCCGTCCATGAGCACGACGCCGGTGTCCTGGGCGAGTCGCACCACGATGTCCAGCGAGTCGTAGTTTTCCTTCAGCCACGCGAAGAAGTCGGCACCGTACAGGCGCGTGGCCCAGATACTCAAGTCGATCACCGAGTAGTAGCCGGCGCGCTCGGGGTCGGGCTCAAGCGTCCAGCCGAGGCTCTTCCACAGAAGGCCCAGACGGTGTTGCACGAGCTGCTGCATCTTCGTGCGGTATGCGTCGTGATCGTCCAGCAGGCAGTACAGCGCGAACAGCGACATCATCACCTGCTGGGGCGTGCCGAGTCCCGCCGTGCCGTTTAGGGCCACGAGCCGCGAGTCGGCCACCATGCGGTCGGTGAACTTCACCTTCTCTATATGGTCGGTGAGGCACGCGTAGCGGTTCGCGAGCGCCCGCTTCTTGTCGTCGGGCAGCTTCGCGATGAGGTCGTCGAACACGTTGTTCTGCGCCGTGGCAATGACGGCCAGCCGCCAGCCGGTGGCGCCGAAGTACTTCGAGAACGAGTACACGCAGGCGGTGTTGTAGGGCAGATCGTCCAGAAGCGACCGGTAGTGGGGAACGAAGGTGCCGTAGACGTCATCACTGATGATGAGGTCGGGCCGCTCGTTCTTCACGAGGCTGACGAGCTTGGCCCGCGAGGCATCGTCCAAGGCCACCGACGGCGGGTTGGACGGGTTCACGAGACACAACAGCTTAATGGACGGGTCGCGTAGTTTCTCCAGCTCGCTGTCGGGGTACTGCCAAGTGTGCAGCCCGTCCGCATCGATGGTGTTCGCCTGGATGTAGGTGACGTCCAGGTCGTAGTCGTTCAGGGTGGGGATGTTCAGATACGGCGTGAAAATGGGGGTCATGAGCGCGATGCGGTCGCCCGGGTTCACGAGGAAGTTGCACTTCAGGCTGTAGAACAGGTAGCACATGGCCGCCGTGCCGCCCTCGGTGGCGAACAGGTCGTAGGGGGTCGCGGGCGCGTGGCCGTCGTCCAGGGCCTTCACCAGGTAACGGTTGACGATCTCTTGGGTGTAGCGCAGGATGCGGTCGGGCATGGGGTACTCGTCCCCGGCGATGCCGCCGGTCCACTCGTGGACGAGCTCGTCGCCGGCCAGGCCCTCGGCATCCAGGTAGTCCCAGGCGCGCTTGAGGAACTGCGCGGGCTTCTCGCGCCCGTGCTCGTCAAGGAAGGCGAGGAAACGCGCGGCGGCGCCCTCGGCGGCGGGCATGCCCGCCAGGTCGAAGTCCGGCTCGTCCATGGTGCGGCGCGCCTCTTCCATGGCAAAGGCGCCCAGCAGGAAGAAGGCCTCGCGGGGCAGCGTGGTTATCCAGTTCGGGTTGCCGCGCCCGGCGTTCAGCAGGGTGCGCGTGGTGCCCTCATCGCCCTTCTTGGCCATCTTCACCAGGAGGTTTTTCACCTCGAAGGGCGACATGGCCCCGAGGGATTCCTCGAAGGCGCGATCGTCGTTGGCCTTGATGCCGGCCTCGATGGCGGCGGGGGAGTCGGTGGCAGCGGTGCCGGCACCGTGGGAAGTCGAAGGGGTGGAAGTGCTCATGGGGCGTCCTTTCTCGCGTTGGCCCCATTGTGCCGCGCGCGAGCGCAGATGCCCCTCGCGTGCCGTCACCTGTAAGGAAAGTGAGAACCTCGAAGGTTCGTTTTGGCGCAGCCGCTTAAATTGCGCGCAGCCGCTCGTTCAGCCGCACGCAGTCGGTTACTTCCACAGAAGCGAGGCACTCTCGTCGCGCTCGAGGCATAAATCGCGCAGCTGCTCCAATTCCTCCTTGTAGTCGGCGGGATCATCCGACTCGTCGCGGTAATCGAGCTCTTCCAGCACTTCCACCTGGAAGTTCTCCTCACCGTAGCGCCGCCAAAGCTCCAGCAGATGCCGGTTGGGATGGTAATCCGAGTTCAACTTGAACGTGACGCCGTTGGTGTCGCCGGGGATGTTGCGCGATGCCAGAAGGAAGCTCTCTCCCGTAGGCGCGCAGCGAAACGACAGCACGCCCATAGGCGGCCGACTGGTGCGATACGCTTCTTTCAGTTCGCGTTTGCGCTGGTTGTTCATCGATGCCTCCTGTCCGTTGAAATTTAGTGATCGAGAGTGCGCGCGAATAGGCGGGAACGCAGAGTATCATAAGCGGCAGCAAGCAAAAATAACTTCACAAGGAGGATGCAGCGATGGGACTGATGGATTTTCTGAAACCGGCCGATATCAACGCCGGCGTGGAGGAGTTCCGCGCGACGCCCGGCGCGCGACTGATCGATGTGCGCACGGCGGGGGAATACGCGGGCGGCCACATTCCCGGCGCGGTGAACGTGCCGCTGCAGCAGATCGGCGCCATCGCGAGCGAGGTGCCCGACAAGAGCACGCCGCTGTTCGTGTACTGCATGAGCGGGGCGCGCAGCCAGCAGGCGGTCGGCGCCCTCAAGCAGATGGGCTACACCGACGCGCGCAACATCGGCGGCATCGGCAGCTGGCGCGGAGACGTAGAACGCTAGGGCCATCGCTCGGCTTACGGCCCCCACAGGAGAGGACCGCGACGGTTACAGTGAAGCTTCGAAGTTGGCCGAAACCTCGCCAGGCGAGTGCGTCTCAGCGAAAATAGGCGGTGCGAGAAAGGATGCCCCATGCGCCCCTATGAGGAATTAATCGTCGACATTCCGAACTATCCGAAGCCCGGGGTCGTGTTCAAAGACCTCACGCCGGCCTTCGCTGACGCCGACGCCTTCGCCGCCATGGTAGACGATCTGGCGGCCCATTTCGCCGATCACGGCATTACCAAGGTGGTGGGCGCCGAGGCCCGCGGGTTCATCGTGGGCGCGGCCGTGGCGCTGCGGCTGGGAGCCGGGTTCGTTCCCTGTCGCAAGCCGGGCAAGCTGCCGCGCACGGTGCTGCGCGAGTCCTATGCGCTGGAATACGGCACCGACGTGCTGGAAATTCACGCCGACGCGCTCACCTCCGACGATGTGGTGCTCATCGTGGACGATCTGGTGGCCACGGGCGGCACCACGACGGCCATGGTGCGTCTCGTTCGCGCAAGCGGCGCCCGCCTCGTCGGCTTCGGGTTTGTCGTGGAGCTCGCCTTCCTCGACCCTCGTGCCGTTATCGCCGCCGAGACCGACGCCGAGGTATTCTCGCTCGTTGCCGTTGATTAGACAGCTAGGGCGCGGCCCCCGGAGGCAGCTACGGCGCAGCGTCTGGCAGATGATAGGAAGAGCGAGAGAGCCGCTCTTCCTATCCCAAAAACAACAGGTTCATCAGCACGTTGAGGGCGAACAGTCCTACGATGATGAGCGCGAACAGGCCGATGCGGCGGGTGTCGCCCACCGCGAGACCGGTTTTCGGGTCGATCGGGTGCGCCGAGGGGTTCTCCATGGTAAGGCCGCCATAGACCTTCTTGAAGATGACGTAGGCGACAACGCCCGAGACGAGGAACGCCACGGTGGCGAAGAAGTTCGCGACGGGGTTCAAGCACAGGGTGAACGTGGCGATGCCGAAAGCCAGCGCCGAGTACAAGCGCACGCCCACCTTGCCGCCGCCGATGACGAACATGTCGGCGGGGCGATCCTGCACAGGGTACATTTTCCGCAGCTTCAAGACGATGAAACCGAGGAACATGTAGCGCGCCAAGATGAAGATGATGTTCATCTCGATGATGGTGGTGAAGTCGAACTGCGAGAAGATAAGCGATGAGACGGCAATGGTGAGCACGCCGATGTAGGGGCTGCGACCTGCGCGATCGACTTTGCGGATGAAGCGAGGGAACAGGTTGTCCTCAGAGAGCACCCAGAAGCTGCGCGATCCGCTCGCCAGATACGTGTTATAGATCGTGCACTGGCTCATAATGGCGATAACAAGGAACAGCACGACGCCGGAGTGCCCAAGCACCGTCGAGAAGATCGTGCCGTAGCCCAGCACGTCGGAAGAGAAGCCGCCGTCGATGCCCCATTGGGTCCAAGAGCCGGCCGGGTAGGCCGCAAGGCAGGCGAGGGTGGGCAGCACGTAAGACAAGGCGATGAGCGGCAGCGCGATGCGGAAGCCCTTTGCCACATTGCGGGACGAGTCCTCGTATTCGCCGGACATGGCGGCAATGCACTCGTAGCCGCAGTACATCCAGATACCGATGGAAAGCGAGTCCACCAAACAGCTCATAGGGGCCTCGGGGTTGGCAAGGATGGGGTCGAAGGGGTTGGTCTGCCAGTTGACGAGGCCGAACACGACGGCCATGCCGAACACGAGGATGATGAGCACCGAGAAAAACGAGCTGATGCGCTCGACTTCCACAAGTCCCACCAGGTTGATGACGGTGAAGCTCGCCACGACGAGCAGCTTCACGCCGAAGGTGCCGGCATCGTCCAGCGAGAGCAGCTGCGAGGTGTAGCCACCGACCATGGCGATGTAGGCGCCCGATGAGATGTAGGTGTCCATGGAGGTCCACCAGCCGGCCTGAAAGCCCCAGAATTCCCCGAAGGTCTCCTTGGCCCAGGCGTAGATGCCGCCCTCGCGCGGCAGAATGGCGTTGGCCTCGGCAACGAGGCGACTGATGGGGCGCGCCCAAACGAAGGGCAGCACGATCAGAATGATAAGAGTGAGGCCCGGGCCGGCGGAGGGAATGATCTCCTCGATGCCGAAGGCACCGGCCGATACCAGGCAGAAGAGCATAAACGCAATGCCAAGAGCGCTGATTTTGCTCTTGCGGAGGTTGCCGACGGTTCCATCAGGAGAAGCCGGCGGGAAGAAGTCTTCGCTGCCCGGAGGGAGCGCATCTTTGGCAGACAAGCTCAAACCACCCCAATCGTTGTATGAGAAATGCGACAAGGACGAAGTGTAGCCCATCGGGGGTGGTTTAGCGAGGGATGTTTCGTGCATGCGCACAAACGGCCGCCCCGCGGTGACGACGGCTCTTCGCGCGAAGCAATCGGCGTCTTGGCGCCCCTGGGGCGGCGTTGCAGTGCCGGCTTCAATTGCCCGAGTAGGGGCTCATCGAAGCCGGCGTGCGGGCAGCTAGAGCAAGGTGCGCAAAAGCGCGATGCGTTCGCGCAGGCACGCTCCCTCGTCGGTGTCGGCCACCGTGCGGGGCATGTCGTAGGCGGCAAGCACGCGGCGCTCGGCATGGATGTCGGCGGTACCCTCCACGGCGGCGTCGCGGGAGATGAGCGGCTCGTTGGCATCGAGGAACAGCCCCTCAGCGTTCGAAACGAGCGTAAAGCCCGCCAGTCCCGTCGTCTTCTGGTAGGCCGCCGAGAAGCCGCCATCGATGCAGAGCACCCGCCCGCCCGCCTTCACGGGGTCCTCGCCGTCCTTCACCTTCACCGGCACGTGCCCGCAGATGATGCGCGAGGTGGCCGGATCCATGCCGAAGTCGCGGAAGATGCCGTCGACGACCGCTTCGTCATCGAGCAGCGAGTAGAACGGGTTCTTCACTTCTTTGCGGGCCGCTTTGTCGGCGATGAGGTACAGCTCGAAGGTGGCCATCTTGCTCTTGGCGAACAGGGGCGAGCCAGGGCCGAGCCACAGGTACCACAGCATGTCGAGCCCGCGCTTGCGCTCGGCCTCGTCGGTGGCCGAGAACGCCGCGCGCACCGAGGCGTCCACCATGTCGTAGAGGGCGCGACCCCGGTAGGTCTTGCCGAACAGGGTCACTTCCAGAAGCGATCCGTCGTCGGCCAGGGGCACGCAGGCGTGCAGCATGAGGTTGCCGTTCTCGATCTTGTACAGGCTGCCCCGATCCAGGAAAAAGCGCATGTGGCGCTGCAGGCGCTCGCTGCCGGTGAACGCGGCGCACAGCTGCTCGATGACAGCGGCCTCGTCCTCGGTGAGGCGGTAGGGGTCGTCCCAGTCGACGGTGGGGAAGGTTGTGTCCAGCAGCTCGTACTCGACGCCGTCCACGACGACCGTTCCGCGCTTACGGTCGATCAGGTGCAGAAGGTTGCGATCGTCCAGGCCGAACGAGGGGTTCTCGGCGATAAGTGCCGCCTCCACCTTGAACTGGATAACGGCCATGGCCTTCTGGATCTTCTCGGTGAGGCGTGTCTCGGCCTCGGAAAGCCCGGGGTTGCCCTTCAGGGCGAAGGCGGCGCAAGGGTCGTTCGCGTAGGCGTCGGCGGCGAAGGTGGCCAAGGGGCGCAGGTTGATGCCGTAAGCGTCCTCCAGAATGGACAGGTTGCCGTAGCGGGCGCAGATGCGCACGACGTTGGCCACGCTGCCGGGGCTGCCGGCGGCGGCGCCCATCCACAGGATGTCGTGGTTGCCCCACTGCACATCGACGTTGGGGTAGGAAAGGAGCTCGTCCATGATGAGCTGGGGCGCCGGCCCGCGGTCGTACACGTCGCCGATGAGGTGGAGTTGGTCGACGACGAGGTGCTGGATGAGAGCGCCCAGCACCTCCAGGAGGGCCGCGCCCTCGCCGGAGGCGACGAGGCTTTCGATGATCGCCTCGCGATAGGGCTGTCGGGCCGGCGTGCTGCGCCCGGCGACGAGCTCCTCGGCGATGGCGAGGTCGTCAGGCAGAAGCGCGCGCACCTCGTCGATGGTGCGGTCGCCGGCGGCCCGACGAGCGATTTTGGACAGGCGCGCGGCGGCTTCGGCAAGCCATGCGTCGGCGTCTTCGACGTGTTCCAAAGCGTAAGCGCAATGTTCGGCAGGATAGCAGGCGAGTGCGAGCAGCGCGGCTTTCTCGTCGTCGTTCAGCGTGCTGCCGAAAACCTCCTCGATGAGCGCGCGCACCGCGCCTGAGCCACCGCGCAGCACATGGGAGAAGGCGTTGTACTCGCCGTGGATGTCCGAGGCGAACAGCTCGGTTGAGCGCGGTAGCGTAAGGCGCCCCTCCAGCTCCGCGATTTCCGCCGCCACGTCGGCTCGTGTCGGGTACAGCTCGGAAAGTGCCTCCGTGTACGCCCACCCGCTTGCTTCCATAAACGCCTCCTTGCGTCCGTGCCCCGCGTCAGTTGCATCGCCCTATTGTATCTGCTTGGGCGTGCCTGTGCAGCGCGGGCGCGCAAAATTGGCGCTTCGGAATGCGAGAGGGCGGGCGAGCCGCATTGCTGCCTAGTACTTCTCCCAGAGCTTCAGCTCCAGGTAGGAGGCGGTCACGCAGGCGGCGAAGCCGACGATGATGAGGGCGAAGGCGACGTTGGCCGCCTTGGGGGAGAGCCGCGAGAACCCCTCGCAGACGAGCGGGAAGATGACCCATACATATATCATGGCCACCAGTCCGATGAAGAAGTCGTTCACGAGCCACGCCTGGCCGAACACGTTGCCTGGCAGTTGGGAGTTGTCCCAGAAGGGGTATTCGCCGGTCGTGGGATCGGGCTGGTTGATGAGCCAGCCCATGACCAGCTCCAGCACCATGGCCGCGAGAATAGCAATGACGAGCGATTCCAGAAACGCGCCCCACAGCGTTTTGCGGTGCAGGATCAGCCGCTCCTTCAAAGGCTCGATGAGCAGCGTCATGAACACCGCGCCGAAGCCGTAGACCCAGTAGGGGTGATACCACGGGTCGGTCCATACGGCGTAGTCGTCGGCCACAATGCCGAAGAGGCGGTCCATGAGCCAGCAGTAGGGCATCTCGAGCCAATGCCCCAAGATGCAGCACAGGCAGAAGCAGACGATAAGCGCGCGCCAGAAATCCCAGGTGCGCGGCGCGAAGTAGCCTATCTCGTCTTTCTCGGTCAGTTTATGTATCCTGAGAAACGCCATGGCTGCTTCTTCTCTTCGGCTCCTTCGACCCCTTCGGACGGTCGATAGCTCAAGGGTACTCCCTGAAACGCCCGCGCGACGCCGCGATCGCCTTCCATCGTTCAGCTTTTGACTCAACGTTGCTTGTCTGTTGCCGAACGGGCTTTCTGGAATTTGCTACACTGAGAACATCCGTGGAAGGGAGGATGTATGCGCGTTGTGTATCGGGAAGACCAGCAGCAGCGGGAGCACGAGGTGCTCTCCGAGGAGGCCGCCTTCGCCGACGGCACCGAGGGGCGCCGCTCCTCCAGCGCGCCTGACGCGCTGCGCACCGACTACCAACGCGATCGCGACAAGATCTTGCACTCGAAATCGTTTCGGCGGCTTTCCCACAAGACCCAGGTGTTCCTCGCTTCCGAGGGCGATCACTTCCGCACGCGGCTCACGCACACGTTGGAAGTGGCGCAGATTGCCCGCACCATCACGCGGGCGCTCGGGCTGAACGAGGATCTGACCGAGGCCATCTCGCTCGGCCACGATCTGGGCCACACCCCCTTCGGACATACCGGCGAGGCGGCGCTGGCCGCGTGCCTCGCGCGCCATAAGGGGCTCGCGCCCGGCACGCCCGAGGCCGCGGCGCTCTACCGCCACAACGAGCAGTCGGTGCGCGTGGTGGAGCGCATCGAGAACGGCGGCGCGGGTCTGAACCTCACTTTCGAGGTGCGCGACGGCATCTTGAACCATACGGGCGACCTGCAGGCCGAAACCTGCGAGGGCCGCATCGTGGGCACCGCCGATCGCATTGCGTACGTGAACCACGACATCGACGACGCCATCCGTGCAGGGATTCTGCGCGAAGCCGATCTGCCGGATACGACCCATCGGGTGCTCGGCGCCAACCACTCGGCCCGCATCGAGACGCTGGTCACCGACATGGTGCGCACCTCGGCGGAGACGGGGGACATCGCCATGAGCCCCGAGGTGTGGGACGCCATGATGGAGCTGCGGGCGTTTCTGTTCGAAAACGTGTACACGGCGCCTTCGGTCATGGCCGAGGTGGAGAAGGCGAAGCACTTGCTGGCGGATCTGTTCGACTACTACGCCGCGCATATCGACGAGGTGCCCGAGGACTACCGCGCCATCTCCGAGGGCGACGATCTGCGCGCCGTCACCGACTACATCGCCGGCATGACCGATCGCTACGCCACCGCCACCTACCAGCGCCTGTTCATCCCCCACGCCCTTTCGTATTAGAGAAGGCGGCGGCCCTTCTTCAGCTGGTACAGCTCGTAGGGGCGCGTGACGGCGCCGAGGCGGCAGGCGCGGAAGCACATGCCGCAGTGGCGGCAGAGCGTCTGGTCGATGACGGGCACGGGGCTCGCCGTCGTAAGGGCCCCGTGGGGGCACACTTTCTGGCAGGCTCCGCAGCGACAGCACAGGTGGTTGTCTATGACGTAGTAGGTCTGGCGCACCGTCTCTCCTTCCGCTTCTCATTCCGGCTGGCCCCGAATCGCACGGACATCATGTCACAGGATGTCGCCCCCTGGGCGCCGATGCCAGTGTAGCAGGTCGCGCGTCTCGTTCTCTACGGGGCAACAACGCATGAATGTTGATGCCGCCGCCTCGGCGGTGGTGCGCTATGCTTGTTGCGCGGCAGCGCCAAGGGGGCTGTCGAAAGGGTTGGAAAGGAAGCAGCGATGGAAAATCCCGTGGTCGCAGGCGCGCTCGTCGCGCTCCTCGTGCCGTTTCTGGGGAACACCCTGGGGGCGGCGCTCGTGTTCCTCATGCGCCATGGCATGTCCGAGCGCTTCGCCAAGGCGCTTTTGGGCTTCGCGGCCGGCGTCATGATCGCCGCCAGCGTGTGGAGCCTCATCACGCCGGCGCTGGAGGCGGCCGAGGGAGGGCCCGTGCCGGCGTGGGCGCCGGCTGCCGTGGGCTTTCTCGGCGGCATGCTGCTGCTTTTGGCCATCGACCACTTCACGCCGCATCTGCACGTGGGCTCCGACGAGCCGGAGGGGCCCGTCACCACGTTGAAGAAGCCCACGATGATGTTGTTCGCCCTGGCCATCCACAACCTGCCCGAGGGCATGGCCGTGGGCGTGGTGCTGGCGGGCTTTCTGGCGGGGGATCCCACCATCACGCTTGCCTCGGTGGTGGCGCTCTCCCTCGGCATCGCCATCCAGAACGTGCCGGAGGGCGCCGTGGTGTCGCTGCCGTTGACGGCCAACGGCATGTCGCGGCCCAAGGCGTTTCTCGCCGGCACGCTGTGCGGGGCCGTGGAGCCGGTGGGCGCCGTGCTCATGGTGGCCATCACGGGGCTCGTGACCCCGCTTCTGCCCTACGTGCTGGCCTTCGCCGCCGGCGCCATGATGTACGTGGTCACCGAGGAGCTCATCCCCCAGACCCAGCAGGGCCGCCACACCAACATCGGCACCATCGGCGTGGCCTTGGGCTTCGCGCTCATGATGGTGCTCGACGTGGCGCTGGGGTAGGGGCCGCGGCGCCTCTAGCGGGCGTCAGCGCCGCAGGGGGCGGCGTGCTCGATGAGGCGCGCGTCGCCCGTCACGATGTCGTGGAAGCGCAGGCCCCCGGCCAAATGGCTCACGTCGGCGAAGCCGTGGCCCGCCAACATGCGGGCGGCCACGTAGCTGCGCAGGCCGCTTTGGCAGACGAGGCGCACGGGCAGCGCGGGATCCAGCTCGCCCAGGCGCTCGCGCAACTCGTCCAACGGGATGTTGCGGAAGCCGGGGAGGGCGCCGCGCTCGAACTCGGCGGGCGTGCGGATGTCGATGAGCTGCGCCGACCCGTCGCGCGGCAGGTCGGCCACCTCGTCCCAGCGGTATTGGGACACGAGCCCCAAGGCGAGGTTCTCCACCATGAAGCCGGCCATGTTCACCGGATCCTTCGCGGAGGAGTAGGGCGGCGCGTAGGCGAGGTCGAGATCCTTGAGCTGGATCGCGGAAAGCCCCGCGAAAATGGCCGTGGCCAGAACGTCGATGCGCTTGTCGACGCCCTCGTAGCCGATGGCCTGGGCGCCGAGCAGGCGGTACGTCTCGCGCTCGAACACCACCTTCAGCGTCATGACCTTCCCGCCCGGGTAGTAGCCGGCATGGCTCATGGGGGAGAGCACCACGGCGTCGTGCGCGATGCCGGCGCGCTCGCAGGCGGCCTCGGAGAGCCCGGTGGCGGCGGCCGTCAGGTCGAACACCTTGATGACGGACGTGCCCTGGGCGCCGGCGAAGCGGCTGTCGAGCCCGCAGATGGCGTCGGCTGCTACGCGCCCCTGCTTGTTTGCCGGCCCGGCGAGCGAGATGAGCGCGTCGTCGCCGGTGACGAGGTGGCTCACCTGCACGGCGTCGCCCACGGCGTAGATGTCCTCGACGCTGGTCTCCATGCGGTCGTTCACGGCGATGCTGCCCTTGATGCCCCTCTCAAGCCCCGCCGTGTCGGCGAGGGCCGTATCGGGCGTGACGCCGATGGCCAGCACGACCATATCGGCGCGCAACGGCTCTTCGCCGGCCAAGAGCACCTCGATGCCGTCCTCGCGTGCTTCGAAGCCCTCCACGGAACGGCCCAGCGCCAGATGCACCCCGTGGGCGCGCATCTCCTGGTGGATGAGGGCGGCCATGTCGGCGTCGAAGGGGTTCATGAGGTGGCGCGGCCGCTGCACGATGGTCACGTCCAGCCCCAGCTCGCGCAGGTTCTCGGCCACTTCCAGGCCGATGAACCCGCCGCCGCACACCACGGCCGAGCGCGGGCCCTCTGCATCGACGAACTCCTTCATGGCGAAGGTGTCCTCCACGGTGCGCAGGGTGAAAAGCCGGTCGAGCCCCGTGCCGGGAAGCGCCGGGCGCGTGGGGCGGGCGCCGGGCGAGAGGATGAGCTTGTCGTAGGGCTCCTCGAACACCTCGCCGGTATCCAGGTTGCGCACGGTCACCACATGGCGCGCCGCATCGATGGCCTCCACTTCGTGGCGGGTGCGCATATCCACGTTGAAGCGGGCGCGGAAGCTCTCGGGGGTCTGCAGGGTGAGGGCGTTCTTGTCGGCGATGGTGCCGCCGATATAGTAAGGCAGCCCGCAGTTGGCGTACGAGATGTAGCCGGAGCGCTCGAAGACGACGATCTCGGCCTCTTCGTCCAGGCGCCGCAGCCGGGCCGCCGCTGTGGCGCCGCCGGCCACGCCTCCCACGATAACGACTTTCATGGAAGTGCCTCCTTTGTACCGATGTTTTCTCCGTAGCATAGCAGAGTTTCGGCTGCGGGGTTCCCGCGCGGGCGTCGGCCTAGATGGGATTGCTATCGCGCCGGAGGATACCTCCGAGCGCGGCGCCCTGGGTAGTGCCGGGCGAAGTGGGAGCCATTGCGGGGCAGGGCATCTTTTTCGGGGCCGGGGCGATGCGTCGTGTTAGACTTACAACGTTTCGTCCGTTCGTTCCTGCGAGGATGTTCCATGCGCATCGAGGCATTGGCGTTGTTCCTTTCCGTGGCCCAGCACCGCTCTATCTCCCATGCTGCACGCCAGCACTACATTTCCCAGCAAGGGGCTTCCGCCATGATCAAGAGTCTCGAGCAGGAGTTGGAGGTGGCCCTGTTCGATCGCACGCCCACGGGGCTCCAGTTGACGGACGCGGGCCAGTCTATCGCCAAGGAGGCCGCCGCTGTGCTTGCCGCCTACCGTCGCGTGCAGATAGCCGCCGCGCTGGGGGCGGACGGTTTGGGCGATGAACCGCTGACCATTGTGACGATGCCCTTCGTGACCAACCGCCTGGACGTGCTGTTCTCGGAATACGAGTCCATGGTGGGCGGCGCGCGCCTGCGCATTGTGGAGCGCAGTTTGTTCGACATCATCGAGACCTACGAGGGCGACGAGGCGGGCGCGCTGTTCCTGATAGCGCTCCCCTCGTTCATGGAGCGCATGGCCCATCGCGTGCGCGACAGCTTCAAGCCGCTCGTATCCTGCGAGCTCATGGCGGCCTGCGCGCGAGCCCATCCTTTGGCCGACCGCGACCGCGTGTCGGTTGAGGAGCTGTCCCGCATGGCCCTGGCCTGCTACAACGAGGAATTCCTCAACCGCATAATGCGCCACATCATGCGGGGGCGCCAGCCCAATGTGCAGCTGCGCACCTCGAATCCGTCGATGATCGGCCGAGCGGTCGCCTCCGGCGAGATGGTCACGTTCACCGACTCGCTCTCGGTGTTCCTCGATCGCCCGAATCCGGATACCGTGGTCGTGCCCATCGACGGCGCCGTCACCTTCAACGTGGGCGTGCTGGGCGTTCCGGAGCGGGGGAGCGCGGCGGCGCGCTTCGCCCGGTTCTTCGAGCGCTATCTGGCCACTTCGTGCGCTTCCTATATGGCGCGCCACCTGACCGATGAGGGAACGTCCGCACCGACCGCCAATGGCTCGTCCCTTTGCGCAAGGGAGGTGCCGGTGTGAGGTTCTCGCGTTACGAGATAAACCCCGAGCTCTGCCGTCGCTGCGGTGCCTGCCTGAAGGCTTGTTCGCGCGGGGCCGTGAAACAGACGCCCGACCATCGCTATGTGATCGATCAGGCTCGCTGCGATAGTTGCGGCACCTGCGCCGCGTCGTGCAAGCTGCGGGCCATTGCGAGGCGGAAGGGCCTGTTCCGCTGACAGATTGCCGGCTGGCTGCAACGGCTCTCCGTCGCGCACCTGTTTTCCTCCCTACAATTTTTTGTTGTGGGCCGCACCCACACACGCTGTTTGCCCTCCGCAGCCCGCGCCCGCACAATGGGGCGCAAGGGTAATACAAGGAAAGGAGGACGGATGGAATCGGTCATCCCGTTGCCCGACGGCGGCAAGATCGTCAAAACCAACTGCTTTGAATGCCATGCGAAATGCGGCGTTCTCTGCGAGGTGGACAAAGACGGCACGCTCGTCAGTGTGAAGGGCAATCCGGAAGATCCCCGCAGCGAGGGCCGCATGTGCGGCAAGGGGCTTTCGGCGACGAAGATTCTGTACGATCCGGATCGCCTCCGCTGGCCCCTGCGACGCACGGGCGAGCGCGGCGAAGGGAAGTGGGAGCGCATCAGCTGGGACGAGGCGCTTTCCTGGCTCACCGAGCGCGTGCAGGCGCTGACCGACGAGTACGGCGCCGAGACCATTGCCTACGGTCAGGGCACGGGCCGCGGCACGAACCAGTGGACCGGGCGCGCCGGCAACGCCGGGGGGCGCGTGCACCACAGCCTGTCGCCGGGAAACATCTGCCTCGTGCCCATGATGGTGCAGGCGTTTCTGCAGTACGGCATGTTTCCCACCTTCGACGGGTGCGACTTCGACAACGCCGACTGCATCGTGTTCTGGGGCGCCAATTCGGTATGGACCGAGCCGACCTACACATCCGGCCAGGTGGGCCGCAGCCGCGACCGCGGGGCGAAGCTGATCGTGATCGATCCGTTCTTCGAGCATCCGCTGGCAGCCAAGGCCGATCATTTCGTGGGGCTGCGTCCCGGCTCCGACCCCTATCTGGCCATGGCGTGGCTGAACGTCATCATGAACGAGAAGCTCTACGACGAGGAGTTCACGCGCAAGTTCACCAATGCCCCCATGCTGCTCATCGAGGGCGCCAACGTGCCGCTCAACGGGGCGCTGGTTGAAGAGGGCGGCAATCCCCAGAGCATGCTCGTGTTCGACAAGGCCACGGAGAAGTTCGTCGACATCCACACTCCCGGCATCGACGAGGATATGGACTATCACGGGCTCGTGAAGCTGGCCGACGGCACCGAGGCGCCCGTCACCACGGTGTGGCGCGCCCTGAAGCAGCGCGTGGACGAATGGACGCCCGAGCGCGCCAGCGAGATGTGCTGGGTGCCGGCCGACGTCATTCGCGCATCGGCCCGCACCTACGCCGCGGCGCCCGCGGCCACTATCAACGTGTTCCAGGGCATCGAGGAGCAGACCAACTGCAAGGACACGCTGCAGTTGGTGAACATCATCATCGCCATTTGCGGCAACCTGGAGAAGAAGGGCGGCAACTTGTCGATGCCCTTCTGGAACCAAATGGGGCCCTTGACCGGTGCCGACCCCGAGACGCAGAAAGAACTGCGTATTGTGAACGACAAGGCCTCGGGCAGCGTGTACGGCATCTCGAACCCCACGGCGGTGTTCGAGGCCATGCGCACGGGCGAGCCCTATCCGGTGCGCGGCTACATCATGGTGCAGGGCAACCCGCTGTCGTGGTCGGAGAACACGGCGCTCGTGAAGGAATCCCTCAAGTGCCTCGATTTGCTGGTGTGCATGGACTACTACATGTCGCCCACCTGCGAGTTGGCCGACCTCGTGCTGCCCTCCACCCATTGGACCGAGCGCGACTATCTGGCCGACGAGGTGTGCAGCGAGTGGGTCTTCGGCCAGCAGAAGGCCGTTGAGCCCTTGTACGAGCGCAAGAGCGACGTGTGGTTCTGGCGCGAGTTCGGCCATCGGCTGAACCCCGAGTGGTGGCCCTGGGAGACCGACGAGGAGCTGTTCAACTGGCAGCTCGAGCAAACCCATGCGGGCGTGACCTGGGAAGAGCTGAAGGACAAATGGATCCACCATGTGCCCCAGATGCCCTCGCGCGAGTATCGCGAGAACGGCTTCCCCACGCCGACGGGCCGCGCCGAGCTGTACTCGGTCGTGGAGCTCATCATGGGGGCCGACCCGCTGCCGTCCGCGAGCGAGCCCAAGGAGAGCGTGTTCTCCACTCCCGATATCGCCGCGGAGTATCCGCTCACGGGCATTACCGGGCGCCGGTATCCGATCTACTACCATTCCGCGTACCGCGGCATCCCGCATCTGCGCGAGATCGTGCCCGAGCCCCAGGTCATGTTCCACAGCTCCATCGCCAAGGAGCAGGGCATCGAATACGGCGAATGGGTGTGGATCGAGTCGCCCACCGGCCGCATCACCATGAAGGCGCGCCCCACCGACGGGTTGGATCCGCGCGTGTGCGTTATCCCCCACGGCTGGTGGCAGGGCTGCGAGAAGCTGGGCCTTCCGGGGTATCCCGACGGCATGAGCAACGCGAACATGCTGACGGGCGACCGCGTCTACAACGACGAGTTCCTCACGCCTGGCCTGCGCAGCACGCTCTGCCGTATCGTGAAGAAGAAAGGCGGTGAGTAGCGCATGTCCGAGAAACACTATGGCATGGTCATCGACCTGGACAAGTGCACCGGATGCCAGGCCTGCTCCGTTGCATGCAAGATGGAAAACGATGTTGATTTGGGGGTATTTTGGGAGCGGGTGTACCGCATGGGCCCCATCGGCACCTTCCCCGACCAGTTGGAGATGTTCTATTTCCCGAATCAGTGCATGCACTGCGAGCATCCCAGCTGCATCGAGGTGTGCCCGACCAAGGCCACGTATCAGACCGACGACGGCATCGTGCTGGTCGACGCGAACCTGTGCTTCGGCTGCCAGTACTGTATTTGGGCGTGCCCCTATGAGGCGCGCACGCTGAATCCGAACACGAAGACGGTGGAGAAGTGCATCCTGTGTGTGCATCGGCTCGAGCGGGGCGAGCAGCCCATGTGCGCCTACACCTGCACGACCGGCTGCCGCGTGGCGGGCGACATGAACGATCCGGAAAGCGAGATTTCCCGCATTCTGGCCGCCAACGCCGACCGCGTGTTCCGCGTGCATCCCGAGTTCGGCAACCAGCCCTCGGTTGTGTACCTCCTACCTCGGAAGGGAGCTGAGACGCTATGCAAATCCATTGGCCGCTCGTAGTATCGACTGCCTGCCAGAGAGTTGGCTTAGGCCTGTTCATCTGCGCTTTTGTCATGGGAGTTCCCGTGCCGCTTTCCGTGGTGGCGTGGATTACCCTGGGGCTTTTGGCGGTGGGGGGCATCGCCTCCATCTTCCATCTGCAACGTCCCCAGCGCTTCTTTAACGCGTTCTCGAATTTCAAGTCGCATTTGACCCAAGAGGCGTTCATCACGCCGTTTCTAGGGCTGGCGCTTCTGGCCTGCGGTCTTAACGGCGTGCTGTACAACTTGGGGGGCGCGACGTTTTTCGTGGGCTTGCTGGCCGCGCTCCTGTCGGCCGCGTTTCTCGTGTGCACGGGCCTGGCCTACCAGATGGGCTCGCGTCCGGCGTGGAACACGCCCTTCGTGCTGGCGCTGTTCCTGCTGACGGCGCTTGAGGCGGGAGCGATCGGCGTGGTGGTCCTGTGGCTCGCGGGCGCGGCCCTCGTACCCACGATGTACGTGGCGGTCGCCGCTATTGCCTGCATCGCCTGCGTGGCGTGCCAGGCGGCTTACGTGCACCGCATGAAGTCGGTGGGCTACGGAGTGAACGTGAATGCCGCCGAGCCGCCCTATCGGCCCGTGTTCATTGCCTGGGTGGTTGCCGGAGCCGTGGTGCCCCTCGTCGGGCTGGCGCTCATGTTCGCGCTGCCGGCTGCGGCTCTCGGGCTGGCAGTGGTGGCATGGCTTTCCTGCGCCTGCGGCATTGCCGCGTGGACGGTGCTCTTCTTCAAGGGCGCCCATAAGGTGAAGATGTTCCCGATGTATCCGGTCGATCTCAATCTCGATATGTAAGAAGGAATCTTATGGCTGAGAAAAAATTCTACGGATGGAAGGTCGTTGTCGTGACCGCCGTGCTGTACGCCCTCTTGGGCAACTTCGGCTTGGCGGCCGCGCAGATTACCATTCCCGTTATGGCGCTCGACCCCGCGGTCGGCATGGACCGCACCATGATCGGCATCGGGTTCACGGTGTTCATCCTCATGCAGGGCCTTCCCGGGCCCCTGATCGGCAAGTTCGTCGAAAAGTACGGCGCGAAGAACGCGTTCCTCGCCAGTTCGGCGCTGATCATCCTCACGGGTGTGCTCCTGGGATTGTTCGCCGGGGCGTCGACGGCGGCCTACATCGTGCTGTTCGGCGTGATGCTCAGCTTCTCGAGTACCCTGGGCGGCCAAGTGGCCACCCAGACTACCATCGGCAATTGGTTTGTGGTGAAGCGCGGGTTGGCCATGGCGGTGACCATGGGCCTCGGCGGCGTGGTGGCCTTCTCGTTCCCGCTGATCACGAATGCCGCCATTGGAACCGGGGGAAACTGGTCCATGGGCTTTTTCCTCATTTCCATCATGGGCGCCATTTCGCTGATCGTGGCGTTTCTGTTCATGCGCAACAAGCCGGCTGACATGGGGCAAGAGCCCGACGGACTTGTTGCAGCTGCTGCCGATGCTGCTGCGCCTGCGGCCGCCGAGGCCGGCCGCGCCGAGGTGGCGGATGCGGCCGTCGAACGGAAGGGCGGCGTGTTCAAGAACCCGGTGTCCATGACCCAGGGCGAGGCGTTTCGCTCGGCGGCGTTCTGGCTCATCCTGCTGGCATCGCTGTCCATTTTCATCGCCTTGAACATGGCGGTGTCCTCGGCGGTGCTGCACTTCAACGGGTTGGGCATCGATCCGACTGTCGTGGCCGGCGCGGTCGCCGTGCAGGGCATTGCGGCGGTGGCGGTGAATTTGGTGATCGCGCCTTTGGCCGACCGCATCGAGCCTGCCCGTATTCTCGGCGTGTGTGCCCTGCTGACCGCCGTGGGCGCGCTGTGCGCTTGGTTGGCGCAGCCGGGCGATGTAGTCATGCTGTACGTGTACTACGTGCTTTTGGGCTTGGGTTTCGGCGGCAACACCAGCGTTATGCCCACAGCTTTCGCCAACTACTTCGGCATCGTGAACTTCCCGAAGATCATCGGCACGGTGCTGCTGCTCCTGTCGCTGCTGTCGGGTCTGGTGCCCACCATTGCCGGTGCCGTGTTCGATGCGACGGGCGCGTACACCGTTATGTTCCTAGTGGTGGCTATCATCTGCCTCATCGGCACGGTCGCCGGGTTCCTCGTGCGCTTCCCGAAGCGCGCCTAGGCGGAGCTAGGCTGATCGAGATCGTTTTCCAAGGGGGGCGCCCCGTTATGCGGAGGCGCCCCCTTCCGTATTGCCGGCAGTTAGGCGAGCAGCCCTTGAATGACCAGCGTCCTTGTGGCATCGACGTCGATCTTGCTGCCGCGAAGCATGATGTCGCCGACGCCGTAGATGTAGGAGGCCAGGTACTATGGCGAAGGTGTCCTCGACGGTGCGCAGGGTGAAAAGCCGGTCGAGCCCCGTGCCGGGAAGCGCCGGGCGCGTGGGGCGGGCGCCGGGCGAGAGGATGAGCTTGTCGTAGGGCTCCTCGAACACCTCGCCGGTATCCAGGTTGCGCACGGTCACCACATGGCGCGCCGCATCGATGGCCTCCACTTCGTGGCGGGTGCGCATATCCACGTTGAAGCGGGCGCGGAAGCTCTCGGGGGTCTGCAGGGTGAGGGCGTTCTTGTCGGCGATGGTGCCGCCGATATAGTAAGGCAGCCCGCAGTTGGCGTACGAGATGTAGCCGGAGCGCTCGAAGACGACGATCTCGGCCTCTTCGTCCAGGCGCCGCAGCCGGGCCGCCGCTGTGGCGCCGCCGGCCACGCCTCCCACGATAACGACTTTCATAGAACTTCCCTTCTCGCGTTTTCTCTTGCCCATAGCATAGCAGAGCTTCGTTGCGGACAGCGTTCTCGCCGCGGTGGTCGCCCGGGGCAAACCGAGCTTCTCTACGGGAAGATAACGGGCCGGTGAAGATGCGGCAACGTTTGGCTGCAGGCTGGCAACGGGTCGGTAGAGAATGGCGGTACTTCGCCGAAAGCTCGTGTGATGGGTCTATGATGGAGCCATCGAAGGGAGCGAAAACGACGAAAAACCGTCAATGTTGATACGTTTTTGGTACCAAATTGGTGAAATTCCCAAGAAGCAGGTGACGTACCAGCACGCTCGTTCGAAGCTCGACCTAGGGAGGCTATTATGTCAGGTTGTTCTCGTCGACAATTTCTCACAGGAGGCGCTCTTGCCGCGCTGGGAGGCACGCTGGCTCTGGCCGGCTGTGCGCCCATGAGCCATGAAGAGGCTGCGGCCAAAAAGAGGGAGGCCGCTGCCGGCAACGACAAGAACGCCGATGGCGAGGTAACGGCTATCGGCACCGGTATGGGCAAGCACGGCGAGTTCACCGTAGAGGTGTCGGCCAAAGACGGCGCCGTCGATCGCATCACGGTGCTCGATTCCCGCGAGACGCCGGGGATGGGCGATGTGGCCATGGAGAAGATGACCCAAGCGATCATCGACAACCAGACGCTTGCGGTGGACACCATCAGCGGCGCGACGCTTACTTCGATGGCCTTCCTTACCGCTGTGGGGAGCGCCCTGGATGCGATGGGCGAGAGCGCGGACGATTGGAAGAATCGCGAGCCAGCCGCTTGGGTGAGCGACGTTAAGCTTCCGGAAGAGGCCGATGTCGTGGTTGTGGGAGCCGGCGGTGCCGGTTTCGCGGCGGCCATTACGGCGGCCAATGAGGGCAAGAGCGTCGTGCTCATGGACAAGATGGGGGTTTTCGGCGGCGATACGGCCCTTTCGGGAGGCGAAATGGCGGTGCCTGGCAACTGGATCCAGGTGACGCAGGGCATAGAGGACAGCCCCGAGCACCTCATCTCCGACATGCTCGTCGGCGGCGACAACAAGGGCGATCCGGAGCTAGTGGCTATCATCGCCAACGGCGCGCTCGATTCCGCCAACTGGCTCACCTACGAGGGCGGCGTCTCCTGGAAGCACGACCTCATGCAGTTCGGCGGCCACAACATCAAGCGCTCCATCATTCCCATCACTCATTCCGGCTCCGAGATGACTACGAAGCTGACCGATCGCGTCAACGGCATGGACGACATCGTGCTCATCGACAACACCAAGGCCGTCGAGCTGGTCACCGACGATGCGGGCGCCGTGGTGGGCGTGAAAGTGGAGAACCCCGTGACAGGCGATACGTCCGAGGTGAAATGCAAGGCCGTGGTGCTGGCGACGGGAGGCTTCGGCTCCAACGTCGATATGCGCGTGAAGTACAACCCCGAGATGGACGACAAGATCCTCTCCACCGACTCGGTGGCCGCCCAGGGCGACGGCATCGTGATGGCCGAGAAGATCGGCGCCGACACCATCGATATGGAGTATATCCAGACCTATCCGGTGTGCGACCCCGAAACGGGCGCGCTGCTGTACGTCGGCGACGTGCGCCTGGAGAACCATGGCATCCTCGTGAACAGGGAGGGCGACCGCTTCGTGCAAGAGCTCGACCGCCGCGACGTCATTTCCAACGGCATCAAGAACCAGACCGACGGCGTGGCCTTCCTCCTGTTCGATCAGGCGGCCGCCGACGAGACGGGGCTGCTCAAGCAGCATGCCGACGAGTACGAGAACAGCGAGGCTCGCGGCGTTATCGTGAAAGCCGATACGCTGGAGGACGTGGCGAAGGCCCAAGGCGTCGATGCCGCCGAGCTGAAGAAGACCGTCGAGAAGTGGAACCAGTACTGCGCCGACGGGAAGGATCCGGATTTCGGCTACAGCGCCGAGATGAACGTCATCGGAGACGGTCCTTACTACCTCATGGCCTGCAAGCCCGCCGTGCATTACACCATGGGAGGCCTGCACATCACGCCCGAGGCGGAGGTGCTCACCGTGGAGGGCGCGCCTATCGCCGGCTTGTATGCCGCCGGCGAGGTGGCCGGCCACAAGATGGGCACGAACCGTCTGGGCTCCTGCTCTATGACCGACATCTACACCTTCGGCCGCATCGCCGGCAAGAACGCCGCCGACTACGCCGCCTAAAGAGCTGACTGTCCGGTCAGTTCACGATTCGGCCACGGCTGCCCCCGCGTTTCGTGACAGGGGGGCGACCGTGGCCTTTCTGCATCGGCGATGCGTGTAGGCTCAGCGTTGTTAGTCGTGCGCGCGGCCCTGCGGCCGGGCGCCTCAACGCGAGTAAGGAGCCATTATGGCAGAGACAAGCCCCTCCTTCACCGTCACCATGAACGACGGGAAGAGCGCCAAACCAGAGCAGCCCGTTCCTGAGCCGGCCAGCAAGGATATGACCTGGACTGACGGCAAGCAGACCATCAAATACACCGCCACTGCCGAGATGCTGCCGTTGCATACCGACGACGGCACGCTCATCGGGCACATGTTCGCTCTCTCCTACGTAAGCGATGCGGCCGACAAGTCCGATCGCCCTGTCACCTTCTGCTGGAACGGCGGCCCGGGCGGCTCGTCGGCCATGGTGAACATCGGCGGCTTGGGCCCGCGCCGCGTGCCCATCAATACCATCAAGCAGCTGCCCTGCCCGACGGCGCCTGAGGACAACCCCTACTCGCTTCTGCCCACGACCGACCTGGTGTACCTGGACGCCATGGGCACCGGCTACTCGAAGGTGGCCGAGGGCTACGACCCGAAGAAGGTCTGGGGCGTCGACGGCGACGCTGACGCCTTCATGCGCGGCATCGCCCAGTGGCTCACCACTCACGAGCGTTGGAACACGCCTCTGTACCTGTACGGCGAGTCCTACGGCACCATGCGCAACTCGGTACTCATGCGCGTGCTCGGCGAGCGCGGCATCGCGCTGACCGGCGTCATCGAGCAGTCCACCATTCTGGACTACGCGCCCACCCTGGCCGGCAACGACCTGTACTACATGGGCATGGTGCCCGTGTACGCCGCCACGGCCAACTACTTCGGGAAGGCCGGCGCGGGCGTCGACCAGTTCGAGTGGTTCGACCGCGCGTGGAAGTTCGTGGACGAGAAGTACGGCCGCGCCCTCATCGCGAGCGACTCCATCACGCCGGATGAGGAGCGCGAGCTGGCCGGCGAGATGAGCGAGCTCATCGGACTGCCCGCCGAGCTCATCCAGAAGAAGCACCTGCGCATCGAGCTGGACACCTTCCGCAAGACCATCATGGCCGACGAGGGCCTGTTCACCGGCCGCTACGATACGCGCTTCACCGAGCCGGCCTACATGGATGTGCAAGGCGACAACGAGTTCTTCGCCGGCGAGGATCCCTCCGGCGACGCCATCATGACGCCGGACCAGTCCGCCTGGATGAAGCTCGTCCAGGAGACGGGCTTCAAGGGCTCGCCGATCAACCTGCTGCTTTCCATGAAGGTGAACGAGGAGTGGAACTGGACGCACCAGGCCCCCGGCACCATGGGTTCGCCGCAATGCCCGAACACCGCCTACGATATGGGCACGGCCCTGCGCCGCAACCCGTTCTGCCGGGTGCTGTTCTTCGGCGGCATCCACGACGCGGCCACGCCGTTCTGGAACGTGAAGCACTCCATCTCGAAGATGTTCTTGCCCGAGTCCATCACGAGCCGCATCGAGTACAAGGTGCATGAGAACGGGCACATGGCCTACGAGGACCTGCCCACCTTGGAGAAGATGGCACCGGAGCTGGCCGCCTTCTACGAGAAGAGGCACGAGGCGTAAAACGCGCTGTATTGCTTGTGCGGATGCTTGGAACTGCAGATGCATGAAAACGGCCGCCGCCCTTTGAAGGACGGCGGCCGTTCTGTATGGCTCTGCGAAGTGCTTACGGACGCGACAGGCCGTCGACGGGAAGCACGGCGCCCGACACGTAGCTGGACATATCGCTGGCCAGGTACAGACAGGCACAGGCGATGTCCTCTGGCTCGCCCATGCGGCCGAGCGGGATGGACTCGATGAGCGGCTTGATGACCGAGTCGGGCAGCGCGTCCACCATGTCGGTGTGGGTGACGCCCGGGGCCACGGCGTTCACGCGGATCTTGTGCTTGGCCAGCTCGCGGGCGAGCGACAGCGTGAGCCCGTTCACGGCGAACTTGCTCGTGGGATAGGCGAAGCCCGAGGGCTGGCCGTACTTGCCCACCATGGAGCTCGTATTCACGATGGAGCCGCCCTCGCCCTGCTCGATCATGATGCGCGCCGCCGCCTGAGTGCACACGAACACGGCGGTCACGTTGATGGACATGACCTTGTTGAACTCCTCCAAGGTGTAGTCCACCAGCGGCGTGCGGGAACTCACACCGGCGTTGTTGCACAGCACGTCCAAACGGCCGAAGCGGTCGACCACTGAGGCGAAAGCCGCCGCTACGGAATCGGGGTCGGTCAGCGAGGGCGCGATGCCCATGACGTTGTCGGTGAAGCCCTCCTCAGCGAGCTTGGCCAAGGCCGCATCCACGGTCTCCTGGCGCGAGCCGGCCAGCGCCACCTTCGCGCCGTTCTTCAAGAACTCACGCACGATAGTGAACCCGATGCCGCGTGTGCCGCCAGTGACGATGGCCGCCTTTCCTTCTACGATGCCCATGGGCGTCCTTTCTCTAGGGTAAACTCGCATAATCATATCGCGGAGGAACTGCCCCGTTGGTTTCGGGACGGTTACAAAGTGAGAGGCTCAGAGCGAAGGCTAGGGCAGAGAGGGGCAAGGGCAGGGGCGGGGCGCAAGTCGGCAGCTGCTAATTCCGCGTCCAGCGTTCGTTCTCGTCGTACCACATGAACAGCTCGTACACGCGAAGGCTGGGGGCGATGAGGTAGGTCTCGGGCGTGAAGCCGAATGCGGGGCTGTCGCCGTTGACGACGGCGGTGCCCAAAAGCATCTCTGGCGTGGCCTGGGTGCGGCGGTGCTCGGCGGCGATGCGGGCCGCCTCGTCGGGGTGCTCTTCCAGCCAGCACTCGGCCTGGGCTTCCACATGGCGCATCTCGGCCAGCAGCGCCTCGCGGCGCAGGGCGCGCAGTTCGTCGATGCGGTCGTAGTAATCGATGCGCACCCGTGGCGTGCGCACGCCCTCGGTCACGTAGAGGCGCACGAGCTCCATGGGCATGCGTTGGGCGAGATCGTGCAGGCCGGCGCTGAACTCCTTGGACTTGCGCCACGTGGAACGGGCAAATGCCACTTCAGTGGTAATCATAAGGGCCCCTTTTGTCGTTTCAGCTATGTTTGAAGCCACGCGCTCACTATAGCACGCGCGTACTCGCGGCGCGAGGGCGATTCTGTGTCGGTTTGCTGGCGATTTCAGGGAAAGGGAGGGTGGTCTGGATGGCGTCCGGCTTTTCAAGCCAAAAACCTGCAGAAAGTCCACCGCCGCGCGACGGGGAGGGTCGTACGCGCGGCGGGGGCGATGGTTGGCGGTTGGTGAAGCGGGCTCACGGGAAGGCGAAATGGACGAATGAGCCTTCCCGTGCTCGCAGGCTGCTATTGAGCGGCGCCGGAGAGCAGCTTCGCCACGTGACGGCCCTCAACGGAGCTGCGGCCGCAGGCCACGCCTACGACATACTCGGGATAGTTACCCGAGAAGAAGCTGCCGGATACGTCACCAGCGGCATACAGGCCCTCGATGACGTTCAGCTCCGGATCGAGCACCTGGCAGTTCTCGTTAATGCGCAGACCGTCGATCGTGGTGAGCAGCGAGCCGCCGAACCAGCAACCGTAGAAGGGGGGCTGGCGGATGGCGGAGAGGCGGTAGGCCTCCTTGCCGAAGTCCTCGTCCACCTGGTTGTCGTAGAAGCCGTTGTAACGCTCCACCTCGGCGAGGAAGTTATCCTTGTCCTGGCCGGTGAAGCCGAGCATGTCGGCCAACTCTTCAATGGTGTCGGCTTTCATGAGGATGCCGGCCTCTTGGGAAGCGGCAGTGTACTCGTCGTAGGTCATGCCCATCTCGATGTAGGGCACCACGCGCGAGCAGCCGACGGTTTCGAAGCGCAGCATATCGTCCATCATGTTGCTGTCGTAGACCTGGCACCACACCCCGCCGGGCTGGTAGGTGGCGGCGAAGCAGATGAAATCGTAGGGGGTAGACTCGTTGGCGAAGCGTTGACCGCGGCGATTCACCTTCATGAAGGGCTGGCTGCCGATGTTCTCTTGGAAGATGCTGCCACGGAACATGGCGCCTTCGCCTTCGCCCTCGTAGCCGGCATCCACGCCAGGAGCCACGGCCCCACGGTCGAAGACCATGGGGGCGGCGTCCTTGTCTTTAGAGGCTCCGGCCCACAGCCCCGCCTTGATGCCGTCGCCTGTGCAAGTGGGATTGAAGCTGGAGGCGGTGCAGCAGGCTACAGCGGAGGGCTGCAGGGCGGTCATCATCACGGGGTTGGCCGCGTAGCCGCCCGTGGCGAGCAGGGTGTTTTTAGCATTGATCTGCTTCATACCGTCTTTGGTTTCGAAGATAGCGCCCGTCACCTTGCCATCGGCGTGAACAAGCTTCACCATCTTATGCTCGAACAGAATGTCGTGACCTTGGCCGGACAAGCGCTCGGCGATGACGTCGTTGCGCGTGGGCGGGACGTAAGAGGGCTCCCACAGGTGCTGCACATAGGGCACATAGTAGTCGGTGCCGCCCGTGGCATGCTCGGGCGGCATGTCCAGCATGACCTCTTTGCCGGCGTCTTTCATTACCTCGGTCACCCAATCAATGTATTCGGCCGAATCGTCGATCCAACGCTTGATGAGCTTCTGGTTGCACTTGCCGGAGGCGTAGCGCGTCAGCTCGTTCAAGAGCTTCGGCCGGTCGATGGTCACGTTGTTGGCCTTGGCGTAAGCGGTGTCTACGCCGCCGAGGTACTCGCGGGTCTCGGGAACCTGGTTGCTCTTATCGCAGACAATGAAGTTGAGGCCCAAATCGGCCGCCGCGCCAGCAGCGGCAAGGCCGGCCGTGCCGGCGCCAATGATGAGGAAGTCGGTGTCGAGGGTTTCGACGATGTCGCTCTCGGCGATTTCGGGCTCTGCGCCAAGCCAGTCTTCCGCGACCGCTGCGGCTTCGGGCGTCGCGGCTGCGTCGCCGGTTGCGCTGAGGTCTTTCTCGGCCGAAGTCTGGGGCGCGCATCCTGCCAAGCCCATGGCCCCCACGGCAGCCACGGCGCCCAGGCCGAGGAAGTCGCGGCGGTTCATCTTCATCGATTCTTTGCTCATAGTCCCTCCTATATCGTGGATCTCTCTTGCGTCGACGAGCGGTGTGATTGGCCGACGCAATGCGTCATCATGGAGGAACTGCGCGATAGAGGCCATCGCTTGCGCGCGGTTATTCGAGAAATCACCTCTCTGAGGTGATACCGCTACCAGGGGTTTTCTGAACCTGAGGGAGGCGAGTTGCTATACTTCTCTTTTGAGGAGGGACTCCTGTGGAGTGCGGGTGCGATGACATGAGCGGCTCGGGGAGGGAATCGATGGGAAAGGCGATAACTAAGGACAGCGTATTCGACTCGATGCGCCGTGTTGAGGCGGCGCTCAAGTTGCGCTATATGGGCATTGGGTTTGTCTGGGCGTGGTTGTATTGCACCTATGCAACGTCAGCGGTGTTTCCCTACCGAAGCGGTCAGTCCATCAACTCCGATGAATCATGGCTCCTCTCGGCGGTAGCTGTCGTGCTCGGATTTCTCGTCGGTGGCTTGTTGCTGAGTCGAAGACCGCTCGGGGGCCGCTGCTTGCGAAGATTTTCTATAGCGGCAGCGCTGCTTTTGGCAGCGGGAACCATTGTTTCGGCTCTGGGTGCATTTGCGTTGGGGCTTGCGTGGCTGGGGGGAGCCATGACAGGCGTGGGCTATGCTTTGCTCAGCCTGCTGTGGGCCCGTGCGCTCATGGTGCTGGATGTGGAGGAGCTGGAAGCGGTAGTGCCTCTCTCGTCGCTAGTTATCGTGCCGTGCGTTGTGGTATACCCTCTGCTGGAGGGGGTTGTGGGCGTAGTGGCGACGGCGTCGCTGCCGCTGATGTCCGGCGTCTTGCTTCTCCTTTGCTTGCGTGAGGGGGCTAAACGGTGCGGCGTCGAAGAGGCGGCGTCAGGCGTTGGGGGGATGTCGCCCTACCTCAAGGAAGCTGAAGCGTCGGGCGCCGCTTCAGCTTCGTCGGGTGCCGGCGCGTCTCTATCCCGACGCTTCGGAATTGCAGAATCGTGGGGCTTCTATCTTGGACGCGTCGCGGTTGTTCTCGTGGTGCTGTATCTCGCCATCGGGTGGCAGGCCGCTTTGGCCGATGTCCGCGACAGTATGCATGCGCTCATCGATCTTGATGTCTCCATGCTCATTTCCAGCCTTGCCAGCGTAGCTTTGGGCATTGCCATCGTATTCTTTTCGAGAAGGGTGAGTTTCACGGGGTTGTTCCGCTGGGCGGTTCCGTGCGTGATCATAACGCTTGTACTGCATGGGTCTTCCGGTCTGTGGGCCGGATTTGTCTCCAACGCCATCGGGGATACTCTTGATTCGCTCATTCAGGTGCTGGTGTATTTGTTTGCGATCACTCTTGCCAAGCAAGGAAAGGCGCCTGTGGCCTTGGGCGTGGGGCTTCTCAATGGCTCCGTGCAGCTGGGTGTGCTTTTTGGCAACCTTGCGGGGAGCGCATGCGCTGGTCCCGCCGCGGCGTCTTCTGAGGTTTCCTTTCTGTCGGCGCTCATCTGCCTCGTGGCCCTCGTTGGCATTGTGGCGCCCCAGCGCGAACCGATTGAAGTGCGGCCGATGGCTGAGGCGGGTTCGGATGCGCTTGAGCACTCACTCATGGTGGGGTGCGAACTGCTGCAGAAGAAATTCGGCCTGTCTGATCGCGAGACGGAAATTGCCTTTCTCCTAGCCCGTGGTTACAGTCGTCCCTATATCCGCGAGAAGCTGTTCATCTCCAAGAACACGGTGGCAACGCATATCAGGCACATCTACGGAAAACTCGGCATTCACTCGAAAGAGGAACTTATCGATTTAGCTACCGAGGCGGCAAGGAAATAGAAGGCTCGGAGCTGCCTCTTCTCTCGATGCCTTTACGGAGATGTCTTTGTGGGCGTTTTCTGGGCGCGATGGGCAGGGCGGTGCTTGGTCGTGTGTTGCTTCTAGCCGAACAGCAGATGCAAGAAATCGATGCGCTTCTGCAACCCTTCGTAGATGAAATCGGTGCGGCCGTACATTGAAGGGTTCTCGTCGAGAAAATCGCTGGCCCATTCGGGGAATCCCGCGAGTTTGTCCAGATCGAGCCAAGAGGTGTCGCCTATGAGACGCAGCTGCCGGTCGGCGTCTTCGTAGAAGGGACGCATATCCACCACGAAGGGCGTGTAAGCCAGCTCTCGCGTGGGCACGCGGCACCAGAGGCTCGAGCCGGTGTCGAACAACGGGGCAGCGCGGTACTCGAGGGTTTCCACATCGCGGATGAGACCGAAGTTGCGCCAGTGACGATCGGTGTTGGCCATGATGTCGTCGCAGAGGATCATCTTTCCCAGGGCTGTTTCGATGTCCTCCACGCCCAGCGCGGCGCAGCATTCCACGTAATGGCGGTAGCTGTCGCGGTGGGGAACCTGGGGGAGAACATCGTTCACGTAGTAGGCGGGGATGAACTCCTCGGTGGGGCCGACGAAGTTCGGGCATGAACTGACCGGCGCGCCGCCCCATTCGATCAGCGTGTAGGGAACGTAGTCTCCGTCAGACAGCAGGCGCGAGAAAAGCTCCGTGGCGATAACCTCGTTGTAGGGTTCCTGATCGAGCAGCGTACCTCCCTTGAGCAAGCATCGCTCGCCATTGCGGCACGCCCAGCGTTTGGAAAGAACGCCATCGGAGGTGTTGTCGGGGGAGTCGAGGCCCACATCGGCCATCCATTCTTCGACCGGCGCTTCGGAGAAATCGTTCTCAAAGTAGTTGACGTCGCTCCAGCGGATTTCGCTTCCATAGGGCTTGATCCAGTACTGGTCGGAAAGGGAGAGCCCCATACTTTTGAAGGGGAGATCATAGGTGTCGGCAATGCCGAGCTCGACCAGCTTCGCTTCAATGCCGTGGCGCGCCTTCGGAATGGCACGATGACACCACCAGTAGGAAAGTGCGGTTTTCGAGGCTTTTGTTCCCCGCGGGGACATGATGGAAAGGGGAGCTCGTTTAGCATCGATGATCTCATCGGCATCGAGAAATTCCCCTGTCGAGGCATCGAAACGGAAAGCGAGCACCTCATGGTCGCGGTTCATGAGCAGGTAACGGGAGATGTTTGGCTGGCTCAGGCGCGCGCTTGGTCGGCCGCGACCGGGGTTGTGCTCGCGGCGTGCCTCGACGCTCTTTTCGTCTATGAGCCAAATGCCCGCAACTTGTTCGGCGGCTAACACGCCGCTTCTGATGAGCTGGCGAACACGGGTGGGACTCACGCCGAGCTTTGCGCTGGCTTCGGCAACGGTAATGCTGAACATGGGCTCCTCCAAAAAATCTTTCGATTGCGAAATATTATCACGGAATTAGTAATTCTAGAAAAATCTTTCGAAATCGAAAGATTTTTCTAGAAGGAAGACGCCGTCCCGCAAGCAATCAAGAGAATGGCCAGGAAACCAAAGTTCAGCACGCTGAACAGGGCGAGGAAGCGACCAGTGGATAGCTCGGGCAACGCGGCCGCTCGAGGGAAGATTTTGCGCACGCTGGTGAAGTGCTGCAGCGTGATGAGGCTCGCAAGTGAGCCAACAAGGGTGCCGGCGCCTCCGATGTTCACGCCGACGAGCAGGGGCTGCCATGCGCCCGTGAAATGGGAGAGCAGCACGGCCGCGGGTACGTTGCTGATGATCTGGCTTAAGCCGGCGCTGACCCAGAGACCGTGGTCGGCCATGAGGGGCGAAAGCCATGCGAACACCTCTGGCACGCGCGCCAGGTTGCCCGCGAACACGAAGAAGCAGGCGAAGGTGGCGAGCAGGCCCCAGTCCACGGCGGCCAGGGCGCGGCGGTCGAGGGCGGCGAGCGCGGCGGCTACGACGGCGACGGCGGCAGCGACGGGCACGATGCGGAATACGGCCAGCAAAGTGAGGGCGACAAGCGCTCCGTAGATTGCCAGGCGCCGTCGGCTGAGCGGCATCGGCGCGGCGAGACTGCGCGTATCGTCTCGGCCACAGCTGCCGTTCGACTGACCGCACAGCCACCAGGTGCAGGCGACGATGCCGGCGGTCGACAGCGCGAAGGGCAGTGCCATAGCGGCCAGGAAATCGCCGAGGCCGAGCCCGTAATAGGAATAGAGGTAGAGGTTCTGCGGGTTGCCGAAGGGAACGATCATGCCGCAGAGGTTCGCAGCCAGGCTCTGCAGCACGAACACGGGAGCCACGAGACGGGGGAGGTTCGCGCCCATAAGGGTGGCCGCCGAAAGCGGCAGCATCATGATGAGGGCCATGTCGTTGGTTGCCACGCACGAGAGCGCGGCCGTCGTGAGCACGAGGGCCAGCGCGAGGGGCCCAGGCCTGCGAAACCGTGCGATGACGGCGCGGGCCGCCCGGTCGAAAGCGCCCATGAGCCGCAGTGCGCTTGCCACGGCCAGCACGCAGAACAGGCATCCAAGGGTCTTCCAATCGAAATACCCCAGATAGGCCTCGTCGGGCGGCACCGCCAGGGCGGAAGCCGCAGCCGCCACCGCCGCCACCACAAGCACGGCGTGCTCGCGTAGGAAGGCAGCAGGAGTGGTGGCGGAGATACGCAAGGGACGCTCTTTCTCGAAACAGGACAGTGCCCGTAGTGTACCCCAACGTCGCACAAACAAAGAGCGCCGTTACCGGGATGAGCAGTAGCCCCGAGCCACCCGGGAAGGGCTTTGCTCACGAGGGAGGCCTTTTTTGCACGAGATCTCGAGTTATAAGCGTCTGAGGGGGTGCGGACTCCAAGTTGGACACCCAGGTGTCCGGAAGGGAGTTCGAATGTA